>OLRR01000633.1_pt1 | contig 26717 bp, 24 predicted proteins | sample 1671941 | NCBI WGS metagenome assembly OLRR01 (sample SAMEA3136628, study PRJEB25190) | human gut metagenome
CAATAATTTTACGCTTGGTGGCATTAGAAATACAGCAGTATTTATCTACTAGTTCTGTTTGAGCCATCGAATTTGTCTGACAATCACGGCAGATAATTCTTTCTTTAGCTATTCTGATAAAGACGGGCAGACTAGCATCTAAAGCAGGATAACGCACATTAGAATACAAATGACCGTTATGTACGATGTTAGCGGAGCCACAGTTTAAGCAATGGTCTAAATGTACAATAGCGTGGTAGAACTTGGCTTTACGATTGCGGTATTTGCCAGTTGAGATATCAAAAAATTCTAACAAAGGGTCTTTAATATTCAGAGAAAATTTAATACAATCATTACAAGAGGACATAAGCAATTCACCTTAATTTCTAAAGAGTGGTATCAAAGGACATTATGCAGTGAGGCTTGTGCCTCTTTTTTAATGCAAAAAATCCTATTGATAGAATATCATAGAAATCTATCAACAGGATTTATCATAGAACCAAATAAAGAAGAGAGGTTTATTCAACCTCTCTTTTTTTGTAAAAAATTAAATTAGTTAAACAGACAAGTAATGTAATAATGCCATAGACAATGAAGATGCTGGTGATTAAGGCAAGAGAAGAAAATTCGATCCAAAAGAAGACGGAGATCGAAATTAAGATGGCTGCTAGGATAATAGTTACAATATTTAGTCTTTTAAATTGTAAAGTAATTCCTGAAGCGAAGGTGCAGGCGGTTGCGATAGATAGGCAGGCTAGGTTGATCATTGATGGGGCGTAAGATGATAGATCACGAAATTCTGAAACTAGTGAAAGGCCCAGAATTAAGGCTATCAGTATTAAAAAATGTCGTGCATAACTGTCTATTTTCTCCATAGTTTTTACTCAACTCCTGTAATCAATGTTACAAGCATATAAAAAAGTGAAAAATTTTTCAAGTTGAGCAAAGAAACATAAGCTCTTTCTTATCAAAATTACAAAATAAGACATTTCCTGTAATTTTGCTTAATTTGATAGTATTACTTTTAAAACATAGTTGTAATATTTCTCAGGTAATATATAAAGCGTCGAAAGATAAAAAGCATTTAAGGAGAAATATCAATTGAGTTTTAGACGTAATTTAGTTAAGTTTGCCGCAGTTTTATCAGTATTCTTTACAGGAATTTCATTTATTAATGTTCCTAACCAAACACAAACTGTGCACGCAGCAGAGCAAAGCACTACAGAAAAACGTGAAGCAGTTGCCGATCTTGCTAAAAAACAAGTTGGTAAGCGTTACGTTTACGGTGCTACTGGTCCATCCGCATTTGACTGCTCAGGCTTAACCCAATACGTTTACAAAAAAGCCGCTAACAAGACTTTACCTAGAACTACTTACACTCAAGTTAACAAGGGTAAGAGCGTTTCAATGAAGAGCCTTAAGAAGGGTGACTTGTTGTTCTGGGGCTCAACCTCATCTCCATACCATGTAGGTATTTATATTGGTAACAATAAGTATGTTCACGCTGCAACACCAGGTCAAGGTGTGGTTGAGCAAACTTTGAGTTCATACTTTTACCCATCAGCAGCTAAGCGTGTATTAAACTAATTTGACAAAATAAGCCTAAAAGAAAATATCGATCGGAAATAATCCGGTCGATATTTTTGTTTTATTTTTATCTTTTGATATCAATGTATATCCCCAGCATGATTAATAACCACCACACAATTGTGAAAGGAATCCGTACTATTACTAAGGTGATGTAAGTACTCCAATCTAATGTAAAAGGGAAGAATAAAAATATCCATGTAAGGACGATCAAGGTAATCATTGCTAGCTTGCTATGATCGTAACAGCAATAAATACAATTAGGCTGGTCATTGCTTATACCTCTAAATAAAAAATACCATTAACAGTAGGTGTTAATGGCATTCTGTTTATTCAGCTACTGTTTCTTTTTCGCTAATACGTTGCTTGTGCCAATCCAAAATCATGTTAACGATGGCATTTGCTACATTAGTGTTTTTAAGAAGTGGGCCGTGTGAGTATGAACCGATAAAGTTGCGGTAACGTAAACCTTCGACGTGGTCTTGTGGGTTGTTGCCATAGCCTTCGATCATGTCACCAAGGGGATGCAACTTGTCTTTGTTGTCGAAGTAAGTTTGACCTGAGTGGTTTTCAAAAGCCTTAACTTCGCCCCATTCGGTCATGTAACGAGTATCACCGATCATTCTCTTGTCTGATTTGAAGACGGTGTGTAATGGCAAAATATCGAGTCCTGGGATGGTTACACCAGAGTTGGTCTTGTAGTAGCTACCCATAAGTTGGTAGCCACCGCAGATGCAGAGCATTGGCTTGTCACTGTTGATGTATTTTTCAAGCGTTTCTTTGTGTCTAGGCAAATCTTTAGCAACCACAGTTTGTTCGAAGTCTTGGCCACCACCGAAGAATACGAAGTCGTAGTCAAAAGCGTTGAAGTCGTCGCCAAGTGAGATATTATCAACTTGGGTGTCATAGCCTTCACGTTTGAGTAAGAAGCTAAGAATCTTAACATCGCCGGAATCGCCGTAGGTGTTCATCAAATCTTCGTAAAGATATGCAATTTTGATTAATTTGTCGCTCATTTTATCGTCCCTTAATTTGCTAGAAATTTATGTACTTAGTATAACGTAAATCAAGAAGATTTGGCGATAAAAGATCTTGAAATTATGTTTCAGTTATAACTGATAAAAATATGCTAAAAGTTTCAGATATAATCGAAACTTCTGTGGAAAATCTTTCAGATATAATATAATAAAGACAAATATAAGTATATTTGTACATTATGAGGAATAAAAAATGAAAACAAGTCTATTAAAAGGAATTATTTATGGGCAACGGCAAATTATTAGAGAGGCTAAAATAATACCGCGTGAATACTCGTTTGATCCGAATTTCAATTATGTCCTTGTAGGTTTAAGAAGAGCAGGAAAATCCACACTTCTTTATAAAGTAGCACAAGATTTAGTTAAAAATGGTATTGATTGGGATCAAATCATTTATGTAAATTTTGAAGATGAACGTCTATTAGATTTTACAGTAAATGATTTCAATGACATTGTACTTACGGCTAATGAAATAACACCTAAAAAACATTATTACTTTTTTGATGAAATTCAAAATATTGATGGTTGGGAATATTTTGCTCGACGAATGGCTGATGAAAAACAGTATGTTTATATAACCGGTAGTAATGCCAAGATGTTAAGTGGAGATATTCAAACTCATTTGGGAGGCCGCTACATGATTAAACATATTGCCCCATTCAATTTTAGAGAATATCTAACAGCTAAAAATATTCGTCATGATGAAGAGGCGCTGTATACCACTGCATTGAATGGCCAAATACGTGGTGCTATGAATGCTTATTTAAAAGATGGTGGTTTACCTGAGACTATTAATGCCATCGAAAAAAGAGATTACCTAAACAATATTTATAATAATGTGCTACTCAGGGATGTAGTTTACAAAAATGGTGTTCGTTCACCTGAAGTATTACGGAATTTAATAAAGAAATTATCTGAATCTGTGATGCAAGATGTTACATATAATCATCTGGCAAAATTATTGACACAAATTGGCCATCGTGAAAACGAAAAAAAGGTAAGTCCCGAAACTATAATTGATTATCTTGACTATGCTAAAGAAGCCTATCTTATTTTTGATATTGAAAACTATGTTGCCAGATTTGCTGAGAGAAAAGCAAGCCCCAAATATTACTTTACTGATAATGGAATTTTGAATCTATTCTTGTTTGATAAAAATGCCACACTTCTAGAAAATGTTGTAGCTATTGTTCTTCATAATAAATATAAGGATGATGTTTACTTTCTTAAGTCGGCTAAGACAAAGATTGATATCGATTTTTATTTACCAGAACATAGTAAAGCAATTCAGGTAACATGGGAACTTTCAGAGACTGATAAAAAAAGAGAGATTGGCAATCTAGTTAAATTGCATCAAACTAATCCGGAGATAAAAGATTTGATAATAGTCACAGCTGAAGATGAGGATGAAATTCAAGTAGGTGACTGTGAAATTCAAGTAATACCTGTATACAAATTTTTGCTGAAAAACTAATAAATAAAGCTAGAGCGAAATGCTCTAGCTTTTATTCATTCTCATTATTTTGTGCAGCCAAGTGATTGATTGGACCCCATTTTGAACCAACATCAATTGGATGTGAAATTGCTTCATAGGTGAAGTCCTTAGCAATTTTTACACTATCAATTAAATCGTTGCCTTTAGCAAGTTCAGCGGCAATGACTGCGGATAAAGTATCACCAGTACCGTTTACGCGGTCAGTCTTAAAGTATGGCTTAGGGAAGGCATGGAATTTGCCATCTTCAGTCAGCAAAATATCAGTTACTTCAGTTGGGTTACCGTCATGACGACCCTTCATCAAAACGTTCTTGGCACCCATGTCTTGCAACATTTTAGCGCCTTTTTTAACCTCGTCTAGGTCGTTTAATTCAAGACCGGTTAATTTTCTTTGTTCATAGAAATTAGGCGTAATGATATCAGCAAGTGGCACCAGACGCTTGATAAAGGTGTTGTAAGAATCATCGTCCATTAAAGTATTGCCGTGTTTAGTAGAAATCACGGGATCGATGACAATTTTACCGAAATCATATTTTTCAAGGTTGTCGGCAACTACGTTCATCACTTTGGAATCGGCAACCATCCCAGTTTTAGCAGCATTGATAGTAAAATCATCTGCTAAAACGTCGAATTGTTTTTGAATGAAATCAAGTGGCATTACTTCAGCTGCATAAATTCCCGTTGTATTTCCCGCAACGGCAGCAGTTAATAATCCCATGCCGTAAACGCCACGTGCATAAAATGAATGTAAGTCTGCAGGCATCCCTGCGCTACCATCACTGTCATTACCAGCGATAGTTACTGCAATTTTTTGATTTTTATCTGTCATTTGAAGGCCTCTCTTATTTGTTATTCACCAAAAATTATAACGCAATTAATTAGACATCCGCTAGAATCTGCACTCCAAAAAAAGTAAACTAATAAGAAAGCGCTTTTGATAGGAAAAATTAATATGAAAGAAAAATATATTTTATCTATTGATGAAGGAACGACTTCAACTAGGGCAATTATTTTTGATCATGATGGAAAAGAAATTGCCTCAGCTCAAAAAGAAATTAAACAATACTTTCCTGAACCAGGCTGGGTAGAACACGATGCCAATGAAATTTGGATGGCAGTGCAGACTACAATTGCCAATGCTTTTATTCAATCAGGTATTTGGCCAGGACAAATTGCCGCTATCGGAATTACTAACCAACGTGAAACTACTGTAGTCTGGGATAAAGATACCGGTAAGCCGATTTATCATGCCATTGTCTGGCAATCACGTCAAACAACTGAATTAGCTGAAAAGTTGAAAAAAGAAGGCTACGGAGAAAAGATAAGAGAAAAAACAGGCTTAATCATCGACCCATATTTCAGTGCAACTAAGATTCGTTGGATTCTTGATCATGTAGACGGTGCGCAAGAAAAGGCAGAGCAAGGTAAGCTGATGTTTGGTACGATCGACAGCTGGCTCGTTTGGAAGCTAACCGACGGGCAGAAGCATGTGACTGATTACACCAACGCTTCAAGAACCATGCTGTTTAACATTCATACTTTGAAATGGGATAAAGAGATTTTGAACTTACTCAATATCCCAGAAAAAATGTTGCCTGAAGTTCGTTCAAATTCAGAAATTTATGGCACAACTGCTACTTACATGTTCTTTGGTGGGGAAGTCCCAATTGCCGGCATGGCAGGTGACCAGCAAGCTGCTTTATTCGGTCAGCTTGCTTTGAAACCGGGCATGGTGAAGAACACTTATGGAACAGGTGCCTTCATTGTGATGAACACTGGTGATAAGCCTACAGAATCAAATAATAATTTGCTTACAACAATTGGCTATGGCATAAACGGCAAGATTACGTATGCACTAGAAGGATCAATCTTCGTGGCAGGGAGTGCGATTCAGTGGCTGCGCGACTCAATGAAGTTAATCAAAAATGCACCAGATTCTGAAAAGGCGGCGTATGAATCAACTTCTGAGAATGAAGTCTATGTTGTGCCTGCATTTACGGGACTTGGCGCACCATATTGGGATGCGGAAGCACGTGGGGCAATTTTTGGTGTTACACGTGGAACTACTGACAAAGATATGATCAAGGCAACACTTCAATCACTGGCATATCAGACTAGGGATGTAGTTGATACAATGCAAAAAGATTCTGGTATTGATATTCCAGCGCTTCGCGTTGATGGTGGCGCAAGTAACAATGACTATCTGATGCAGTTCCAAGCAGACATTTTAGGCAAGAAGATTGAACGTACTAAGGTCTTGGAAACAACTAGTATGGGTGCCGCATTTTTAGCTGGGCTTGCTGTTGGATATTGGAAGAATATTGATGAATTAAAGCATGTCTTCACTATTGGTCAGACTTTTGAACCTAAGATGAGTGAATTAGAACGAGAAAAATTGTATTCAGGTTGGCAGCGTGCAATTAAAGCTACACGCGTTTTTGCACACGGTAAATGAATATGACAATTGGTGAGGCTTTAAAAAAAGAGCGAAAAGATCTGGGCTTAACGCAAACAGAGATGGCAGCTGATGTGATTTCACCAGCTCATTATTCTAAAATTGAACGAGATAAACATGATATTTCTGCTTATGATCTTTTTGCAATATTAACGAAACACAATATTAGCTTATTGGATTTTATTAAAGAAATTGAAAATACATACCAGTCTATTTCAGATAATAAGATAAATATAAATTTGAAGTTAATACGCGCTTTTTATCAATCTGACCCTCAAGCCGTAAAAGCATTGAATAAAGAAATACAAGCATCTACGGCTACCCAGGAAGAAAAAATGCGTGCTATTTTGATCGAAGCAAACGTAACACATACGATTGACAAGATTCCAGAAGATGTACGTAAGGAAATTAAACGCATTTTATTTGAAAATGATGATTGGGTAGATGATGAATTAACTTTAAGACTTTTCTGCAATTCAATGCTGATCTTTTCGCATAATGAGTTGAATTTTTATATAAATGAAATTATAGATAAGTACTCTACTCATTTTGATCAGGAAGATTTTCATCATCAAAAACTTATTGCATCTATTTGTGTCAACTTTTTATATATCAGTTGTACTAATAATGATTTTGAATTAAGTTCTCGTATGTTTTCATTACTTGATCAATTACCTGAAATGCCAGAGTTTTTCTTTTATAAAGTTTTGCGCAACTACTATAAAGCAATAATAGATAAAGACACGTCGAAGAGTAAGGCCATAAAAAATTTCTTAGCTAAAAACGGCTTGCCTCATTTTAGTAATACATTACCTAAGTAAAGAATCTGCAAAAATGCAAAGTTTATTCAATTTTGCATTTTTTGTTTATTAAAAAAATAAAGTATCAAAATATATGTATCAACAACGAACAAAGGAGTGATTAAGAAATGGTCATTGAATTTCCAATTTTACCTTAAATTAATCAATTTTGAATGTGAGGGATGAGTCAATGAATATTTTAAATATTAATTTGTTTAAGAAATATGATCTAATGCAATATAACCCTAAAGAATCCAAAATTGTTGAAAGCATGCTGATGAAGCAAATCTCTTTTAAAAATTATCAACTTAAGAAGAAGGGCATATTTATTAATTGTATTTCTTTAAATAATCCCTTGCAGTATCAGGGATGGAAAATACATATATCTGCTTCGAATAACAATTATTTTGATATTTTGTTGATTGTTATTCCATACATTGTTTCGCTAAATGTTTCTTTCAAAGTGGTAAGTGAAAATGGCAGAAATACTATGTTATCTAAAAATTTTCCTAGAGAACAAACAGGAAAGTTCATTACGATATATCCTCAAAATACTGTTCAATGTCGTGCCATTATAAGTTTTCTTAATAAAAGCCTAAAGAAATATACTGGTATTCCAGTTTTAACGGATAAAAGAATTTCAGAAAACAATGAAATTAGTATCAGGTATGGGGCTTTTAAGAGAATGCTAGAGTATGACACTGAAGGTGATTCAGTTTATAGCATAATAGGCAAAAATGGCATTAAGGAGCCTGATGATAGAGAAGTTGGACACTATAAACCTAGTTGGATTAAAAAAGATCCAATAGCAATCAACGATACGATTAATATTGATAGTCAAACTAAATCGATGTTAGAAAAATATCAATTTGTAGCTGCTTTACAGTTTAATAATTTTGGTGGCGTATATGAAGCCATAGATAAGAAAAACAATAAACATGTGGTAATTAAAGAAGCTAGAAAATATATTGGTGGAAATTCTTTTAAACAAATGATCCCTAACGATGTTAGAGCAATTAGAAGAAGAGAATATAAAGCACTTTTAGATTTATCTAAGATAAAAGTTGCACCAGCACCAATAGATTATTTTGAAACAAACGACGGTGACTATTTAGTAGAGGAATATATTGATTGGGGTTTATTAAAGAATATTCGATTACAGAATCCAGTATATTATCCTAATTCGTGTGAAAAAGATTATCAGATATATTTACGAAAGATAGCTAAAATTTTTGAAAATTTGTATAAAGCTATAAATCTTATTAACGATAAAGGTCTAATAATAAATGATTTAACACCTAATAATGTTTTGTACGATCCTAAAACTTTAAAAGTTAAAGTCATAGATTTAGAAAGCTCTACAAAAAAGGATAATTCAGGAAATAGAAATAGTATTTTTGTAACACCTGGTTATACTGAAATGCTTAATAACAAAGAAATCCCTGAAAATGATAAGTTTTCATGGTTGATGTGCCTAATTGATAGTTTGATTTGTCGAGCACAATTATTAAATATAGATTCTAATGCCATCCTATTGTCGTTAGACTTTGCTAAAAATTTATACAATGGTTGGTCAGAATTATGTAATTGTCTGAAGGAGTGTTTCATTAATCGTAAAGATGAAAATTATTCTGAAGTGATAAATGAAATCAAAAGAATTGCAGGCGAAGCCGATGAAAAAAGATCTATATAATTTGTGCATTAATACGTTAAACAAAGGCAAAGAAACGATCAACTATATAGTGCAAAATGAATCTATTGAAAAATATGTTACTCCATATTTTGAGAATAATTATAGTTTTGCTTATGGCTTTTCAGGCATTGTATATGGGCTTGATACATTAAAGATGAAAATACCTGATAGGCTATTAAATAAATGCTATAAAGATATTTTAAATAAAGGCAATATCACATCTCCATATTCATTAACTCGAGGGAAAATACCTGCATTAATGAGCATTAATCATTATGAGCCAGATAAAAAGCTAGAAATTAAAATTGGTGAATTATTAAATGTCGAATTGATGCGCTCCCTGAGTAATGAAACTGAAAATTTTTCATTGTTTAATGGTCTATCTGGAATTGGTTTCCTTGCTATTGAAATGTTTAAAGAAACACACAATACATATTTCTTGTCATTAGCAAAAATGGTTTACAATCAAATACTTAAAACTAAGCCAATTTTAGATAATTTTGGTTTGGCATATGGAAATACTGGAATAGCACTTTTTCTAATTCATTATGCTGAGATCAAAAAAACTAAGAATGCTCTTAAATACGCTAAATTTTACATTCTTTATGATGTAAAAAAAGGAAAAATAAAAAATGACAGTAATAGGCTTCGAGGGATAGCAGATAAAAGTGGAGGAAGTATTCCATATATTTATATTCCTTATGGTACTGCTGGCATATTAAAAACAATAATTAAGTATTTGAGTTTGAAGAGGGATAGAGATTTATTTAGTGAATTATTGTATTTATATAATTCACTGGATATTAAATCTACACTTCAATCTGGATATTTATTAGGAACAGCAGGAGTTATTTCTAGTTTGTTAGATTTAGATTCTATAAAGATAAACAATAAGAACGTTTTAGTTACTTTGGATACTTTATTAGAGTCACTGTTATCAACCAGAATTTGCAAAAATGACAAGGTGCTTTTCCCAGCAGATCAGAATCTTTTTACAGCGATTGATTATGGATCCGGAGAATTAGGAATTTTGTTAACAATTAATAAACTTGTTACAAAACGAGAATTTGATCCACTTTTTCAATAGTTTTATTAAAGCCAAAACATAAAAGGAGGTGAAGAAACTATGACTGACTTAGTATCATTACAAGATCTTCCTTTGAAGAAGGGAGCAGCTCAAGATGTTACAGGTAATCACTTCGCAAGTTCACTTAGTTGTGGTTGCTCTGCATAACAATTATTATAAGAATGATATCCTAAATATCATTCTTATTTTTATATTTAACGAAAGCAGTAAAACACATGAACGTAAACTTCAAATGGATCATTAAAAATTTGCCATTTTGGCTGCTAATCCTTATTGTCATCACATTAATCGCTGGTGGCTTTGAAGGAGTTATCAACGGTATAATCTTAGGACAATTTCCAAATTTAGTTGGTAAAAGTGGCACAGAATTAATTCTATTCTTGATTAAAAGTACAATCATTTTCATTGCCACATATACTGCCATTGTTTTGCAGAATATTTTTCTTAACATGGCTCGTAAGCGTCTTAGAGTGAAGTTGAAGAAGACAATGCTGATCAATAGCTTCGCCTTAAAAGAAGATGCTGCAAGTGGTCTTAACCATATTAGTAATGATGCAACTAAGATCGATGATCAATATTTCGCTGTGATTGCCGGAATTCTATCAACAGGTACAGCTGCGATCGTTTCTACGATTTATGTTCTAAGAGTAAATTTGCTCATGGGGATTATCTTCGTTGCTTTCTCATGTTTAAGCTTAATTCCAATGCTATTTGGTAAAAATAAGTTAGGAAAATTAGGTGAAGAGTGGAGTAATGAAAATAGCCAAATGATGCGCTCGGCCAGTGATTGGTTTAAAGGCTTACGTGATATTTTGCAATATCAAGCACAAAAGCCTTTCTTTAAACGGGTTAGCCAAGATGTTGAAACTAGTGAAAATACTTTATTAAAGCAAGAAAATCTACAATGGTGGATTCAATATGCTAACTTGCTGTTCACAGTTTTAGCAATTATTGCGCCTTGGGCAATTGGTTTTTACTTCATCACTAACCATCAATTTGGTGTAACAATTAGCGCACTGCTTTCATTAACTTTATCAGCTAATAGTGTTGTACAAAATTTCCGTGGATTAATGCAATATTGGGCACAAGTTGCTAGCACAACTGAAATTAGAAAAATTAAGCTCGCTAAGAACGATATTTTCGAAGAAGCAAAAACAGAAAATGAAAAACCAGATATTAAATTTGATGATGTCAGTTTAAACTACAAGGATCACCCAATTTATCAAAATTTGAATTTCGATTTGGCTTACGGCAAGAAAATATTGTTGCAAGGTCCATCTGGATCAGGTAAGAGTACACTACTTAATATGGTTTCAGGTCTACTTAAGCCATCGCATGGAACAATAAAAATTGGTGATGAGAATCCCAATCCAGCGCAATCTGTTTATATTCCTCAAACACCATGGTTATTCCAAGGGACGATTAAAGATAATCTATGCTTAGGTGAATCATTTACTGATCAACAATTATTGCAAGTTTTGAGTGAAGTAGGTTTAGCCGATGAATTAGGCAAAGATCCACTGAATCGAATAATTCACCCTGAGCAAGAAGATTTGTCAGGTGGTCAAAGGCAACGTTTAGTTATTGCCAGAGCGTTATTACGTGATCGACCGATCATTTTACTTGATGAAATCACCGCAGCTCTTGATGAGAAGAATTCAGATGATATTAGAGAGATTTTATATAATACCCCTAAGACGATTATTGAAAGTGCGCACCATATTAATTTTGATCTAACAAAGAAATATGGTTTTGAATCTTGGATGATTGAAGATCATCATTTAGTAAATAATAAATAGATAAAATTAGAGTTGACAGTAATCAGCTCTTTTTTTGTATAATAAAAGTAGTATATTAATTCTTTCACAAGGAAGGCGAGACGCATGGAGCACGATAGAATAATAGCTTTAGATGGACCGCTTAATTTTAGAGATATTGGCGGCTACAAAAATAATAAAGGCCAGCATGTAAAGTGGAATAAAATTTATCGTTCCGATTCGCTTAGTTCTTTATCAAAAGAAGATGAACAAAAACTAGCTGATCGCCGGATTATTGTAGATATCGATTTGCGTTCTACCTATGAACAAAACGCCGCTCCAGACAAGCAATGGTCTGGTGTTAGATATGTAGACGCACATATTTATTCGGATAATCCTAAGGAAAATAAGGGTGATAACAAGCTGTTTCGCTTCATTCATCATATTCCCGACATGGGTGATAATTTCTTAGGTAAAATTTATCAGCAGGTTCTACTTAACTCACACAGCCAAGAAGAATTTGCCAAAATTTTTGCGGAATTAATTGAACTCCCCGAAGAAGATGCCCTTGTTTATCACTGCAGTGCCGGCAAGGACCGAACCGGTATGACATCAGCTTTAATCTTGACCGCCCTCGGTGTTGACGATGACACGATCGCACAAGATTATCTGTTGACTAATGAACTTTACGATTTTGCCGTTTCCAAGCAATATCCTGATGAAAATCAAATTGCCAAACTCGTTTCCAAAATGAATTTGACCAAGGGTGAAGGCCCAGCCATCCGTGGTATTACCGAAACAATTCGCAAAGGTTGGGGCAGCTTTGACAACTTTTTCAAGCGAGAGCTTGGTTTTAGTCAAAAAGATCTAGATAGATTTAGAAAGATGTACTTAGAATAGGAACAAAATGACAACTTTATCTGATGTAGCTAAAGAAGCAAACGTCTCCAAAATGACGGTATCACGGGTAATCAACCACCCTGAACAAGTAACGCCAGAATTGCGTGCCATGGTTGAAAAGGCGATGGAGTCTTTAAACTATCATCCAAATTCTATCGCGCAGGCTTTAGTCAATAATCGTTCTAACGTGGTTAAGTTCGTTACACTAGAAGATATCGATACAACAGAGCCATATTATCTGAACCTGCTGTTTGGTTTTGCTCGCGGCTTGAATTCTAAGCAATATGCGATGCAACTGGTAACGGATCCTGATCAGATTGAAAAGGGCCGTGCTGATGGTTATTTGATCACTGGTGCCCGTAACAAAAACTACGACATGTTTGATAAGCTGGATAAGCCATTCGTTTTATTTGGTGAAAATCACCGCGGCTATGATTTCGTTGATAGCGATAATCAAATGGCAGAAAAAATGGCCACGCAGTATGCCTTAGATCGCCTGTATAAGCATATTATTTTTATCGGGATCGATATTAAGGAACCATTCGAATATTCGCGTGAAGCTGGTTATATCAACACGCTGCAGCAGCACCAGCTTATTCCACAGATTTACCGTGTAGCTAACCATAGTCATATAGCAGAGAAACTTGTCCATGAGCACTTTAAAGAGTTCAAAAAAGATACTTGTTTTATCTGTGCTAGTGATCGTATTGCAATAGGTGTAGTGCGTGCACTGCAAAGTGAGGATGCACGTATCCCAGAAGATTTCGGTGTAATTGGCTTTGATGGCGTCTTCTTGGATCAAGTTTCAAATCCTAAGTTAACCACGATTAAGCAGCCAATTTTTGAAATGGGTGAAATGCTAGCTAAGATGCTTTTGCAAAAGATCGCCCAATCAGGTTCACCCCAAGGCGAGATTATGTTTAAGCCTAAATTAGTTAGACGACAAACAACTAGATAGATGGAAATGCACATTTGACACAAGTCGTGTGCATTTTTTGACTTGAAAAATCTTTTCATATTGCAAATGAAAGCGCTATACTTAAAACTAAGAGATAAGTTATAGAGAATCAATTCGGAAACAGAGGTCAGGTTATGAAAAAAGTTTTAGCAATTAATTCAGGTAGTTCATCTTTTAAATACAAGTTATTTTCTTTTCCAGATGAAAGAGTAATCGCTTCAGGTATGGCTGACCGTGTAGGAATGGAAAATGCGGTATTTAAGATTAAACTTAGCAATGGTAAAGAGTACATCAAAAACACAGCAATTCCTAACCAAGCTGCAGCCGTTAAATTATTAATGGATGATTTGAAGAAATTCAATGTAGTTAAAGATTTAAAAGAATTTGCTGGTGTAGGCCACAGAGTCGTTAACGGTGGTGAAATCTTCAAGGATTCAGCCCTGATTGACCAAAAGAAACTCCAACAAATCTTTGACTTGGGTGAATTGGCACCATTGCACAATATCCCTGAAGCTACAGGTATCAAGGCTTTCATGGAAACTATTCCTAGCGTGCCACAAGTAGCTGTATTTGATACTTCATATCATACAAGTCTTGACCCAATTCATTACCTTTATTCAATTCCTTATAAGTATTACAAAGAAGACAGCATCCGTAAGTATGGTGCACACGGTATTTCAGTTGAATATGTAGCTCGCCGTGCTGCCAGAATGATGGGCAAGAACCCTAACATCGTTAAGTTAATTGTTTGTCACTTAGGTTCAGGTGCTTCAGTTACTGCAGTTAAAAACGGCAAGTCCTTCGATACTTCAATGGGCTTCAGTCCTTTAACCGGTGTAACGATGGGTACGCGTAGCGGTGACTTTGATCCATCTGCTTTGCAGCAATTGATGCATAAAACAGGTATGTCAATCGATGATGCGATTGATATGCTTAACCATGAATCCGGCTTGCTCGGTATTTCAGGCGTTTCATCCGATATGCGTGATTTGATTGAGAGTAAAGAAAAGAGAGCTAAGTTTGCTCGTCGTATCTTTATTAACCGCGTTGTTCGTTATGTTGGTGCATATGCCGCAGAAATGGATGGCGTTGACGGTATTGTGTTTACTGCCGGTGTTGGTGAACACGATTCAGGCGTTCGTGCTGGTGTAATGTCATACTTGAAGTACTTAGGTTTAAAACCAGACTACAAGGCTAACAGAACTAACGGTGAGAAGTTTATTTCAATGCCGGATTCAAAGGTAAAGGCTTTGGTTGTGCCAACAAACGAAGAGTTGATGATTGCTCGCGAAGTCATCCGTTTGACACGTTAACAAAAAATATTGCTAGACAATGAGTGCATCCCCAAACAGGGATGCACTTTTTTGATACCGCTAACATATCACTATGTGTTGAAAACGGTTTCTTCAATCAACTAAAATATGCATGGAGGAAAAATTATGGCACATTGGTACGATCACGCAATTATTTATCAAATTTATCCTAAGTCTTTCCAAGATAGCAACGATGACGGTATCGGCGATCTTAACGGTATTCGCAAACGTATCCCATATTTAAAGAATTTGGGCATCAACGCAGTGTGGCTGAATCCTATTTTCGTTTCGCCTCAAGTAGACAACGGTTATGATGTCTCAAATTACTTTGCTATCGATCCTCACATGGGGACGATGGAAGACATGGAGAACTTAATTAAGGACTTACACAAAGCAGGCATCCATCTTATCATGGACTTCGTTTTGAACCACACTTCAGATCAACATCCTTGGTTCCAAGATGCAATTAAGAATCCAGATAGCCTGTATCGTGATTACTATATTTTCGCTGGGCACGACAATAAGCGTCCTAACAACTGGGGATCATTCTTTGGTGGCAGCGTATGGGAACCAGATCCAGCTGGAACCGGTCAATCATATTTCCACTTGTTTGACAAGCGCATGCCAGACCTTAACTGGAAGAACCCTGAAGTACGTCACGCAATGCTTGAAGTGGCTGAATTCTGGCTTAAGAAGGGGATTGATGGTTTACGTCTTGATGCCTTTATTCACATCGGCAAGGCTGATTTAAGACAAAACTATCCTACTGTTGATGGCAATACCGAGCCAGTTGTCGCAGAGCCGTTCTTTGCCAACTTACCACAAGTGCAAGAGTGGATGAGACCATTCTGTGAACAAATCAAGCAAGATTATCCTGATGCATTGCTGTTAGGTGAAGCTGCCAGTGCAAGTGTCAACTTGGCCGTTGATTATACTTCAAAACGTAATCATTTAATGGATAGCGTAATCACATTCCGCTACTTCACTGAAGATGATTCAAATGTCGACAAGCGTTTTTCAGCCCAATACCAACCTAAAGATCTTGATATGACAGCCTTTAAGCAAAACCAAGTTGTTTGGCAACAAACTTTAGCTGGTGTATCTCAACCAACTTTGTACTGGAATAACCATGATATGGCTAGAATTGCGACTAGAGTTGCTAAGACACAAACGCAGGCTAAGAGTTTGGCTATGTTGATGTATTTGCAACGCGGAATTCCAGTTATCTATTACGGTGAAGAGCTTGGCTTGAAGAACCTGCACTTTGATAACGTTGATCAATTTGAAGATCAAACTGTTGGCCCTTGGCTTAAGGATGCAGAAAAAGTCATCGGCAAAGACAAGGCTTTAGCCATGGTTAGCGACACGCATAAATTGCCAGCTCGTGGTCCAATGCCATGGAATGACACTAAGAATCACGGCTTTACCGAAGGAACACCATGGATAAACGGAACTAGTCAAAATGATGCTACGGTAGCTAGCGAAGTTAACGCCGATGGCAGCATGTTTACTTTCTATAAAGATATGTTGGAACTTAAGAGAGAAGCTTTGTTCCAAGACGGCACTTACTACATGATCTCAACTGATAAAAACAGTTACGTATATCAAAGAGACTTAAACGATGAAAGTGCCATCGTAGCTGTTTCATTAAGTGATAAAAAGACGAAGATCAAGCTTCCTGCTGGCTATACTACAGAAGCTTTGAAAGCCGGAGAATACAAATTAACTGACGGAGTATTAACCTTGATGCCTTATGCAGGCGTTGTGTTGAAAAAGGAGAATTAAAATATGCAATTAGCTGCTTTAAAGCACCGAAGTGAGAGTGAAGATAGTTTTGTAATTGATCCTAAGCACGTTCGCGTTCGTTTTCACAGTGCAAAGGGCGATGTTGAAAAGGTAATTGTTCACTACTGCGATAACTATTTGCCACTGAAATACGCAAAAACGATTGAAATGGATAAAATCGGCGAAGGACAAGTAGAAGATCACTGGGGTGCTACGCTTGAAGCACCATTTCACCGTTTAAAGTACACCTTCGAGGTTATTGGTAAAGATGGTACCAGCGTAGTTTACGGTGATCGTGCTATCAGCAGCGACATCGAAGCCGCAGTTAATAAAGACGGATCATACTTTAAGATTCCATATTGTCATGAAATCGATATGGTTAAAACACCTGAATGGGTTAAGCATACCGTTTGGTATCAAATCTTCCCTGAACGTTTTGCTAACGGCGACAAGTCTAACGACCCAAAGAATGTAAAGCCATGGAACCCATCCGATCATCCTGGCCGTGAAGACTACTACGGCGGTGACTTACAAGGTGTGCTCGACCACTTAGACTACCTTAAGAAGTTGGGCGTTAACGGCTTGTACTTCTGTCCTATTTTTAAGGCTGGTTCAAACCACAAGTACGACACAATCGACTACTTACAAGTTGACCCAGAATTCGGTGATAAAGATTTGTTTGCCAAGGTGGTTAATGAAGCTCACGCTCGCGGCATGAAGGTTATGCTTGACGCGGTATTCAACCACTTGGGTGACAAGTCAATGCAATGGCAAGATGTAGTCAAGAATGGCCCAAGTTCACGTTTTGCTAACTGGTTCCACATTAATAAGTATCCAGTTGAACCATATCATGACCCATTGAAGGGTGAAGGCGACCCACAATTTGATACCTTTGCTTTTGAAAAGCACATGCCAAAATTGAACACTGCTAATCCAGAAGTGCAAGATTTCTTGCTTGAAATCGCAACCTACTGGGTAAAATACTTTGATATTGATGCATGGCGCCTTGATGTGGCTAACGAAGTAGACCACCACTTCTGGAAGAAATTCCACAAGGCAGTTACCGACATTAAGCCAGACTTCTATGTTGTAGGTGAAATTTGGCACTCAGCACGTCCATGGCTTAACGGCGATGAATTCACTGGCGTTATGAACTACCCTTACACTTTGCAGATCGAAGATCACTTCTTTAAGAACAAGTTGACTGCTACGCAATTGACTAGAAGATTGACCGACCAATTGATGAAGTACAGGGATGAAACCAATGCCGGCATGATGAACATGCTTGATTCGCACGACACAGCCAGAATTTTAACTGTGGCTAATGGTGATCAAGACTTGGCATTACAAGCTCTTGCTTTTGAATTTATGCAAAAGGGTAGTCCATGTATTTACTACGGTACTGAAATGGGCATGTCCGGCGGCAACGATCCAGATTGTCGTAAGCCAATGGACTGGTCAAAAGAAGATGGCCCAGTATGGCAAAGAGTTCACAGCTTGATTGAATTCCGTTTAAAGCATGATGAAACCTTTGGTAAAGGCCAAATTAAGTTATACGTAACAGAAGATGGCTTAATTGAAGTCGATCGAGCAGGCAAAGAACAGATTCATGCCTACTTTAATACCACAAAAAAGAATATAAAAGTTTCTTGTGAAAATGCATTTAGTCAAAATTATGAAAATGGCGAATTAGCTCCAAAGGGCTTTGTAGTCGAGGTTCGTTAAAAGTTACTTTTAATAAGCAATCTAAAAGAAGGTAGATTAAGTTCTGCCTTCTTTTTTGATTAATTAATTCTGATACCGGTAACATGCGTTTTGATATTGTAAACCGCTTTCAGTTCAAGGATAATGAAAGCGTAAACAAAAGAGAACATCAATAATTTGCGGGAGATATGTAATTTATGAAACGAATTTTTGAAATTGACCCTTGGAAGGTAATTACCCATAACTTCGATCCAAAAGATAAAAGATTGCAAGAAAGTATGACTGCAATCGGTAATGACTACATGGGTATGAGAGGAAACTTTGAAGAAGGTTACTCAGGTGACAGTCTTCAAGGTACATACTTAGCTGGGGTTTGGTTCCCAGACAAAACTGTAGTTGGTTGGTGGAAGAACGGTTATCCAAAATACTTTGGTAAGACCCCTAACGCACCAAGCTTTATCGGAATTGGAATTACAGTAAATGGTGAAAAGGTCGACTTAGCTAAAGTAAAATTTGACGATTTTGAATTAGCACTCGATATGCACCAAGGCCTTCTTACAAGAAGCTTTGTTTATGAAGGCAAGGACGTTAAAGTAAAATTTGAATTTGAACGTTTCCTTCACATCATTCAAAAAGAAGCTGCTTTGATCAAAGTTAAAGCGACTGTACTTGAAGGTCACGCAAAGATTGATTTTGATTCAACTTTAGACGGTACTGTTGTTAACGAAGACAGTAACTACGGTGATCGCTTCTGGATTCCACTTGGCGAAGACAAGGATGAAAAGAGCATCCAAGTTAAAACTAAGGCAAATCCTTATGACGTTCCACAATTCACTGTTTTGCTTAAAGAAAGCTTACGTCATAACGGTGAAACGGTTAACGGCGACGTTACTACTGAAGATGCAAAATTAAGTGAAAAGTTTTCAGTAGACTTAAACGAAAACGAAAGTTACGAACTTGAAAAAGATGTCATTGTTGTAACTAGCCGTGACGTTGAAGACAAGGATCAAGCTGCTGTAGCTGACAACTTAATGAAGAAACTTCAAGCAAAGAGCTTCGATGAAAACTTAGCAGATCATACCGAAGCTTGGAAGAAGCGCTGGGAAACCAGTGATGTTGAAATTGCCGGCGATGATGCAGCTCAACAAGGTATTCGTTTCAATATTTGTCAATTATTCATGACTTATTACGGCGAAGACAAGCGCTTGAACGTTGGTCCTAAAGGCTTTACCGGTGAAAAGTACGGTGGTGCTACTTACTGGGACACTGAAGCTTACATCGTTCCAATGTACTTAGCCGTAACCAAGCCAAGCGTTACAAGAGCACTTCTTCAATATCGTCACGATCAATTGCCAGGTGCTTACCATAACGCTAAGGAACAAGGTTTGCCAGGTGCATTATTCCCAATGGTTACCTTCAACGGTATTGAATGTCACAACGAATGGGAAATCACCTTTGAAGAAATCCACAGAAATGCGGACATTCCTCACGCAATTGCTATGTACACTGATTACACTGGCGACGACAGCTACGTTAAGAACGAAGGTATGGACGTCTTAGTTGGTACCGCAAGATTCTGGGCAGCTAGAGTTCACTGGTCAAAGTGGCGTAACAAGTACGTAATGCACGGTGTAACGGGTCCAAACGAATACGAAAACAACGTCAACAACAACTGGTTCACCAACACTATGGCAAGATGGCTCCTTAAATATACTTTGGAACGCTTGCCACTTGCCACTAAGGAAGCTCAAGAAAGAGTTCACGTAACTGATGAAGAAAAAGCTAAATGGCAAGACATTGTAGACAAGATGTACTTACCAGAAGATAAGGAACGCGGCATCTTCTTACAACAAGATGACTTCTTAGACAAGGACATTCGTCCAGTTAGCGAAATCGAAGATCAACGCCCAATTAACCAACACTGGTCATGGGACAAGATCTTAAGATCACCATTCATCAAGCAAGCCGATGTTTTACAAGGTATCTACTTCTTGAACGATGAATACACGATGGAACAAAAGGAAAAGAACTTCGACTTCTACGAACCATTAACAGTTCACGAAAGTTCACTTTCACCATGTATTCACTCAATCTTAGCTGCTGAACTTGGCAAGCAAAAGAAGGCTGTTGAGCTTTACCAAAGAACTGCTCGTCTTGACCTTGATAACTACAACAACGATACCGTTGATGGTTTGCACATCACTTCAATGAGTGGTTCATGGCTTGCAATTGTTCAAGGCTTCGCAGGTATGCGTTACGACCACGATCAATTGAAGTTCAACCCATTTGTTCCTGAAGGCTGGGATCACTATAGCTTTAAGATTAACTACCGCGGTCGTTTGATCGAAGTTTATGTTGATCATGAAGGAACTAAGCTTACTTTGCTTAAGGGCGAAGACATTGATGTCTTAGTCCATGATAAGAAAGTTACTCTTAAAGAAGGTGAAACTACAAATGCTTAAAGGATTGTTATTCGATTTAGATGGTGTTTTAACCAACTCAGCTAAGTTTCACCTTACAGCTTGGAACAATTTAGCTAAGGAATTAGGCATTACCTTAACGGATGCTCAACTTGATAGCTTACGTGGTATTTCAAGAATGGATTCACTTAACTTGATCTTGAAATACGGCGGTCAAGAAGACAAATACACTGAAGCAGAAAAAGAAAAATTCGCTGCAGAAAAGAACGCTAAGTTTGTTGAACAAGTTGAAACAATGACGCCAAAGGACATCTTGCCTGGTATTCCTGAATTATTAGCAGATGCCAAGAAGCAAAACTTAAAGATGGTAATTGCTTCTGCTTCAAAGAATGCACCTAAGATTTTAACTAGATTAGGCATCATGGATGAATTTGATGGAATCGTTGATCCAGCAACTCTTCACCATGGTAAGCCAGATCCAGAAATTTACATCAAGGCGCAAGAAATTGCTGGTTTAAAGGCAAACGAAGTGATTAGCTTCGAAGATGCTAAGGCCGGTGTTGAAGCAATTAAGGCTGCTCATCAATTTGCAGTCGGCATTGGTGATAAAGAGCTTTTAAAGGAAGCTGACTACATCGTTCCAACAACTGCTGATCTTAAGCTTAGTGAAATTGAAAAAGTTTTTGAAGAAAAAGAATAAAAGTTAGAGAGTAGGGGAAACAATGGTTGAGGTTGATTTAAACCATATTTACAAGAAATACGAAGGAAACGATAAGTATTCTGTAAATGACTTTGACTTACATATTAAAGATAAGGAGTTCATCGTTTTCGTTGGGCCGTCTGGTTGTGGTAAGTCAACTACATTAAGAATGGTTGCTGGTTTGGAAGACATCAGTAAAGGTACTTTGGAAATTGATCACAAGGTAATGAACGATGTCGCTCCAAAGGATAGACACATTGCGATGGTTTTCCAGAACTACGCTTTGTATCCACATATGACCATTTACGACAATATTGCTTTCAGCCTTAAATTACGTCACGTAGATAAAGCTGAAATTGATAAACGTGTTCATAAGGCCGCTAAGATGTTGGGCTTGGAAGAATACTTAGATAAAAAGCCAGGCGCTTTGTCCGGTGGTCAACGTCAGCGTGTTGCTTTAGGGCGTGCGATTGTACGTAGTGCCCCTATTCTATTAATGGACGAACCTCTTTCTAATTTGGACGCTAAGCTTCGTGTATCAATGCGTGCCAACATTGCCAAGCTGCACCAACAACTTGGCACAACCACTATTTACGTAACTCACGACCAGACTGAAGCCATGACTTTGGCTGACAGAATCGTAGTTATGTCAGTAGGTAAGGTTGAACAAATTGGCACACCACTTGAGGTTTACAACCACCCAGTTAACCAATTCGTTGCTGGATTTATCGGTTCACCTCAAATGAACTTCTTTAACGTCCATTACAAAGACCAAAGAATTTCTGATGGCAAGGGTCTTGATATCGAAATCCCTGAAGGTAAAGCTAAGATGCTTGAACAAAAGGGATACAACGATAAGGATGTTGTCTTTGGTATTCGTCCAGAAGACATCCACTCAGAAGAAGCATTTATGGAAACTTGGCCAAACTCAGTTATTGAATCTAAGGTTGTTGTTTCAGAACTTTTGGGTTCAACCATCCAACTTTATCAAGAAGTTGACGGAACTGAATTTGTAGCCTTGGTAAACGCTCGTGATTATCACAAGCCAGGCGATAAGGTAAAGATGGGCTTCGATGTTAACAAAGCTCACTTCTTTGATAAAGACACCACAAAGGCTATCGTTAACTAATTTTAATTAAAGCTTACAACCATATGTAGCAAAGGCTACTGTTGTTAAGAAATTGTTTATTGTTTTGATTTTTTAGGAGGAAAAAGTCATGAAGTTTTGGAAGAAAATGGCTTTAGGTAGTACTGCTGTTTTAGCTGCTATGTCACTTGCAGCTTGTTCAAACGGTTCATCAAATTCATCAAGTAGTAGTAGCGGCTCAAACAAGAGTGCTAATTTGACCCTTTGGGTAGATACTGAACAAGTTCCTTACTACAAGCAAATTGCTAAGGACTTTACTAAGAAGAACAAGAACATTAAGGTTCGTGTTGTTCAAAGTCCTAACGGTTCAGCTAACGCTAAGACTGATGTTGGTAAGGACCCATCAAAGGCTGCCGATGTATTTGAAGTTCCTAACGACCAATTAGGTCAAATGGCTGAAGCTGGTTACATTAACCCACTTTCACCTTCAGCAACTAAAGACATTAAGGCTAACTACGTTAGCGTTGCATCAAAGGGTGTAACTTGGAAGAACAAGATTTACGCATTCCCATACGCACAACAAGCTCAAACTATTTACTACAACAAGTCTAAGCTTTCTGCCAACGACGTTAAGGATTGGAAGACTTTAACCTCTAAGGGTGTTGTAGCTACTGACTTTACTAACGCATACGTAATGTGGCCAGTAATGTTCTCAGCAGGTACAAAGCTTTACGGTGACAATGGTGAAGACCTTAAGGGCTCAACATTTAACTCAACTAACGGTGTAAACGCATTGAAGTGGTACGCAGCTCAAAAGAACAACAAGGGCGTAATGCAAACTTCAAACGCTTTGAACCAATTGAAGAAGGGTAACGCACAAGCTATTCTTGATGGTCCATGGAATGCAGCTAACATTAAGAAGATCTTAGGCAAGAACTTCGCAGTTGCTAAGTATCCTAAGATTGACGTTGGTGGTAAGAAAGTACAAATGGAAGCATTCCTTGGTATCGAAGGCTTCGCAGTTAACTCACACACCAAGAATGCTAAGGCTGCATCAGAGTTAGCTGCTTACATCACTAACAAGAAAGCTCAATTAATTGCCCACAAGGAAGCTGGTCAAATTCCTGTACTTAAGGCTGCTGTAAACTCAAGCGCTGTTAAGAGTGACCCAGTTGCTGAAGCTGTAATTGAAATGGCTAAGCCAGGTAACTCAGTATTGCAACCAATGCTTCCACAAATGGCAACATTCTGGAACGAAGCAGCTCCACTTATCAGTGGTACTTACGACGGCAAGATCAAGCCAGCACAATACAAAGCAAAGCTTGCCAAATTGCAAAAAGATATTTCAAAGAAATAATTTAAATCAAATATTTCTTAAAGCATAAGCAAAGGTTGGCAAAAAATTCCAACCTTTTTGCCTAAGAAGGGGAGAAGTTATGTTTCTAAAGAAAAAGCATGTAGCTCCTAAAGCAACATATCGCGAAGTATGGTCTAAAGGCGATATTGCTACCAAATTATCATTTATCTTAATGGGTAGTAACGCCTTAGCCAACAAGCAATGGGTAAAGGGTCTCACTTTGATGATCTCAGAAATTGTATTCATTGTTTGGTTCGTACTTAGTGGTATTCCAACTTTAAACTCGTTAGCTACATTAGGTACCGATAAAACAAAAAAAGTTGTCTATGATGCCGCACAAGGTGTGTATATCACCAAGCAACCTTCAAACTCAGTTTTGATTTTGCTATTCGGTGTTTTAGCTGTTATCTTGTGTATCGCAATAATTGCTCTTTACATCGTTAACTTAAAGTCAACTAGACATAATTACATTTTGAAGCGTGATGGTGAACATATTCCAACCAACGTTGAAGAACTTAAGAGTTTGCTCGACACTCGTTTGCACGCAACCTTAATGTGTATTCCATTACTTGGTATCTTGTTCTTCACGGTTTTGCCAACGGTCTTCATGATCTCGATGGCTTTTACCAACTATGATCGTCAACACCCAATTGCCTTCTCTTGGACCGGGTTCCAAGCGTTCGGTAATGTGCTTAGTGGTGACCTTGCTGGTACTTTCTTCCCAGTATTAGGCTGGACTTTGATTTGGGCTGTAGCAGCTACTGCTACTACCTTCTTCTTCGGAGTATTGCTTGCCTTATTGATCGAATCAAAGGGTATTAAGTACAAGGCATTCTGGAGAACTATCTTCGTAATTATTTGGGCTGTCCCACAATTCGTATCACTTTTGATGATGGCTCAATTCTTGGACTACCAAGGTGCTTTGAACAACATCTTGATGAACTTGCACTGGATTAGTTCGCCAATTCACTTTATTGACAACCAAGCTTCTCCATTAGTTGCAAGATTAACCGTTATTATCGTTAACATGTGGATTGGTATCCCAGTTTCAATGTTAGTTTCAACTGCGATTATCCAAAACTTACCACAGGATCAAATTGAAGCTGCCAAGATTGACGGTGCTAACGCAGCACAAATCTTCAGATCAATCACTTTCCCACAAATCTTATTTGTTATGGCACCTTCACTTATTCAACAATTCATTGGTAACATCAACAACTTCAACGTTATCTTCTTGCTGACTGGTGGTGCACCAATGAACAGTAAATATAACGGCGCCGGATCGACTGACTTGCTGGTAACGTGGCTATATAACTTGACCTTCGGGCAAGAGCAACGTTATAACGCATCAGCGGTACTAGGTATCTTAATCTTCATTATTAGTGCGGTCGTCTCGCTGATAGCCTACAGACACACTAATGCTTACAAGGAGGGCTAGACATGAAGTCATATACAAATCAAAGACGGCTCTCATTAATCTTTCGGTATATCCTCTTAGCACTTTTAGCAATTATCTGGATTTTACCAATTGTGTGGATCGTCTTAGCAAGTTTCTCATATAACGATACTGGATTTGTTTCGACCTTCTGGCCAGAACAATTCACGTTGCAGAACTATATTGGGATTTTTACGAACCCACAATATCCATTTGGTAACTGGATTATTAACACATTGATTGTTTCTCTTGCATCAATGATCGTTTCAACATTCTTGACTATTTCAGTTGCTTACGTTCTGTCACGTCTTCGTTTTAGATTTAGAAAACCTTTCTTGCAAATTGCTTTGGTTCTTGGGATGTTCCCAGGCTTCATGTCAATGATCGCTTTGTACTACATCTTAAAGGGTCTTAACATGTTAAACCTCTTTGGCTTATTCTTGGTTTACGTTGGTGGTGCCGGCCTTGGCTTCTACGTTGCTAAAGGATTCTTCGATACTATTCCTAGATCAATCGACGAAGCTGCCGAAATCGACGGTGCTACTAAATGGCAAGTATTCATCCACATTGGTTTACCACTTTCAACGCCAATGATTGTTTACACTGCTTTGACTGCTTTCATTGCTCCATGGACAGACTTCATTTTCTCAGGTATTATTCTTTCAACCTCAGGAAATGCTAAAACTTACACGGTTGCTTATGGTTTGTACAACATGGTGCACACAGCCAAAGGTAATGCGACTGCATACTTCGCACAATTCGTTGCAGGGTGTGTAATCATCGCTATCCCTATCACTATCTTGTTCGTATTCATGCAGAAGTTCTACGTTAACGGAATTACTGCTGGTGCAGATAAAGGTTAATCAAAAATTTGCTTATGCTAAAAAATGTCTTGCTTCGGCAAGGCATTTTTGTTTGCTTTTGAAGGCGAAGTTATACAATCAACTTAAGATGATTAACATAACTAGAATTAGGAAGTGACGAAATGAAGATTGGGGAAGCGTTAAGACAAGAAAGACTGCGATTGAATCTTAGTCAAAGTCAGATGGCTGGGGATGTATTGACTAAGTCATTTTATGCAATAAGAAAAGAAAGCTAGGAGGAGAAACAAAGAATACCGCCTCATCTATTGATGAGGGGATGAATTTGTTTCTCCTCCTTTTTGCTT
>OLRR01000642.1_pt1 | contig 26416 bp, 18 predicted proteins | sample 1671941 | NCBI WGS metagenome assembly OLRR01 (sample SAMEA3136628, study PRJEB25190) | human gut metagenome
CTGCCCGGGTCTGCGGTTGGTGGAGGATGGGGTGGGCTGACGGCGTCCCCTGTGTCCCCAAAAACTATCTTAATAAAATATAATAGCCGGGTGACCTCCCAGTGCAAGGGGAAAAGCAAAACATACACACTGGGAGTCCCCGGTTACTACCAAAAATCTATTCAGTTTCCGAAACCTCAGACTGGAATCCCGCCTTTTTTAAAACGTAACCTTCAACGTCTTAATTTCATAAGGTTTCATCTCGAAAGTCGCCTGATTACCTGTAAATTCTACAGGATCTGCTCCTTCTTCCATCATATTACACTCGACAACAGATGTCAATTCCTTACCGAAAATTAATGTCACCGGAGTTCTTCTGTTATAACACTCGTACAGACGAACGATAACAGCATCTGAATCTTCCGCTTTTTTTACAACCTCAATCACTGCATTATCCTTATCAGAGGAAACCAGAGAATATTCCGGAGCAAATGTTCCTCCTTCATTCTCTTTCCAACTGTAGGTCAGAGGGTTATTGATCTGGTAAGCCTGTTTTACCGTACCAGCTTCTCGCCAGCCACCCTGATGTGGATAAATAGAATAGGTAAATTCATGCAGTTCTTTATCAGCTTCCGGATTCGGATGAATAGCAGATTTCAGCATGGACATACCGATCACACCATTACGGACACCAACACCATACTTGCAGTCATTTAACATACTGACACCGTAGCCATCCTCGGACACATCCATCCATTTATGGTGGCAAACTTCAAATTTTGCAAAATCCCAGGAAGTATTGTCATGGGTATCACGTTTTACGTTACCATACTGGATATCAAATGTAGCTTCGTTGGTATGTACATCGATCGGGAAGTAGTCTTTTACAAAGATCTGATGCTCTTTCCAGTCGATTACATTCTTGATATCGATTCTCGGAATGTCATGATACAGATAAATAAACTGTGTGATCGTGGAATCCAGATATTTACGCTCTACTTTTACGCAGGCTCTTACCGGACCATTTTCCACTACTTCCATCGCAGATACCTGATCGATATCCCAGGATTTTTCTGTATAATAATTGTTTACATCCCATGCATCATAGTTATGCGGACGGTCTTCGTAACTTACGATCACGTTACCTGCTTTGCCCGGTTTCAGTATATCACGGTCTGCTTTCTTATCATAGATCTTCGCAAACTGACCTTTTTCATTATATTCCACCTTGAAGTATTCATTTTCCATCACTTCTGTGGAAACTTCCATGGACGGTGTTGTATCTGCTGCTTCTTCTTTCACGATATAAGTCTTATATCCTTTTCCTGGGACGCCCGCGGCAAAGAATACATATGTGCCGTCTGCAGTTTTCTGAACAGCCAGTTTGGTCTCGCCATCGTAAACTGCAGGTTCTCCCATTCCTTCCGGAACAGTAAAGGTTACCAGATCGTACGCTGCTGCACTGTTCGGGTTATATACAACCAGCGAATGCTTCGGTGCTTTTACACCGGCAGCGATATGAGCCAGCGTTGCATCAGTCAGCGCTTTATTTTCTGCGAAGATGCCTTCGTACTCTGCTTTGGAATCATCATACACTTCTTTGATCGAAGATCCCGGCAGAATATCGTGGAACTGGTTACGCAGGATGACCTCCCAGCCCTCATGCAGCTCTTTTTCCGGATATGCACCGCCTGCGGTCTGTGCATCCAACGTTGCGTACATTTCTTCGTTCTGATATGCAAATTCTGCTTTCCGGTTGAACTTTTTGTTTCTTGCCATAGAAGTATAAGTACCTCTGTGGTATTCCAGATACAGTTCGCCTACCCATGTCGGCAGATATTTTTTATCGGTTACATGTTTATCCAGAACATGGAAGAATTCTTTTGCAGTAGACATCTTGGTTCTCGGCATACCCGGGAGACCTTTTGCCAGACGTCTCTGATTCTCCAGCATATCTTTGGTTGGACCGCCGCCACCATCTCCGAAGCCGAAGCTGCAAAGTACTTCTTCGTTCAGATATTTCTGGCTGTATCGTGCCCATGCACCCTTCATCTGGCTCGGATTGATATATCCGTTATAAGTGGTAAAGTGTTCTGTCTCTGTACCACCCTCTACTGCTGCCTTATTATAGTCACGGGTCGGAACAAAATGTGTCAGTACACGGCTTCCGTCGATACCTTCCCATTCGAATGTATCATACGGCATCTTGTTAAACTCGTTCCAGCTGATCTTTGTTGTCATGAAATACGGAATTCCACATTTCTGCAGAATCTGCGGAAGTGCTGCGGAATAACCGAATACGTCAGGAAGCCACAGGATCTCATTGTCCACGCCGAACTCTTCTTTGAAGAATCTCTGTCCGTGTACAAACTGGCGAACCAGTGCTTCACCGGAAGCGATATTACAGTCTGCCTCTACGAACATACCACCGTCCGGCTCCCAACGTCCTTCTTTGACTCTTTCTTTGATCTGTTCATACACATCCGGAGCATTTTTCTTCACATATTTGTACAGCTGTGGCTGGCTGGACATAAATACATATTCCGGATATTCTTTCATCAGTTCCAGTACGGTAGAAAAGCTTCGAACTGCCTTGTCTTCTGTCACGCGCAGAGTCCACAGCCATGCACAGTCAATGTGTGTATGTCCTACACAGTAGATGATCGGGCTTTTCTCACCGTCACAATATTTCTCATAAAATTCTTTTGTGATGTACTCCTGTGCTTTTTCCAGGCTTTGATAATACTCTTTGGAACCTTCTTTTCTCATATCCAGCAGATTCAGAGATTCGTTCAGTGCCTGAATAATCGTAATATATGCCTGATCTTCCGTGTTCAGCAGTCTGGCACTCTGGTACGGAACTTCCAGGTCATAGTAATATTTCTCAGTCTTACGATCCAGTACTTTCAGGCTGGAGTTCATCTTCAGACTGAAGTTCTGGTCTCCGGTAAATGCGGAAAGAACAATGCGATAGGTGTCTCCTGCTTTGGCAGGCTCTGCCAGAATGATTTCTCTGTGGTTGACATCAAGCCCCTGTACTCTCACACCGTTTACAAAGATGGAAAACTGTGGATTCGTTGCATCCCACTCTCCTTCTTTTCCGGTTTTCAGTTCATACACTACACACTCTCCGTCAAATTCTTCCGGAATCGTCACTACGGTCTCAAACCAGTAATATTCTCTGTGTCCACCCCACAGTTCCTGGTTCGTAATTTCTGTCCAGGATGAGGTATCCAGATTGTTTACATCCAGACATCTCTCATCGGTGCGGATCATCTTGTAACTCGGAATCGCAACCTGCTTCGGATATACCTGTTCCTGCAGATATTCCAGCATTTTACCGATTCTTTCTTTTATCAATATCATTTTTGCTACCTCCTTGTAAAACCCATTTTGCAGTCGCTTTTCACCCAATACTTTCAGAAAAGTCAAAGCAACTGTATTTATCTCATAATACCATATCTTCTCCAAAAAAGAAAGCCATCTTTGGATGCCGGGCACACAGCCCATACATGATATATAAACCGTGTACCCTCTGCATCCGATAATGACTTGGTACCTTACTTATTATTTTAATGTAACAACGGCATCAGCCTTTTGCAGCACCTGCCATGGTAAATCCTTTAGACATATAATTCTGTGACAGAACATACAGCAGAACTGAAGGCAGTGCGTAAATGATCGAGTATGCAGCCAGCGGACCATATGCGATCGTACCATGCTGACCAAAGAACTGATACAGCATAACAGCTGCCGGAAGTTTTGTTTTAGAACTCAGCAGAATATATGGGATAAAGAAGTTGCCCCAGCTTCCGGAGAATGTGTAAATAAACACTACACAGATTCCAGGGAACATCAGTGGTGCTACAATCTTTCTGATAGACTGCATAGTAGTAGCTCCGTCTACCCATGCCGCTTCTTCCAGTTCTACCGGAACGCCATCCATAAAGTTCTTCATCAGCCAGATTCCATATGGAAGTGCGGAAGCTGTCAGATACAGGATTACTCCCGGGATGCTGTCTAGAAGTCCGATGTTCAGGAACATTTTGTACACTGGAACGATAACAGCGATCATTGGCAGTGCTGTCATAAACAGGATGACATACATAAACTGTTTTTTAAATGTCAGACGGTATCTGGACAGCGGATACGCTGCCAGACCGGATACCAGTACAACAATCAAAGACTGGATCAGGGAAATGGTAAGACCTACACCAAATCCTCTCAGGTTATCTGTATTTGTCAATACTGATGTAAAGTTACTGAGTGTCCACTGTGACGGCCATTTTAACGCCTGGCTTGCGTTTAAGTCAAATGCTGCAAGAATCAGCCATACCAGAGGCAGGACAAAGATAATTGCAATGATCGTCAGTATTGCATAATGAATTGCTTTTGTTACTCTCTCACTCATCTTATCTTTCTCCTTTCTTATTCTTCGCTCTTAACTACTTTTGTATAGATGACACTGCATACAGCGCCAACTGCCAGCAGTACCATACCGATTGCAGTACCCTGTCCTAACTGGAAGTTCTTCATACCTGCGTTGTACATGTAGATAGACAGTGTTGTTGTTTTGGTACCAGGACCACCACCGGTCAGTGCCCAGATCAGACCGAATACACCCAGCGTAGACAGGGTATTCAGCATAGTATTAGTTGCGATGGTATCTTTGATACAAGGAACGATGATACGAATCAGCGTCTGGATGCGGGTTGCACCGTCCACACGTGCTGCCTCTTCGATATCACCGGATACGTTATCCAGCGCGGACTGGAAGTTCATCATGGAGAATGCAGTACCATGCCATACGTTGGCGATGACTACTGTTGCCATCGGATGTGCATAGATCCATTCTACTGCTGGCAGATGGACAGCCGTCAACATAGTGTTCATGGTACCGGACATGTCAAAGAATGCCAGCATAGCCAGAGATACTACGATTTCCGGCATAACCCATCCGACCAGGATACACGGTCCTACAACACTACGGAAAGCTTTTGCTTTTCCCTTCATCAGATAAGCAATGATGAATCCAAGGACACTCTGACCTGCAAGGCTTCCGATCAGAAAGATCAGTGTGTTTTTAATTGCAGTCAGTGTATTTGAATCTTTAAAAATCTTAACGTAGTTGTCAACGCCTACGAACTGGAATTTCTGCGCATTGGCTCCGGTTAATGCCATGTTTGTAAATGAATAATAAACTGTCAGGATAATCGGAACAATGAAGAAACATACCAGAAGAATCACTGCCGGAAGAAGCAGGATTGACTTCTTAGCTTCATCTTTGATCATCGCTGCGCGATTCGGTTTTGCCATGGTCCTTTCCTCCTATTTACATACTCTATTCCTTTATTTGTCTCAATTCTTATACGAGAAAGCAATTTTGTCTTACTTTTTCGTATAAAAATGCGGGCTGCCCGGTCTATGTGCAGCCCGCACCGTCGTTCTTACTTACTGCTTTGTAGTATTTTCTTCTCCAACAGCATTTGCCACACTTGTTGCATACTGTTTCATTGCATTTTCCGGAGTATCACCGCTTGCTACCGCTTCAACCATCTGCTGGATAGAAGTAGATACGGTTGAGTACTGGTCATTTTGTGGTCTGAATGCTGCTACATCCAGGAATTCAGCTGCCTGCGTCATGAATGGCTGAGAAGCATACTCTTCATCTTCTGCGATATCTGTTCTTACAGATGTGTTACCGGACTGCATGATGTATGTTTTGTAAGCATCATATGTATTCAGCTGTTCAATGAATTCCATTGTCAGATCTTTGTTATCAGAGTTTTCCGGAATGGAGTAAGCCCAGCCACCTGCCAGTGTGATCGAGCCATCGCCATCACCGTTCTGTGTAGGCATTGCAGCCCATCCCATTTTCTCACCATAGTTTTCATATGGTGAAGCTCCTGTATCTTTCCAGTTACCTGTGATCCAGATACCATCCAGGGAGATTGCCAGTTTTTCCTGTGGAATGTATTCCTGTGCGGATGTGGTAGAAGCGGATCCGTTCAGTACCAGTGACAGGGATGGTCCATATCCGTTGGTGTAGATATCAGAGATAAACTGCAGAGAGTCTTTGATTCCCTGGCTGTCTGTGATCCATTTTCCATCGTCTGTGATCAGTCTCTCACCTGTTCCGTACAGTAACATTTCATAAGTCTGCATGGAAGTTGCTTCACCGGTTGCTACACCGGAGTTACACCAGAAAGGTACGACATCCGGGCATTTATCTTTGATCTTTGCACACGCATCCAGGATGTCATCCCATGTCTTCGGCTGCCAGTCTTCGCCTTCCGCGATAACACCTGCTGTTGTCAGGATTTCCCTGTTGTACCACAGTCCACGGGTATCTGTACAATATGGAATACCATATACTTTTCCGTCTGTTGTAACAACTTCTTTCATCTTGTCATAGAAAGTTCCGTCATTCCATGTATCCCAGTCGCTTACGTAATCACTCAGGTCTGTCAGATAACCGGCTGCTACGTCGTTTGGCAGCTGGAAAGTATCTTCGCAAACCAGATCAGGACAAGTGGATGAATCCCCTAACTGCAGAGCAATTTTTGTGAAGTAATCACCTTCGGAAGCTGTGATTGGCTGGAAATCCAGTTCAACTTCATCTTTTTTATCCCAGTTTTCATATGCTTCCTGCATAGCAACATAGTTTGGGTTTACCTTGATATCTGTTCCGTCATCACGCCATGTGATTGTGATTTTCTTTTTATCTCCTGATGAACTGTCATCTGATTTTGTGTTGCTGCTTGATGTGCTGCTTGCGTCGCTGCTGTCAGAGGAAGAGTTTGAACCGCCACATGCAGTCATGCTCATTACCATTGCCGAAGCAAGAAGGATACTTAAAATCTGTCTTTTTTTCATGTTGTTCGCTCCTTTTCTTTGTTGACTCTGTCGTCATTTGATGGTTCTATATTACCAACCGTTGTACGTTTTGTATATTTAAAAATTTTAACAATGGGGTAAATTTTTGATACTGTTTGAAAAATTATGACAAAAAAGACTCATTAGGTATTATTTTTGTCATAATACCTAATGAGTCTTTTTAAGGATCTGAGCAGCTATCCGTACTGAACAGCTACGGCTCCGACATAATTGACACCCGAACCTGATCTTTTGTTGCTTCTGCCACCTGTAATACATCGCTCAGATTGCTGTTCAAAACTGTGCTGACACCATTTGCTATTGTCCCGCAGATATCTGACCAGGATTGATAATACAACATCGGTCTTGCCTTGGCAGACAGGATACTGGTGTCTTCCATATATATTTTTCCATTTTTCTTATAAGATACCCCTGAGTATACCTGCAGTGTCCCCATGGCATCGTTGATCCGTTCTGAACTCTCCTCTTTTGTCAGATATTGCGCAAAAGAAAGGGCACCGTTTCCCGCCTCTTTTGTTATACATACTTCGTCACCAAACCAGAATGTTCCTCCTGCTTCATCATATGGTACTTCTGCCATGCCTACCGTAAATTTTGTCTGATTGCTTTTTATGATACTGGTAACGCTCATCTGATTAATCATCATCGTTACTCTTCCTTCGGCAAATTCCTGTGCAAGATCCTCCTGCGTAAAATTCGTCGCATATCCGGAAGTCAGTTCACCCAATGACAGCTGCCTGAAATTCTGAAAACACTTTTCCCATGATTCTTCACTCACAGTATTCAGATTACCTCCACTGCTGTACATCATGATCCAGTACAGATTGGTAAGTTCTGTCTCCCGTTTTCCTGCAATCCCAATACTCTGAATTCCTGATTTTTTCACCTTATATCCTGCCTGGATCAGTTCACTCCAGCTTGTAGGCACATCAACGTTTCTTTCTTCCAACATATCGGCATTGTAATATAGCACATACGGATTACAGGTCAATGGATATCCATAATATTTTCCATCGTGCTGCAGTGCCTGCCAGAACCTGTCATCTACCACATCTTCCTTCATTTCCCGACTGACCGGTACATCTTTGAGTAGCCCCTGACCAATCATCTCCTGTACCATCGTGTTTTCACAGATAACCAGATCCACCTGACTTTCTCCGGTCATTCTCCGGACAGACAGTTCTTTTTTCAGATTCTCTTTTGGCACATAGATTATCTTGATCTCAGGTTTTGACTCATCTCTGCTATATTCTGCAGCCACCTTATTCAGAATCTGCTGTTGCATATTCCCCTGATACGGTGCAAGCACCCGGATCACCTGGCGTTCTTCTTCCTCTGTCGTTTTCTCTTGATTACTCGAGAAAAATCCTGCATATAGGGCACCAAGCACAAACGTTGTAACCGCTACGAGTATATATAAGATCTTTTTGAGCCTCATCGACTGTTCTCCTTTTTATATTCTGCCGGAGAGATACCACAGATCTTTTTAAAGACTTTCTGAAAATACTTCTGGTCATTAAACCCCACAGCTTCTGCTACTTCCGACACCTTATAATTCCCGGTTGCAAGCATCCGTTTTCCCACACTGATCCGGAAATTTGCCAGAAAATCCACAAATTTCACACCTGTTTCTTCTTTAAAAATTCTCGAGAGATATTCCGGACTCACGTTACAGCACTGTGCCACATCCTGAAGACCAATTGCTTCCATATAGTGTTCACGGATATAAGCAATGGCATTGAGCACGATCCCGTTTTCCGTAATACTCTCTTCTGTCTCTTCATTCCAGACCATCGCCTGCTTCACCACTTTCCGGAACTGATACTGTAACTCTTTCTGTGTATGGCTGCTCCGAATACTTTCCAGCATATACCGCAGTTCTTCTTCCTGATTGGCATCTCCCCGAATCTCACCTTCCACACGGGCAATTCCCATCAGGAAACGTAGTGTATAATTGCGGATACATTCCGGTGTTGCCCGGCTTAAGATCACCTGCTCAGAAAATGTTTCCCCAACTTCTGCAAGCTTATCTTTCTTACCGCTGCGGATACCCTGTACCATTTCATTTTCCAGTGCTGTCGGATAATCCAGTTTTTCATATTCCATCATCTGTGCCATCTTTTCTGTCATGATCACTTCATGTCCACTGCAGAAAGTGTGTTCCAGCAGTGCCGAAAGTTCATTCATCACATCCGGAAGCTGCCAGATGCCAACAAAACGATCCATGGTTGCCACACAGGGAGTGATGTTCTGGATCTTTGGCAGGATCCGCATTTCAAAGATCCGTTTCAGTGTCTGATTTCGCTCTGTATCAACCAGCACGATATAGATTCCTCCCTGCTCTCCCGGACGAACCAGCATGTAATAGTTTTCTATACAGAGAATTTCCATCTGATTTTCCAGTTCTGCTTTCAATTCACCGTAAGATTCATTCGCCATACTGTCCGGATGGATCAGCAGCATGGCAAACTGTGTGTCTTTCCTTACACCGATTTTTTCTTCCAGCATCGGACGGATCAGTTCCCGTTCTTCTTCACTGCTGCCGATATAATTCCATAACAGCCGCTCCGGAGTCACCTGTTCCGCTTTCTGTTTTACGATCCGGCTTTCCACTTTTTTGAGCACATCCAAAAACTGATCAATATCCATCGGTTTCAGTACATACTCTACGACCTGCAGTTGCAGTGCTTTTCTTGCATACTCAAATTCAGAATAACCGGTCAGCAACACAGCCTGCACCTCAATGCCGGCATCCTTGATCTTCTGCAGCATGCCCAGTCCGTCAAGTACCGGCATCTTGATATCAGAAAGTACCAGGTCCGGTTTTTCTTTTTCTGTCAACCGGTATCCTTCCTCTCCGTTTTCCGCCACACCTACGATCTCATAATCCGTAAATCTCCGGATCAGACGGATCAGCCCTTCTCTGGACTTTGGCTCATCTTCTGCTATGACTATCCGCATCGCCTGTTCCTCCTTTGTTTCTTTCTGTCCACCGGGATTTCTATGCTTCGTAAGGAATCTTCATCGTAATTCGTGTTCCTTCCCTGTCCGCTCCCTTCCAGGATTCCACATGGAAACTTCCCTGTCCCCCATAATAAAGTTTCAGTCTGGTGATCACGTTGCGCACACCGATACTGCTCTCAATCTTTTCTTTCTGATAATCAAAATGATTAAACAGCTCCACCTGTTCCGGACTCATGCCGACACCATTATCTTCCACAACAATCTCCAGCATGCCCTCTTTTCCCGTACGTCCGATCCGGATATTGACTTCATCCATACCCGTATTTCCCGGAAATGCATGTACCAGTGTATTTTCCAGAAGTGGCTGGATCATAAGCTTATGAATCCGGTAATGTCGCAATCCCTCCTCCACATCAATCGTGCAGATAAATGAATAATCAAACCGTTGCTGTTGCAGATACACATATTTTTTCAGATACTCCAGTTCATCCTGTATCTCTACGATCTCATTGCTTTTGTGAATACTGTACCGCAGAATTGCCGCAAGACTCGTGAGCATCTTACTGATCGTATATTCTTCATTATCCAGTGCTACCCAGTTGATGGCATCCAGCGTATTATACAGAAAGTGTGGGTTGATCTGTGCTTCCAGCGATTTGATTTCCGCATTCTTTACGCGCACCAGAGATTCTTTTTCCTGTTCATTGGACTGGTGGATTTTCCCTATCATATAGTTAAACTGTTCGGAAATCCTGGTAAATTCATCGTTGCCCCGTACTTCGATCCTTGCCTCCATATCCCCATGATTTGCCTGATCCATAGCCTGCAGAATCGGTTTTACCGATGTATCCACCTGACCGGAGAAACGAAGCGTCAGAAGAAGGCAGGCAATACCTGCAAGCACGCAAAAGCAGACGATAATGCCGATCATGTATCGAAAATTTCTTAACGCATAATCCGTATTCTGTACATTGATGACATATCCGCATCCTTCTTTCAGCTGAATACTGCTGACCAGTAAGTTTTTACTTTCCAACAATTTCTGATTTTTCACATACAAAAGGGATGCTTCTTCCAGTTTCTTCTTTTCGACACCTGATGTCAGATTTGCTTCCTTAATCTCAGAAACATCATCCTCAGAAAACACACCAGTCTCTTCGGGAAGATTGATGTTCTCTGCATTTCCGGTAGAAACAGACAACAGATCCCCATAGTTGTTAACCACCATCGTCAGATTGGACTCTGTATTACTTTTTTCATAGACCCGGCGCAAAGCTTCTTCTTTGATACAGATCACAATATATCCATACGGTCGTTCCGTGCTTCCCTCATCGACACTTTCCAACGGAGAACTCACATAGATCACATCACTTGCTCCATATTCCCGACTGCTGAGATGTTCCAGCGGTGAATATCTGATTTTTCTGTTTTTTGTGACTTCTTTCAGTTTCTGTCCATTTCCGTAAGTTTCCCTTGGGAAACAATAACTGTTCTGACTCGATACCGTTACTTCATCGTAAAAACATACATCGTATTTTTCTCCGATGATCGCAATTCCCATGATACTCGGATTGGTCACCGTAATGTTTTCGAGACGTTTGCAGATTGCCGTCCTGGCACCGTTATACAGATTATTGTCCCAATTATTGATATATTCCATTTCTTCCCGATAAAAATCATCCGTATATACGCTCTGAATGATTCCCTCACTGGTTCGCCAGAAGCTTTCCACATTACTTGCCGACTGCTCCAGATTTGCCTGGATCAATTCGTTTGTCTGGCTGTGAATAATAGAAGAACTGATCTGATAAACGACAACAAGCAAACAGGCCAGGGGAATCAGAGATACCAACAACAACATCAAACGAATCTTTTTTGCCAGCTCCAATCTGGAGAAATATGTTTGAACGTTGCTTATGTATACTCTGATTATACTCACCTGACCTGTTCCTCTCTTATTTTATATCGTTAAATTGTAACTGTTCAGTACCTTCACAATTACGGTCCAAAATGCATAAAAAATCACCTTCGGTGATGGCATTTTGGCTTGTATGTCTCGGGATTTTGACATATTCATGTCAAAACACCTCGCGGGACAGTGGCTACTGAATAGTTACGTTAAATTTACTTTTTCATAGAAAGCGCAAATAATGCAAACAATGAGTTTGCCCATGCGAACCATTCTCTGGTGAATTTCTTCGGATCCTGACAGTAAAATCCCTCGTGCATCACTTTACAGTCTGCATCGGTAGCAAGAAGGGTTTCCAGCAGTTCTTTTCTCTCTTCTTCGTCATCAGAAGTCAGTCCCTGCATCGTCAGTGCGATGTGCCAAATATACTGATCCGGTGTGTGCGGACTTCCGATTCCCTTTGCGCTGGCGCCTTCAAAATAATATGGATTCTTTTTGCTTAATACAAAGGCTCTTGTATTTTTATAAATCGGATCGTCTTTTCCACAATATGCCAGCCATGGCAGGGACAACAGACTCGGTACATTGGCATCATCCATCAGATTGTAGTTGCCAAGACCATCTGTCTCGTATGCATAGATCTTTCCGAAGGTTTCATCTTCCACGATACCATATTTGCAGATACCTTCCTGGATCTCTGCCTGTAACTCTTTTGCTTCTTTTGCCATCTGTGGATCCTGGAAATCTTTCTCCAGGAATTCTGCCATATAATCCAGAACTACGCTGGCAAACATGTTGGACGGAATCAGATAACCATACTTGCACGCATCATCACTCGGGCGGAATCCGGACCAGGTCATACCGGTGTAACCTACCGGTGCACCCTTTCCATCGTTACTTAAGGTATCAGACGGCGGACAGTTGAGACGTACGAAAGAATACTCGGAGTTCTCATGGTACTGCTCTGTCTGCCATACATCCAGAATGTCGCGAAATGCCTGTTTTACTTCCGGTGTAAAGACATCCCTTGCTCCGGAATTCTCCACGTACTGTTTGATCAGCCAGATCGGGTAGCACAGGGAATCAATCTCATACTTTCTCTCCCAGTTCCACGGATTGTATTTTGTCAGGTCTTTCTCCCAGCAGTTTCCGTTGTCTTCTTCGTTAAATGCATTGGCATACGGATCAATATGTACATACTTTGCCTGACGGGCGATCAGCCCTTTTACCATCTCTTTTAAGATTGGATATTCTTTCAGATATGGCAGATAATGAACGACCTGTGCAGAAGAATCTCTCAGCCACATTGCTGCGATATCTCCGGTAAATACATACGCTTCTCCGCTCTCAAGAAATTTTGTCGTGGTTTTTGCAGTACTTACATAACAGTTCTGGAATGTTTCCTGCATCTTCGGATTCCCTTCCCAGTATGCTGCTTCTTTTCCGGCGATTTCTTCTACCGCCTGAACCAGTGCTTCTTTCTTTTCCTGTGTGTTCATGTAAAAATCCTCCTTGTCACTTCAGTCTTTGCTTTGTATCATCAACAGTACACCCTGCTCCCAGCTGACATCTGCCACATCCGCTGTAATCTCATTGCTCACCCCCAAACCTTCCCGGTCTTTTAACTGATAGTGATCCAGCGGGTATTTAAAGCCCTTAAGTGTCAGTCCTTCCACGGTTTCACCCATGGGGAACAGAGACACATAGGTGCCATACTGTTCTTCTTTTTTGAGAGAAAATGTTTTTTCTACCGGAAGACCGATCTTATTTCTGCTGTCCACGATCCATACCGGTACTTTTTTCTCCCATGCTTCCTTTAATATCTGCAGATTGCAGACCACGTGATCGATCCTGGTCCCCGTTGCCCCCAGAATCCAGATCTCTGTACTGCCCTCTTCCAGGGCTTTATCCAGTGCGATCTTTGTATCTGTCGCATCCTTTACCGGATTGTAGGTACGGATCGGGATCTCTCCCTCCTGCCGGTAACGTTCCAGAATCTCTCCCGGAAGACTGTCAAAATCTCCCACGATATAATCCGGACGGATGTCATATTCATAACAAAACTGTAACCCTTTGTCTACTCCGAGAATGTAATCTGGTTTCAACTCCTGTATAAAGGAGAGAGCAAAATCTGCTTCGATCATGCCCCCTGTGATAATCAGCGTTTTCATTTTTTATCTGCTCTTCATTTTCTCTTTCAGGCAACGGACGTTTTCTCCAATATTTCCGCCAAAGACAGCAGATCCGGCAACCAGAATATTGGCACCTGCATCCAGTACTTTATCGATGGTCTTTTCGTTGATTCCGCCATCTACCTGAATATCCACGTCCAGTCCTGCCTCCGTGATCATTTTTCGTAGTTTCTGTACTTTTCCGGTACAGCTTTCAATATAACTCTGCCCACCAAATCCAGGATTGACTGTCATGATCAGTACCATATCTACCAGATCCAGCACACATTCCAGCTGACTGACCGGTGTACCCGGATTGATCGCCACACCGACCTTCATTCCGGCTTTACGGATCTCCCGTAATGTGCTGTCCAGATGCTTACATGCTTCCGCGTGTACGGTCAGCATATCCGCTCCGCTTTTTTTGAATTCTTCAATATATCTTCCCGGCTCCTCGATCATCAGATGGACATCAAAAAACAGAGAACTGTTTTTACGAATGGATGCGATCACCGGCATCCCAAAGGAAATACTCGGAACAAATGCTCCATCCATCACATCAATATGAAGCCATTCCACTCCTGCTTCTTCCACCTGTCGGATCTGCTCTCCAAGACAATTAAAATCTGCTGCCAATATAGATGGTGATAACTGATACATCGCTTAATATCTCCTTTTTTCCTGTTCTTTCAGCTCTTCATAAAAGCTGACATAATTTTCATAACGCTGTCTGTGAATTTTTCCTTCTTCCACTGCCTGTTTCACCGCACATTCCGGCTCATGAATATGCACACACCCCTGAAACCTGCATTTTCCTTCATATTTCACAAACTCCGGATAGTGGAACCGTAGTTCCTCTTTTTCCATTCTCTCCACAAACAGAGAACTGAATCCCGGTGTATCCATCAGATAGGTGTGTTCTCCCACTGTCAGAAGCTGTGCATGGCGGGTCGTATGACGACCACGTTTCAGTTTTTTACTGATCTCGCCTGTCTCCATGCTGACTTCTTCCTGTAAGAGATTTGTCAACGATGATTTTCCCACACCGGATGGTCCTGCAACCACTGTTGTTTTTCCTTCCAGAATCTTACGGATCTGGCTGATTCCTTCCTCCTGTTCGGCACTGGTAAGCAGCACCTGGTAGCCACAGGAAATGTAGATCTGATACATCTGATCCAGTTCTTCCTGTTCTGCCAGATCTTTTTTATTGAAACAGATAATACTTGGAATCTCCTGCTGTTCCATTGTAATCAAAAAGCGGTCCAACAGCTGGTAGTTCGGATCCGGCTGACGGACTGCAAAAATCACAAGTGCCTGATCCACATTTGCCGCTGCCGGCCGGATCAGCTCATTTTTTCTTGGAAGAATCTGTATCAGATTGCCGGTTTTTTCTTTTTCGTCCAGAACCTCAATCTCCACATTATCTCCTACCAGAGGTTTTTTCTTCTCTTTTCTGAAGATTCCCTTTGCTTTACATTCATAAATTCCGGATTCTGCTACGTCCACGTAGTAGAATCCGGCAATTCCTTTTATGATTTTTCCCTGCATAGATACCTCTTAAGACTGTTTAAACGGCACATTAGAATAATGTCCACGTTCTACATAATCTCCATCTACCATTTCCCGCAGATATACGGTTCCGGTATCCACCCCATCTGCACCGGCAATTGTCAGTGTATAAGGGAATGTAATCGTCTGTCCGTCCAGAATCACAGTCTCCACGTTCTGTCCATTGACATTCTGCACCAGAGTCAGCTGCACCGGTCCTCCGGTATACGTAGATGGCTGATCCAGTTTCACATTACAAGTCCAACTTCCGGTATCACTGTCGGAAGCATCTCCCTCTGCAGGTGCCTCATTCGGAAGAGTTGTTGTCTCAGGCGCATGATAAACCTGAAGCGTAATAGTAGATCCCGGGTCTACAGAAGTTCCCGCTGCCACACTCTGATTTGCCACACAGCCTTCCGCCACGTTACCGGACGCATCTGTAGTTGTCTCTACATTTACCTGTAATCCCTGATCATTCAGTGATTTCTTCGCTGTTGCTTCATCCTGTCCGATGACATTCGGTACTTCTACCTGTTTGTTCTCTTCTCCCAGACTGACAACCAACGTAATGGTAGAACCTGCGTCTACCTTTGTTCCTTCGGAAGGATTTACACTGATAACTTTTCCGATGGCTACCGTATCACTGTAATCCTGCTGAATCTCAGTATTCAGACCCAGTGCTTTGATCAGAGCTTCTGCCTCACTCTGTGATTTACCGGTTACACTCGGCACACTCGGTGCGTCTGTTCCCGAACTTACAACATAGTTAATTACCGTTCCCTGATCTACTTTTGTTCCTGCCTCTGTTTCCTGAGACATGATGGTTCCTGCTTTATATTCGGAAGACTGACTTTCTCCGGTCTTGTTTCCCTTTAAGCCAAGCTGTTCCAGAACACTCAACGCATTTTCTTCTGTCATGCTGGTCAGCTTCGGTACAGATACCTGTCCGTTTTCATCTACTGTATCATCAATTTCTTCCTGTTCTGTCTGCTGAGTGTCATCTTTTTTTGCAGTTCCACCGATATTTACCAGACCTGCTGCCCGTGCAATAAAGAAAATCAGAATACAGATAATGATCGCACCGATAATAAATCCGCCGATAGTCATAGCTTTTTCCAGTTTGGAACTTACTTCGCCATCCTCATCGTCTTCCTCATCGTCATCATACTCGTCATCATATTCTTCTTCGTCATCATCCTCTTCCTCCTCATACGTATCTTTCTGAGGAGTGGCATATCCTGAACGGCCTTCCCTGATGGCTTCCAGTTCATCATCGGAAAGCATCACCGTCTGTGCATGCTGTGCCAGCGGTGTCACTACAACAAAATTTCCATTCGGATCCAGCAGCGAATGTTTCAGATCTTCAATCACTTCTGACATGTTTTCATATCTGCGGTCAACGCTTTTCTGTGTACATTTCAGAATGATCTGTTCCAGACTGTATGGAAGATCCGGTACATATTTTCTGGGTGATACAATTTCTTCCTGCAGATGCTTGATTGCAATTGCAACAGTAGTATCCCCGTCAAATGGAACATGTCCCGTTACCATCTCATACATGGTAATACCAAGCGAATAAATATCACTCTTGGCATCACTGTAACCACCACGTACCTGTTCCGGTGAACTGTAATGTACCGATCCCATCACATTGGAACTGATGGTATTGGAAGAAGCTGCTCGCGCAATACCAAAGTCAGACAGCTTTACTTTACCATCTACAGATATGATAATATTCTGCGGTTTTACATCTCTGTGCACAATATTGCTCTTATGTGCCGCCTCCAGTCCAAGAGAAACCTGAATCGCAATACTCGTTGCCTCTCTTACGGAAAGTTTTCCTTTTCTTGTAATATAGTCTTTCAGGGTAATCCCCTGTACCAGTTCCATAACAATATAGTAAATGCCGTTATCCTCCCCAACATCATAGACATTTACCACATTCGGATGCGCAAGACCTGCTGCAGCCTGTGCTTCCTTGCGGAATTTGGAAATAAAGCCTTTATCCTGGCTGAATTCCGCTTTCATTACCTTCACTGCTACGAGACGGTTCAACTTATGATCTTTTGCTTTGTAGACATCCGCCATACCGCCGCTGCCGATTCTGCTGATGATCTCGTATCTTTCTCCTACAATCATTCCCTCTTTTAACATTCTTTCACCTCGTTTGTAAATGGTTCGATTAGAATTACTGATATATTATCTCTGCCCCCGTTTGTATTGGCAGTTGCCACCAGTTGTCTGCCGGACTGTTCGATATCCGGTGAATCCCCCAGAATCTTCTGGATCTCCTCATCCGCCACCATATTACTCAGTCCGTCTGAACACAGCAAAATCCGATTCTTTTCCTCCAGCTGCACATCGAAGAAATCGATATCCACCTCTTCGGACGCTCCTAATGCTCTAGTGATAATGTTTTTATCCGGATGATTCCGGGCTTCCTCTTTACTGAGTTCTCCCCGCATCACCATCTCGGCGATCCAGGAATGGTCTCTGGTGATCTGCACCAGGCCCTGTTCACCGGAAATATACAGACGACTGTCTCCCACATTGGCCACATACGCATAATATCCCACAATGGTCACCGCCACGAGGGTTGTCCCCATGCCGGCTTTTCCTGCATCTGCTTTCGCCAGCTCATGAATCTTTTCATTCGCTTCCTCAATTGCATGACGCATGATCTTTATAGGATTAAAACTCATATCTTTTTTTACTGATGCCTCGATTACAGAAACGGCACAGCGTGAGGCAAAATCTCCGGCATTATGCCCGCCCATTCCATCGGCAAGCACAAACAGATTTGGAAGATTTCCTATCGGCTGCTCGGACGCATATACATAATCCTGATTCTGACTTCTGACCTGTCCTACATCTGTCAAAGAAAATGACTTCATGCCAGCTTCTCCCTTGTCTTTTTATTTGTAACTGTTCAGTACCTTCACAGTCACTTTTATTTTTCTTCGGCGGAGTCTTTTGTTGTATTTTCCTGCAGGTCACTGTATTTTTTCCTCAGCTGACCACAGGCCCCATCGATATCCCTGCCCATTTCTCTTCTAATAGTAACATTAATTCGATATTTTTCAAGTTTATTTTTGAAATTCTCTATTACTTTTTTGTCAGACTGTACAAAATTCCGTTCCTTTATCGGATTAACCGGAATCAGATTAATGTGACAATTTAATCCGTGTACAAGTCCGGCCAGCTGTCTGGCATCTTCCTGACTGTCGTTCTTTCCGCCCACCAGGCTATATTCAAAAGTCAGTCTTCTTCCTGTTTTTTCAAAATAGTATTTGCATGCCGGAAGAACCTCAGACAAAGAATATTTATAGGCGATCGGCATCAGTTCTTTTCTCTTTTCATCATTTGGTGCATGAAGAGATAATGCCAGTGTAATTGTCAGATCTTCCTCTGCCAGTTGTCGGATCCGCGGTACCAGGCCGCAAGTTGACACCGTAAGATTCCTCTGGCTGATATTCTGTCCTTTTTCGTCGCTCAAAATTCTGATAAATCGAATCAGATTATCATAGTTATCCAATGGCTCTCCTGTTCCCATCACAACCACATTCGACACACGCTCCCCGGTCAGTTCCTGGATCCGGTAGACCTGATCCAGCATCTCGGACGGCAGAAGGTTTCTGGTCAATCCACCGATCGTAGATGCGCAGAAACGGCATCCCATCCGACAGCCAACCTGGGAAGAAATGCATACGGAATTGCCATGCTTGTATTGCATCCATACACTCTCAATCACGTTACCGTCTGCCAGCTGAAACAGATACTTCTGTGTGCCGTCAATCTTTGAAGTCTGAACTTCTACAACTTCCAGATGTGTCAGTGGCTCCTGTTCTGTCAGCTTTTTTCGCAAACCTTCTGACAGATTTGTCATTTCCTCATAGCTTCCTGCCGCTTTCTGATGAAGCCACTGATACAGCTGTTTCCCCTTGAACGGTTTTTCTCCAAGAGAAATCATCTTTTCTTTCAGTTCTTCTTCATACAGCGATTTGATATCTAATTGTTCCATTATTTTTCCTCTTTTTATCACTGATGTATCCTCAGCATTTTCCGCATCTGTTTCTTACAGAGCTGTCCATCCGGCGTTTCTCTTACTTTTTCCGCATCCTTGCCAGAAAGAAACCATCTGTCTTATGCACTCCGGGAAGCAGTTGCAGCCAGCCCTGGGCGGTGGTTTCACTGTGCAGTTCTTCGCACAGATACGGATCCAGACTTTCCAGTACAAATGGATAATTCTCCGTAAACCATGCCACATTGCTCTGATTTTCCTCCGATGTGATCGTACATGTGCTGTAAATCAGAATGCCGCCGGGTTTTACATAAGAAGCTGCATTGTGAAGGATCTGTTTCTGAAGCACTGCCAGCTCCTGAATCTTATCTTCATCCGTACGATACTTGATATCTGTTTTCTTTCCAATAACTCCAAGACCGGAACATGGTACGTCTGCCAGTACAATATCTGCTTTTTCTACGGATTCTTTATCTAAAAGTGTGGCATCTTTCCGATGCGCACGAATATTCAGTGTCTGTGTTCTTTCAATATTTTCCTCAATGAGACCCACTTTATAATCTGTAAGATCTCTTGCATCTACCATACCCTGTCCCTGCATCTTATCTGCCATATGAAGACTCTTTCCTCCCGGTGCTGCGCAAAGATCGATCACATAATCTCCCGGTTTCGGATCTGCTGCTTCCGTTACCAGCATTGAACTTACATCCTGCACTACAAACCGTCCCATCACAAAAGATTTAAGTCCTTCCAGATGGCTATAATCTGACAGATAGAATGCATACGGAAGATATGGTGCCTGTTCAACCGTTGCTCCCTGGCCTTTCAGACTGTTGACCGTCAGTTCCGGCTCCACCCGATACAGCTGGCATCGGATCGTCAGCGGATGATCCGTCAGAAAATCTTTCAACATGCATTCCGTTGTTTCTGTTCCGTAAGTTTGTACCCATCGTTTTACCAGCCACTGCGGTACTGAATAATAAACCGACAGATATTCCTCCGGATCTCTGTTCTTATCCGGATAAATAATCTCTTCTTTTTTTCTTGCCACGTTACGCATTACGCCGTTGACAAATCCCTTCAGGCTGTAAAATCCTTTTTTCTGTGCCAGTTTTACCGCTTCGTTGCAGGCTGCAGGGTCCGGCACGCTATCCATAAACATAAGCTGATAAACACCGCTTCGAAGAATGTTACGGATCACCGGTTTCATCTTATTTACTCTGACACTGGAAAACTGATTCAGAACATAATCGATCCGGAGCATATATTCCAGAGTTCCCTCCACAAGCCGGTTGATAAATGCACGGTCCTGTTTCGGAAGATACTGAACTTTATTCAGAGCATTTCGGATTGCCAGATGGCTGTATTCTTTTTCCTGTGTAATTTCCAATAATATCTCCAGGGCGATTCCCCGAAGTTCTGTTCCATTTGCCACGTTTTTTTCCTCCGGTTGTTTCTGTTGGCATCGATTTCCACTGATTCACCGGTATATCATTGATACCGGTATACAGTTCTGAAAACACAGACGCAGCAGTGGCTACGCTGAATCTTCGAGAGCTGTGCAATCGGATCCGCCGCCAAGTCTATGGCGTATTTATTTCGAAAACGATATACTAACAGGGAAGTATCGTCCCTTCTTCCACCGTATAGCCACGTAAAAATGCCTGCGCATCCATTCGTTTTTTTCCCTCCATCTGCAGGGTATCAATCTTTAGAATTCCCTCTCCGGTCTGAATCCGGAATCCTTTTGCATCTGCCTGCAGTACAGTTCCCGGTGCTTTTTTCTCACCGTTTTCTTCTTCCACAGATGCTTCCCATATTTTCAAAGTTTTTCCGTTCAGATGGGAAAATGCACTTGGCCACGGATTCAGTCCGCGAATCAGGCGTTCCAATTCTGTTGCTGATTTTGCCCAGTCCAACTCACCCATTTTTTTACTGATCATGGCTGCATACGGCGTTGTACTCTCTTCCGGCTGTTTTTCAAAAACGGCACTGCCGTCTTCCAGCATCGGAAGTGTCTCAACCAGAAGTTTGGCCCCTGACTCACTCAGACGGTCAAACAGACTGCCGCCAGTCTCTTTTTCATTCAGCGGAACAATCACTTTATTGATCATATCTCCGGTATCCACACCTTCATCCATCCGCATAATAGTAACACCGGATTCTTTATCACCGTTAATCACAGCCCACTGAATCGGAGCCGCACCACGGTAGGCCGGGAGCAGGGATGCGTGTACGTTAATACATCCATATTTTGGCATATGCAGAATCTCTTTCGGAATAATCTGTCCGAACGCCACCACAACGATCACATCCGGATTCAGTTCTTTCATCACCTGAATAAATTCCGGATCTCTTACTTTTTTGGGCTGATATACCGGAAGTCCCAGTTCCATCGCCGCCTCTTTGACCGGTGTGGGCTGCAGGTTCTTTCCCCTGCCCTTTGGTTTATCCGGCTGGCTGATCACACCGACAATCTCATGACCGGCCTTCGCCAGCTCTCTTAAAGTCCCCACAGAAAAATCCGGGGTTCCCATAAATACTACTCTCATCTATTCTCCATCCTCTTCTTCGTAATTCACATCGTGCAGCTCACCTTCCACGTGCTCCACGTACAAGATACCGTCCAGATGTTCACATTCATGACAGATTGCACGTGCCAGAAGTCCCTCTCCTGTCAGAATAAACGGTTCCATATTAATATCCAGTGCTTCTACGGTTACTACATTCGGTCTTGTCACCACACCGGATTTGCCTGGTACCGAAAGACATCCTTCTTCCCCTGTCTGTTCCCCGGAAGTCTCTTTGATCACCGGATTGATCAATACATACGGACCATTCTCATCTCCGATATCAATCACAACAATTCGTTTTAACATTCCCACCTGTGGTGCCGCCAGTCCCACACCATAAGCATCATACATGGTCTCCAGCATATCTTCTATCAGTTCCTGAATCTTTGGTGTCATCTCTTCCACCGGTCTGCAGACTTTGTTCAGGATTCTGTCTCCCATAGTTCTGATTTTTCTGATTGCCATTCTTTTTCCTCCTGTCAGTGGTTAAAATCTAGCTGAATCCGAATTTCCCTGAATCCGCTGTTTACTTCTATATATTGTTCCAGTCTGCTCTTTGCCCGCAGCAGCAGCTGGTGATCCTCCTGTTTTATATAAATTACTTTTCGATACATATCGGCGATCTTCGATACGGTTTCATCTGCAGGTCCGATGATCTGCAGCTGTCCGTGACTGTCCACCCGGTTCAGGAATTTTTTTATATATTGCATTCCTGTCTCCAGTAGTTCCTCATTACCACAGCTTCCATGGATCGCCAGCAGATTGGATACCGGTGGATAACCCAGAAGTTTCCGATAACCGATCTCTTCTTCATAAAATGCCCGGTAATCCTGATGCATCGCTGCCTGAATACTGTAATGTTCCGGTTGATATGTCTGGATAATCGCTTCTCCGGGCTTTTCTCCTCTTCCTGCTCTTCCCGCTGCCTGCGTCAGTAACTGAAAAGTCCGCTCACTTGCCCGGTAATCACTGATATTCAGTGAAAGATCCGCCGCCAGCACTCCGACCAGCGTCACTTTCGGAAAATCATGTCCCTTGACGATCATCTGCGTACCAATCAGGATATCTGCCTCCTGGTTTGCAAATGCAGCCAGAATATTTGCATGTCCTTCTTTTTTTCTGGTTGTATCCAGATCCATCCGCAAAACCTTTGCCTGTGGAAACCGTTTTTTTACGATTTCTTCGATCTGCTGCGTTCCCGCACGAAATCCTCCGATATAGGGTGATCCGCACACCGGACACTGCTGTGGTTGTCTCGTCTCATACCCGCAATAATGGCACACCAGTTTTCCGTTCCGGTGCTGTGACAAAGAAACATCACAGTGGGGACATTTCATCACTGTTCCACAGGAACGGCAGGAGAAAAATCCCGCATATCCGCGACGATTCAAAAACAACATGATCTGCTCTTTCTTTTTTAACCGTTCTTCAATTTTTTCCTGTAAAATACTGCTCAAGATTGACCGGTTTCCCTGTTTTAATTCTTTCCTCAGATCTACAGAATAAACCTTCGGCATCTGCCTGTTTTCATATCGGCTGTTCAGTTCAAACAGCCGATACGTTCCATTCTGTGCCTGATAATACGCATCTACCGATGGTGTGGCACTTCCCAGTACCACCGGACAGTGTTCCAGATTTCCTCTCTCAATTGCTGTCTCTCTGGCATGATAACATGGCACCGTCTCACTCTGGTACGAAGTTTCGTGTTCCTCATCGATCACGATCAACCCGAGATTCGGAAACGGGGTAAACAGTGCAGATCGCGGTCCGATCATCACCTGCAGTTCCCCTTTTTTTGCCCGTTCAAACTGATCGGAACGCTCACCGGGAGAAAGCCGGGAATGTAAAACAGAGATTCTGTCTCCGAACCGCCGATAGAAACGCTGCACTGTCTGATAAGTCAGCGCAATCTCCGGGATCAACAGGATCACCTGCTTTCCCTGGTTGAGCACTTCTTCCATCAGTTCCATATATACCTGGGTTTTTCCGCTCCCGGTTACCCCGTGAATCACCACCGGGCGAAAATCGTTTTCTCTCCAGCCGTTCAGAATCCCATCCGCCACTTCTCTCTGTGCCGGTGACAGTAGTGCTTTTGTCTGCTCACATTCCGTAGTCCGGATGGGATTACGATACACTTCCGTAGCCTGTACCCGGATCATCCCTGTATTCTCCATAGCCTTTATCACACTGGCTGTCAGATGCAGTTTATCCATTGCCAATGTATAAGAGATCGTATCATTCTCAAGCAGTGCCTCGAGAAGTCTCTGCCTGGCCACATAATGTTTTTTACGGCACAGTTCCAGCTGATTTTCTGCTTCGTCTTTTTCGAGCAACAGACGGATCCAGCGTTCTTCTTTCTGTTTCATCTTCTGTTTTACCGGAAGTACCGTCTTTAACGCCTGAATCATCGTAGCGCCATACTGCTCCCTTATCCAGGCAGCAAGTGCTATCAGGCGGGATTCAATGGAATTGCTTCCTGTCTCCACTCCCCGGATCTCTTTCATGCGGCTGACATCAAAAGAAGGCTGATCCGTCACCCGAATCACGTATCCTTTGATCATCCTTCCTCCATTTCCGAAAGGAACCTGCACCTGCATCCCCGGTTGTAACCTGCCCTCCAGATGCTGTGGAACCAGATACTGAAAGGATCTATCCAGTTTTTCGCTGGTAATATCTACAATAATATCCGCATATGTCTTTATCATGCTTTTTTCTTGGCATCTTCTTCCAGAATCTCACGGATCAGTACACGTTCATCCATCGGATATTTCTTTCCTTTGATCTCCTGATAGTCTTCGTGACCTTTTCCTGCAAGTACAATGATGTCTCCCGGTTGTCCATGATGAATGGCGTAAGCAATAGCTTCTTTCCGATCGATGATCTCAACATATTTTCCTTCTGTCTTGCTGATACCTGTTTTGATATCATCAATAATCGCCTGAGGCTCTTCATTTCTCGGGTTATCGGATGTGATGATCGTCAGATCTGCCAGCTTACCGGACACTTCTCCCATCTCAAACCGACGGTCACGGGAACGGTTACCACCACAGCCAAACAGACATACCAGACGGTTCGGCTTATATTCTCTCAATGTGGTAAGAAGGGATTCCAGGCTCATCGCATTGTGTGCGTAATCGATCATCAGAGTGAAATCATCGGATACCTTTTCCATCTCGATTCTGCCCTTTACTTTTGCACATTTCAGGGCTTTGCATATGTTTTCTTCAGATACGTTAAAATGTCTGCAGATTGCAATAGCCGTCAGAGAATTGTAAATACTGAATTTTCCAGGAAGATCGATCTCCACCGGAAAATTCAACAGTCCCTGCAGATCATAGGAGATTCCCAGCACTCCTTTTTTTGTAAGCAGTTCAGGATTGACCGCGCGAAGGTCTGCCTCCGGTGAAAATCCGTAAGTCTCCAGGCTGCAGGTATGTCCGTCAATGATCTTCTCATAATGTTCGTCATCTCTGTTGACAATACCGATCCGGCACTGACGAAGTAACATCTTTTTACAAGACAGGTAATGTTCAAAGCTGGTATGTTCGTTCGGTCCAATGTGATCTGGTTCGATATTGGTAAAGATACCGATATCAAAGGTGAATCCTGCGGTTCGATGAAGCATCAGTCCCTGGGAGGATACTTCCATCACTGCACAGTCACAGCCTTCATCCAACATCTGTCGCAGATATTTCTGCACCAGAAGAGATTCCGGTGTGGTATTTGCAGACGGGATCACGATATCTCCGATGATTGTTTCGATGGTTCCGATCAGACCCACTTTGTAACCGGCATTTTCCAGAATGGATTTTACCATGTAGGTCGTTGTGGTTTTTCCTTTTGTTCCGGTGATTCCGATCACACGCAACTTATCTCCCGGATAATCATAGTAGGCTGCTGCCACAAGTGCCATCGCATACCGGCTGTCCTTTACCTGGATCACTGTCACATCCTCCGGCACTTCTACCGGTTCTTCCACGATAATTGCCTTCGTTCCCTGTCCGGCTACACTTTTTGCAAATGTATGACCATCCACAACAGCACCACGGATACAGATAAAAAGAGAACCTTCCTTTGCTTTTCTGGAATCCGCAACGACTTCTTCTATTTCCTGATCGAGAGTGCCCTGCAGACATGTATATTCCAAACGTTCTAGAATCTTTGATAATTTCATCAACTTCAACCTCCTTTGGATCGCGGGCAGGTCAATTGCCCATAGATATTTATAGAATAGCATATTTCGCACAAAAAAAGAAGAGGGGGGATGGGATTTTGCGGGGAAATGGTTGTAAGGCGGACGCCGGAGAAGGGGACGGGCGGGAGCGGGGAGGGAAGGGGCGAACGCACTTTGTGG
>OLRR01000643.1_pt1 | contig 26350 bp, 20 predicted proteins | sample 1671941 | NCBI WGS metagenome assembly OLRR01 (sample SAMEA3136628, study PRJEB25190) | human gut metagenome
CCAGTGCTCTGGTTGGCATCGCGGGCTACAACCTGGTCTTCCCGGTTGCGATTGCATTTGCCGTTTTGGCCTGCATCTTCATTCAAATGATTCGCTCTGTGAAATAATTTTTACACTTGATCGTTGGTTTATCATCTCAACTCTTTTAAACAAAATTCCTATTGTAAAATCGCTAAAATTCATTAAAATCAACAACCAATAAAAGCGCTTCGCCATTTCAAAATGACGAAGCGCTTTTTAGTTGATTCAGATTCAGTATTATGGCTAATCCAGCATCAAGCTTTTAGAAAACCCGCTGCTCAGCTTGGAACTTAACCAAAGGACCAGCCGTTACCATGGCACCGTCACGATGGTTGCCAAAGAAGTCAGCATCAAAGACGATTGGCGTGCCATCAGGATTTTCATAGCGTTCTTCTGGTTCAAACGCCATCCCCAGCGTAGCAGTTGTAATCTTGGCATCGTTGTCTTGCGGCAGGAAATCAGCCAAATTAGTCTTAAGATACAGGCCATCAGCTCGCTTCTCCAATTCCAGGACGACTTGATCCTTATCGTCGACGAATTGGTTCTGTTCCTTGCTGCATGACTGGGCACCGTTGAAGTAAGCGTTGCCCGCGTTCCATACTGGCAGATGGTTGTAATAGTGATCGCTGTTTGGCGCATAGATTCCGCAATAGCCATCAAACTGCTGATCCCATTCTGCAAACGTTGGATATTCTTCAAATGGCTGGGTACCGACTTTAAAGTTGTAAGTATCCCATGCATCCGGCTTGTCATGCATCAGTTCAGCCAGCTTTTGCATTTCCGGCCGCAGCTTTTGTTGAACGAAGACATTATTGTAAAAACGATTGTCGCCATGTTGGAACGTCATAAAGCCCATTACCTTGGTGCCGTGATGTTCATGATATGGTGTAAAGCGGTTGGATGGCAGATTGACAGAATTATTGTCCGTCCCAACGCCAACCGCAGTAAAGCTGCCCGCAATCAGGTTGTGCACCATGGCAATTCCCTGCGCAGCAAACCGAATTGAGCGTTCTGAAAGGAATAGGTTGTTGTCAATCAGCGTTGGTCCATGCGAAACCTCGACCCACATATCTTCACCAAGCCCTTGCAGCACGTCGCCCACGTTCTCTTCGCTGACTTCAAAATGCTCAGGCAAGGAGTTGTGATCAAAGACGTTTTGTGTGACCCGTGTCCCTTGTGCTTGCCAGTCCAGCCATAAGCCACGCGTACAGTGGTGAATATGATTATGACGGTAGATCACATCAATGGCAGCATGCATCTTAATGCCGCCAATTTCGGCTCCCACCAGATTTTGACGAATGTTGATATTGTAGATGTCGTTTTCTTCAATCAAGGAGAAGACACCGCCCAAGTGACCAACAATCCCGGTTTGACCACAGTCATGAATGCGATTGCGCCGTACGATATGCGAGCCGACGTGTTCTTTATCCCAGCCTTCATAAGATGCTTGACAGATTACGTCACGCTCCGTCTGAGTACCATCTTTGTATTTCCACTTAGACCATTTATTGTCATTGTTTGGCTGCAGGTACTTGCCAAGCGAGATACCAGAACATTTGGAATGCGAAATCTCACATTCTTCAATGATCCATCCTTTTGACCAGTGTGGACCAACCATCCCTTCTTGGTAAGCCGTTGGTGGCGCCCATTGCGTCGCCGCTTTGGTAACGCCAAATCCTTTTAAGGTAATATAGCCGATTCCTTCAGCCTGTGGGTAAAAACAGCTTTGACGCACGTTGATCTCCACGTTTTCCTGGTTGGGATCGAAATCATGGAAGTTGGCATAGATAATCGTTTCATCCGTGTCAGCATCTTGTTCCGTATACCAAGTATAGATCGTAAAGTCAGGATCCCATGATTTTTCATTGCGAACGGGCTGTTTTACCTCAGCCAGCGTGTTGACCTCATACAAGGCCTTGTCGTTTAAATAGACCTCACCTGTATGAGCCAGGATTCGTGCATCGAACCAGTCACCAAAAATCTTGGTCGTGTATGGATTGCGCTCACTAAACATACTGTTGGGAATTTTTACCTGCCAAATGCCATCTGCAGTTTTTTCCCAGCCTTTAACGACTTCCGCCCCAGTAATAATGGCCTTTAACGGCTCAACCGACTCATAGACGATGCGCTGATCTGCCGTGCCCGCATGCTTAGGATTAACGTTTTCACGATAAATGCCTGGAAAAACGCACACCTTATCGCCTGGCATTGCGATATCCGCGGCTGCTTGAATCGTTTTAAATGGACGATGCTTGCTTCCATCACCATCAAATGGCGCCTGCGCATCAACATAGATTTTCATGAACTTTCATCCTTTCCGTTATTTCTGCATTAAGACAGCTACTTTTCTTCAGCTTGGCGGCGATCTTCAATTTCGTGATTGATTTTGTCAACTTCTGCATCAGACAATGGGTACTTACTGATCACCCACATGCCAACAATTGCCAAAACAATTGGCAGCCAGATCATTGAAATCGTAATCCCATTCAAGGCTGTTGCTGATTGGGTAGCCTTTGTGCCGTCAAAATGACAGGCCGCGTTGATGTAGCCCGGAATGATCCCGCCAAGTGCCAGACCAATCTTGAAGAACAGTCCCATCAAGGCATTGATAATCCCAGCAACCCGCTTCTTTGAGTTCCATTCACCATAGGAAACGACTTCCGGAACCAGTGACCACATGTAGCCAGTAGCGGCCGTAATTCCCCACTGCATGATAAAGCGACCAATGTAGCCCAGGGCAATGCTGTTCTTAAACTGTGGCCATGACCATACCCAAAGAAGCAGCGTCCCAACGATAAACATTCCCAAGAACAGTTGGAAGAATCCCTTTTTGCCGATCTTGCGCCGCACAATTGGCCACAAGAAGACGAGGAAGATCCCTGGAATCGAACCAATCAGATTGATTGAAGCCATCCATTCTGAGTGACCAATGTTGTACTGAACAAAGAATGGCCAAACCGTATTGCCAAAGAACATGAAGGTAAAGCCAACCAGGAAAAAGCAGCCTAGTACCCGTAGTGGTTTGTTACGACGCAGCTCATTCCAAAGATCAGAAAACTTAACGGAATCCGTTTCTTCTTCCGTTGGCAGCACCCGTTCATGAACACCAAAGTAAGTGCAAAGCAACAGAATAAAACCAATCAGCATATAGATTGACATAACGTGGAAGTAGGCACCAGCAGCGTGTGGCGAGGCATAGTTACCTAAATTAAGCTTGATGCCAAACATCCCGATATCTTTTAAATGCTTGGCAGGGGATGCCATTTGAACGAACAATGGCAAGAACGTGTAGACCAAGAGATTACCGATATTGGCTTCCGTCATCCGAACCGTCGTTAAAGTTGAGATCTCATCATTGTCCCGCGTCAGCGAAGCATTCAGCGAGCCATAAGGAATATTAACGAACGAATAGATCAAGGCCGTTGCCAGATACATCAAGAAGGCATAGGCAACATTGCCGCGGACGGCTGGAATTGGCAAGAACAGCATGGCACAGCAGATCGTGAGCGGAATTCCAAAGTAAATCAAAAATGGCTTGTATTTGCCGCCGTGCTTAAAGTGACTTTTATCGACAACCGTTCCAACCCAAGGATCCCAAAAAACATTGACCCAGCGAACAATCAGAAAAATCGTGGCCCCAACAGCTGCTGAGATTCCAAAAACCGTTGTCAGATAAAACAGCAACATTGAGCCAATCGTCCCAAAAATCAGATTTTGTGCCAAGTCACCGGCACCATAAGCGATTCGCTCGCCCCAGGATAGTTTGGCGAACTCATCGACTTGCTTGTTTTGTGGCTTGTCCATAGTTTTTACACCTCTTATAGATTTGATTCAAACAGGTGCAGCGCTGCACGTTAGTTTGTGTTTTCAACCAACGACCAAAATCTAACATAGTCTTTTTGAAAACGCTACCCTAAAAATCAATTTTTTTATCATTCCTGAGTTAGAATTTTTTATTTCGCTAAAATAATCGAGCTCTTTTCTTCATATAGCGTCAACAAAAAATGACCGCTGACAAAAACGCGGTCGCTTAGTAATAAAATTTAAAAATACATATGATTTATTTTTCATACTATTTTTAAAATAGATAGTCGTAAAGATTCCAATCGGCAATTTTAGCGGCATCAGTACGGGCTTCTTTAGGCGTTATCCCGGTTAAGGCATGAAAAACACGTGAGAAATGGGCCTGATCAGAAAAATCATAGCGTTCAGCGAGTTCAGCCATTGACAGATTGGTACCGATCAGATCCTCAATTGCATGATTGATCTGAACCAGGCGTTTAAATTGGCTGATGCTGACCCCGACCTGTTTTTTAAACTGGCTGCCAAGATAGCGACTGGACAATCCCACCGCCATTGCCAGCTCATCGATACTTTGGTCCGTAGTCGGATCACTCATCAGCTGCCAAAAGACTTTGCTGACGGCTGCAGTCATCTTGGCATTAACCATCTCACGGCAGCGTGTGGCCATATCCACATCTGCTGCCTCAATTGCCGCCAGCACTTCATTGTAGGACGTCAACGATTCGATATGTCGTACGTATTGATCATTCAGCGAATATACCAGTTCATAATCCAGCCCAACTTGAAACAGCGCGCGCAGATTTACGGAAACCGAGATAATACCCCAGTTTTTAACGTTGCGCAGTGCGTCTTGATTGTCTGCTAAAATGCCGATCCGCCCCGAATTGATGTTTTTAGAGAATATAATCGGCAAGGCAGCCAGATTTCCTTGCGCAATTGCTTTTTTGACTTCTCGCTCATACAGATAGCTAACGTGACCTCCCTCACTGCTCATCCGCAGCTTCAGCAATTGGGCATCAAGGTCTCTTGAAATACGTGCTTGATGAAATTCGTCACTAATGGTTTCAAAATCGATCGGCAGTTCTAATAACCGTCCCAACACCAAAATCTGCTGCAAAAACTGTTTTTCTTCCAGATAAACCGTCTTCAGCAGCTTTGGCATATACATAACGGCATGACTGCTGATCGCATTGTTATTTTGATAGCGCTGACTGACGTTGACAATCACTGGGCCAAAAAAGACAACTGTTTGATCATGCCACATTAGGCAGCTGTAAAGATTTTGACTGTGCCGCAAAAACTGCAGCGTTTTATGTGGGCAGCGGCGCAGGATTTTTAGATAGTCCATCAATAATAGCTTACCTTGGCGAAACTGCAGGCTATACTGGCCACGATCGTACTCCCAGATTGTAGCCGGTACCCCTAGTGACTCTAGATACTCAGTTACCATTTCCATTCTAATCCGTCCTTTATTCAAAAAATGATTCTAATCTTCAAGTTACTATGTTAGCGATTACATAAAATAATAGCATGAGCTAGGGAAAATCAATATACTGCTGATTTTAATTCATATCGAATCAGTCTGTCTTTAGGCTGTCAGGCTGACTATTCCCTTAGCTCTCTTTATTAAAATCAGCCATTGACTATAAAACACTCCAATTCTGTTTTTCCTTGCTCATACTCATTGATAAATAGAATATTGGTTATTATCGTTTTGCCGATTGTTTTTAACAATAGGCAAAACTCATTTCACAAATTTTGCTGTTAACTCGGCTTAGACAAGTCCGTTAACCTGTCTACGAATTCGGTTTAATTATGATCATCTTATAAGGATAAATAGCTTGATCGATTGGTCGCTGTTTGTCTACTTTTTCATCTACTATATTAATTATGATCATCTTATAAAGACAAATAGCTTGATTCGCTGATCGCTGTTTGTCTGCTTTTTTGATCCTATATAATAGTAGAAAAAATCAAATACCATAAAAGCGTCATACAGATTTGCCCTAATGGCAGTCTGCATGGCGCTTTTTAATGATGCAAATGAGTTTTTAAGCTGTTAATTGATGAAATAAGTTTTAAGGATTGGACCAACCAGCTAGTCTTCACGACGGAAGTTCAATAAAGCATGGCACAGGTCTTTGGTCTGATCATAGACTTGGTGGTAGATTGCATACAGTTCATCGTACTTGGCGACATTGGCCGGCTTTGGCAGGTACTCCTTGCCAAAGTGAACGAACTCCTTGGCACATTCCTGCAAAGAATCAAACCAGCCCAGACCAACTGCCGCAATCATAGCCGCTCCCAAACCAGGTCCTTGTTCATTGGTCAAGGCAACAACCTTCTTATTGAAGATATCGGCCTGCATCTGAAGCCAGAAATCACTCTTGGCCCCACCACCAATTGCTACAACCGTGTCAAACTCTTGACCGTTTTGCTCATAGATGTTCAAGATATCCCGGAAACTAAAGGTAATTCCTTCCATAACGGCTCGGCAGAAGTCATAGCGATCCTGCATGCTGTCAACGCCAATGAAGCTGCCGCGAATATCAGCATCAGCATATGGCGTTCGCTCACCAACCACGTATGGCGTAAAGATTAAGCCATTCGCACCCAATGGCCGTTGAGAAGCTTTGTCGACCATCATTGAGAAGTCTTCATCCGAATCAAACTTGTGCTTGAACCAATTCAGCGAATGGCCCGCTGCCAAAGTAACCCCCATTGAGTAGTAAGTGTCGGGAATTGCATGGCATTCATATTGAATCTGACCATGATAGTTGACGTCAGCATTTTCTTCATATTTAAGCACCACACCAGAAGTCCCAATCGAAGACATCACCATATTTGGATGCAGAATGCCGGCTCCAACCGCGCCACAGGCATTGTCACCGCCACCACCATAGATCTTGGTAGCAGTCGAAAGGCCCGAAAACATTGCATAGCTGGCGGAAACATTGCCAGCATAGTCAACTGATTTCATCAATGGTGGGCACATGCTCATTGGAATATCAAAAACCTCACAGATTTCCTGGCTCCATTGCTCCTGCTTAATATCCAACAGCACGGTTCCTGTAGCGTCTGAATAGTCCATGCCTAGGTTGCCGGTCATACAGAAGCGAACATAGTCTTTAGGCAGCAAAAACGTCTTCGCCTTCGCCCAGATTTCCGGCTCATTTTCTTTAACCCACAGCAGTTTAGGCAGCGTAAATCCTTCCAGCGGCTTGTTACCGGTGATGTCAACAAAACGATCACCCAGCTTATCCATGATTTCTTGGCACTGCTTGGTCGTACGCGTGTCGTTCCATAAAATAGCTGGCCGCAGAACCTGATTGTCCGCATCCAAAAGTACCAGCCCATGCATTTGACCAGAGAATGATATGCCCTTGATCTCTTCTTTTTTAATCCCATCTTTTAAGATCATGCGGTCAATACCGATCGTTGTTCCATAAAGCCAGTCTTGTGGATTCTGCTCACTGTAGCCTGGCTTAGGCTGACTCAGTGGATAGTCATAGCTTTGCTGAGCAGCGATCTTGCCAGCACGATCCATTGCCGAAACTTTAACGGCACTCGTTCCCAGATCGACCCCGATTACGTATTCGTTCATAATATTTCCTCCAAGAAAAAAGGATCCGCAGCCAGCTGCGGCGATGCGAATCCTTTCTATTAGTATTGTTAGAGTTTCAAGTGATTACTTAGCCAGCGTTTCAACCATAAAGTGGTTGATCGTGTCCTTAACCTGTTCAAGGTGGTCAGATTGCGTAGCAGCCCGCAGTTCGCTTTGTGGCGTGTCCAAAACAGTTGGTTCGATCGACTTGAAGTCTTCCTTGCCTTCTTCGATGGACTTGCCCAGACCTTCGTCCCATGATGCGTAACGATCCTTGAGTACCTTGTCCAGGTAGCCGTCTTCCTTAAGGGCAGCAGCAACCCGCAGACCGGCAGCAAACGTGTCCATGCCGACAATGTGGCTGTAGAACAGGTCTTCTGGCTTCCAGGAAGTCCGACGTGGCTTAGAGTCAAAGTTCAGACCACCACGAGGGCCGATCTGACCTGCTTCAACAACTTCGTACATAGCTGCCGTAGCTTCGTACAGGTTGGATGGGAATTCGTCGATGTCCCAGCCAATCAGCTTGTCACCTTGGTTGGCATCCAATGAGCCCAGCATGCCGGCTTCACGAGCAACGCGAATTTCGTGTTGGTAAGTGTGACCAGCCAGGTTAGCATGATTGCCTTCCAGGTTCAGCTTGAAGTCTTTGTCCAAGCCGTATTCCTTCATAAAGTTCAGCGTCGTTGCTGCATCAAAGTCGTATTGGTGCGTCGTTGGTTCCTTTGGCTTAGGTTCCAGCAGCATTTGAGCATCAAAGCCGATTTCGTTTGCGTAGTCCTTAGCCATGTGGAAGAACTTGGCAATGTGTGATTGTTCGCGCTTCATTTCAGTGTTCCAGAGTGATTCGTAACCTTCACGGCCGCCCCAGAAGACGTAGTTTTCAGCACCAACCCGCTTGCCGACTTCCAGACTGTGCTTCAGCTGTGCACAGGCGTATGCGTAGATCTTTGCAGATGGAGCCGTTCCAGCACCAGCCAAGAAACGAGGATTGGTAAACAGGTTGGACGTGTTCCACAATACCTTCATGCCAGTCGTCTTTTGGTATTCAACGATCTTGTCGATGACCTTGTCCAGATTCTGATTGGTTTCACGCAACGTGTCGCCTTCTGGAGCCAAGTCGCGGTCGTGGAAACAGAAGTAGTCAACACCCAGCTTGTCATAGAATTCAAAAGCATAGTCAACTTTTGCCAAAGCATTGTCCATTGGGTCAGTGTACTTGTCATATGGACGAACCGCCGTGCCATCACCAAATGGGTCAACCAGCCGCTGGTCAAACGTGTGCCAGTAAGCAACTGAGAACCGCAGCCAATCCTTCATCTTCTTGCCCAGAATTTCTTCTTCTGGGTTGTAGTATTGGAATGCCAGACGTGAGTTCAGGCCTTTGTGTGGACCTTCATACTTAACTTTATCAATACCTTGCCATAAATCACTCATAATATGGGCCTCCTGAAATTTATTAGTTTGAATAAACAACTAACTTACGACTTTTAATATAGACCATGCCTGCTGTTTTGTAAACCCTTTCTAACAAAAAAATTCAAAATTAGTTGATCCTAAGCAGCGGCTTTTAAAATATATAATGAAGAAAAAAGTCGCTATCGTCTGCAGCAATTTTCTAAAAAAGCTGCTGCCTAGTTCTTCACTAAAAATTCACGCGACTATTTTGCAAATTTTGCTTGCTTTTATCTTTGAAAGCGGTTATATTATATTCGCGGGTTGGTTTTAGTTTCAAACCAACTAAAGCAATAGGAGTGTTTTATAGTTAAGGAGTTGTGTAATCATGCGCAAAGTATCTGCGGGCTTTATTTACTTTTTCGGAGCCCTCGGCGGTTTGCTCTTCGGTTACGATACTGGTGTTATTTCCGGGGCCATTCTGTTTATTCAAAAACAGATGCACCTGGGAACTTGGGAACAAGGCTGGATCGTTTCCGCGGTACTGCTGGGTGCCATCTTAGGTTCATTGTTTATCGGGCCATCGTCTGATAAGTATGGCCGTCGTAAGTTGCTATTATTGTCATCGGTTATCTTTTTTATTGGCGCACTGGGCTCTGGATTCTCACAAGGATTCTGGTCACTGCTCTGCTTCCGGATCGTTTTAGGTTTAGCCGTTGGGGCATCATCTTCAATGGTTCCTACCTACTTAGCCGAGCTTTCGCCAGCCGACAAGCGGGGCATGGTTTCCAGTATGTTCCAATTGATGGTTATGACTGGTATTCTGGTTGCCTACATCACCAACTGGTCATTTGAAAACATGTACACTGGTTGGCGCTGGATGCTTGGCTTTGCCGCTATCCCTGCTGCCATCATGTTCTTTGGTGCCCTTTACCTGCCAGAATCCCCTCGTTACCTGGTTAAGATTGGTCGTGAAGACGACGCACGGGCTGTTTTGATGAACATGAACCGCAATGACAAAGACGTCGTTGATAAAGACATGACCCAGATTGAACAGCAAGTCCACATGAAAAATGGCGGCTTAAAAGAACTGTTTGGTCCAATGGTTCGGCCGGCTTTGATTGCAGCAATCGGTCTGGCCGTCTTCCAACAGGTCATGGGCTGCAATACCGTGCTCTACTACGCACCAACGATCTTCACTGATGTTGGTTTCGGTGTTAACGCTGCTTTGTTGGCTCACATTGGGATCGGGACTTTTAATGTCATCGTTACGGCATTTGCCCTTTCAATCATGGATAAGGTTGACCGTAAAAAGATGCTGATCTATGGTGGCCTTGGTATGGGGCTCTCATTGTTTGTCATGAGTGCCGGGATGAAATTCTCTGGCGGTTCAAAGGCAGCGGCGGTCATCTGTGTCGTTGCCATGACGATTTACATTGCTTTCTTCTCTGGTACTTGGGGTCCTGTTATGTGGGTCATGTTTGGTGAAATGTTCCCACTTAATATTCGTGGCCTGGGCAACTCATTTGGTTCCGTGGTCAACTGGACCGCCAACCTGATTGTTTCATTAACCTTCCCGACCCTGCTGGACTTCTTCGGTACGGGTAGTCTGTTTATCGGCTATGGCGTTCTTTGCTTCTTTGGTATTTGGTTCGTCCATGCCAAAGTCTTTGAAACCCGTGGCAAGTCTTTGGAAGATATTGAACAGACGCTGCGTGACCGCGCTGGTTCTAAGAACTAATCTCAGTCATTATTCAAAATCCCACTCAAATCTTAAATCTAAATTTAATCTTACTTGCTGAATCCTAAACCCTCTCAATATATCGATAGTAAGTATTTTGCCTGGCAGTTTTATTGTCGGGCTTTTTTATTGCGCTTAACAGCATGGTGCTGATTCTGGCATCATCCAGTTTCTTAAAAAAATAAAGTGAGTTTTCTTATTACCATTCTATTTTCAAGGCACTTATTTATTTCATTGATTAAACAACGATGATTATAGATTAAAGCAAGATTAGAGTTGACTTTGTTTTTCTCATAATATATACTCAATTCAACCTTTAGGAAATACTTAAATTAAGGAGCAGCATTATGAAAATTACAAACGTACGATTTAGCTATTATTATCAATCATATTAACGCTGACATGACATAGATTGTTGGCGTTAGTCTAGCAGTCTATGTGATTGATAATAGTTTGTAATTACCGATTACATGGCAGATGTTTTGTTAAAGCACTATGTAATCGGCTCCGCTCCAACCAGCATATCAATGCAAGCGCGAACCCTCATGGTGTTTTAACATCATGAGGGTTTTTGAATTGATTAGTAAGGGAGCGTTTATTATGATTATCGTATTAAAAAATGATCAAGCAAAAGCAGCAATTGAAGAATTAAAGCAGCATTTCGGCAGTCAGCAGGAGATTTTTGTCCATAACAATCGTGTTGCCATTCAAAATACCGATCCAAGCGACCTTACCCCAGCCGAACAAGCCGCTGCTCAAGAAATTATTACCGATGTTCCAGCCGCCGTTCAAGCATCCCGCTTGTTCCATCCCGAGGATACGATCATTAAAACGCCACACTCAACGATTGGCGGAAAGAACTTTACCTTAATGGCTGGACCTTGCTCAGTAGAATCCGCCGAACATATTTTAAAAATGGCGCAAGTTGTTAAAAATGCTGGTGCAACCGTTCTGCGCGGTGGTGCCTTCAAGCCTCGCACCTCACCGTACTCATTCCAGGGATTAGGCAAAGAAGGTTTGATTGCCTTGAGAAATGCAGCCGATCGACTAGAATTGGATGTGGTAACAGAAGTCATGGATGTTGAGCAGGTGCTGCTGGTTGAAGCCTACACTGATATTTTTCAGATCGGTGCCCGCAACATGCAAAACTTTTCCCTTCTAAAGGCAGTTGGAAAAACCCGTAAACCAGTAATGTTAAAGCGTGGAATGTCAGCAACGGTTGATGACGTCTTGAACGCAACCGAATACATTGCTGCTGGTGGAAATCACCAAATTATGATCGTTGAACGTGGGATTCGAACGTTTGACAACAAATACACGCGCAATACTTTTGATGTTGGTGTCATCCCGGTTTTACAAAAGTTGACCCACTACCCCGTAATTGCTGACCCAAGCCATGCTGCTGGTCATACTGAATTTGTAACGCCGCTTGCTTTGGCAGGTGTTGCTGCTGGTGCCAATGGATTGATTGTTGAAATTCATGATGACCCAGCCCATGCATTTTCTGATGGTGCGCAAGCCTTAAAACCAAATGAATTTAACGAAATGGTAGTCAAAACGAATGCGGTCCGCCAAGCTTTACAATCGATTGAATAATCAAAGAAGGAATTATTATGGAAAAAATCACGGTATCTTTAGCCAATCAACAATATCAAGTCTTAATTGAACCGGGTTTGTTAAAAACGGCCGGGGAACGAATCGCCAAAATCTGGTCAGCGCGAAAGGTAGCACTGATCAGCGATGACAACGTTGTACCACTCTATCAGACTGACTTGGCTACCCAACTGACCGCACACGGCTTTGAGGTCCACTGCTATGATTTTCCAGCCGGTGAAGCTTCAAAATCGCTGTCACAGCTCCAAAGACTAAGTGAAAAATTGGTGGCGGACAATTTTAATCGTGATGATGCGGTAATTGCGCTTGGCGGTGGCGTAACAGGTGATTTAGTAGGTTTTTTGGCAGCTACTTACATGCGAGGGATTTCCCTGATTCAAATTCCAACATCGCTGCTGGCTCAGGTTGACAGTTCAGTTGGTGGCAAGACTGCCGTTGATTTAGGAACGACCAAAAATATTGTTGGTGCCTTTTACGAACCTGATCTGGTGCTGATTGATCCAGAAAACTTAAAGACTTTGCCGCCTCGCGATCTAGTAGAAGGCTATGGCGAGATCGTTAAAGCTGCCGCAATGGTTGGTGGCGATTTTTGGCAATTAATTGAACAAATTGACACTCCTAAAGCAATCTTGGAACATGCATTAGGGCTAATCAAATATTCCATCCAATTTAAAGCTGAAGTCGTCATGAGCGATGAAAAAGAAAGTGGTCAGCGACAGTTGCTCAATTTTGGCCATACAATCGGTCACGCGGTCGAAGCTTTATCTGCCGGTGAGTTGCGCCATGGTGAAGCGGTCAGCATTGGCACGGTTGCAATTTGTCAAGCCTTTGAAAACGAAGGCAAAACAGCACCTGGCATAACCCAAAAAGTCAAAGAACGGCTGGCAGCAGTTGGTCTGCCAACAACTTCACCATGGCTGGCCTCTGATAAGGTCTTGGATCTAATCAAACACGATAAGAAAAATCATAATGGTTACTTAAACTTAGTCTACGTCAAAACAATCGGCGCGCCTGCCATTTTAAAGGCACCTGCTGATCAGATTGCGGCAGTCCTACAGCTTCCTCGCTAGTAAAAAACACGTCTCACTGAGCTGTCATGCTCGGAGACGTGTTTTTTACTTAATGTTTGAAACTGATTTTGGCCACTTTAAGATCAACGAATAGCGATCCATATCTAAAAAACGATGGATAGCCATTGAGCTGGCGCCTAAAAGTGATGCCATTTCAGAGCCTTTGATCATCTGCAGCGGAATATCGATCTGGTGAGTCTGCAGCCAGTCGCGCAAATGCTGGTATAATTCAGGCATCTCATCAAACAGCGGTGAATCAAAGTAGACCGCCTGTGGGCCAAAACTGACGATCGCATCGTAAACCAGCTTCTGCAGATTTCCCATTGCCTGGTTAATCACGCGGACGACGGTTTCATCATGCTGCCGATACAGCTCATATAGCCGTGCTGGTCGCAGATTATCCAATCCCTTTGCCTGGGCAATCTGAGTCAGAATCGCATCTTCAGAGCAAAGCGCCTCAACTTTGACCAGCTGTCCATCCTGACCAACGACCAGACTGCGGCCAATTTCGCCAGCTCGACCATGAAAGCCGCGATACAGCTGCTGATTGGCAATGATTCCGGCACCCACGCCACGATGAATGCTGATGGCTAGCAAGTCGCGGTATGATTCCCGATCACCAAAATCACGCTCAAAAATCGCGGCCAGGTTGGCTTCATTCTCTAAAATCGTCGGGACGTGAAACTCATTTTCAAAATAGGCGGCCAGGTCAATGCCATTCGTACTGATAAATGGCGCGTCAACAATCTGATTATGGTCAACGATTCCATGAACGGAAAAGCCAATCGCCAACAAGCCATGGATCGTATCATCGTTTTGTTCCATCTTCTGCAGCACTTCTTTGATTGTCTGCATGATTAAAAGCATATCGCGTTTTTCCAATGCAATCTGCTCATAGCTGATGATCTCACCATTAATATAGCTGAACATAACCCGCAGATGGCCAGTGCCGATTTCAAAGCTGGCAACAAAGCCATATCGCTTGTTCAAACAGACCAGATTGGGCTTGCGTCCACCACGGTTGGTCGACTCACCCTGTCCCAGTTCCTCAATGAAGCCTTCATCATTTAGTTCATTATAAATTGCTGAAACGGTTGATTTATTGATTTTTAATTCACGGGCGATGTCAACCCGAGTCGTGGCAGGATGATTGAACAGCTGCTGTAGTACCAGCTGCCGATTCGCTACCCGGACCAGGCTGCGACTATCGTTTTTCATGTCGGAGTCCCCTTTCTAGGTTAGTATGTATTTTAAACTATCTCTAGTTTACCCGTTTTTAAATGAATTATAAACCAATTATTGTATAAAAAAAGAGAAAAGCAAACTGCTTCTCTCTTGTCTTTATTTTTATGTTTAGGCAAATGCGGTTGCAATGCTGCCGATTACGATTAAAACGATTCCCCAGAAGGTAAATTTCGATTCACGTGGACTCTTGTGCTCATGCAGGATCAAGATTCCGCCAAACGTTGCGATAATCACGTTCAACTGGGTGAAGACAAAGGCAACCGTAACCCCAATCATCCGAGCCGCGAAGATGTAGGCAAATGCCGCAATCCCCCATGAGATACCAGCCAGAATATTGGTGTACTGTTCTTTTTGCGTAAAGGCCTTTGCATTGCCTGAAGCCAGATCATAGATAATGGCTCCTAATAAGATTCCCAGTACTTCTGGCAAGAAGATGCCGACTGAGTCTTCATGCGCCAGGATCGGCATCTTAGGGAACGATGAGTAGATCCAGTAACCAATCGTCGTTGCCAGCAGGAACAAAACATCCTTGGTCGTAACGTTTTGACCATTGGAACGATCGGTAAACGAGGTCATCATTGCCCCAATAATAACGATTGCCAATGCGATAAAGCCAATCGTCAGTGCCCGTGCCGAGTGCCATTCGCCGAAAATCAGCACCCCGATGATTGAGTTACCAACCAATTGGAAGACAGTTGACAGCGGCACCGTATTGGATACCCCGATTCGCTTAAATGAAACAAACTGACCAACCTGAGCCGTTGACCACAGTGCCCCGCAAAGCAATGAGAACAAAAATGCCTTCATGCTTACTTGCGGATGCATGATCAAAAAGGCAACCAAACCAACCAATGAAGCGCCAGCACCAATCCCAAAAATCTGGTTGGCTTCTGATCCACCAACCTTACCAGTAATCAGTGGCATAAAACCCCAACCCAACGCTGGAATTAAAGCAATAAGATAAGCCATAATCAAAATCTCTCTCTCTTAAAAATTTCGATAAAAGTAGTTAAAAACTTTACGAAAAATAACTATACCTTAATGCAATCGTTTTCACAAGTATTTACATTCAAAAAGTTAGTAAAACTATTGGTGGTATCGATATCCTAAAAGCGTTTACCATCGGCCTTGCAAGCGATTACTCAAAAAGTTGGTCTAAAATTGAAAAGGTTTGCAATTATATTTTCCAAAACGCAATTTAATCATCTTCACTGTGCGGTGTAATGGCATGCGGGGCATATTCGCGATCAGGGAAAAAGAGCGTAAAAGTCGTTCCCTTGCCTAATTCGCTGGCAACCTTGATTGTTCCCCCATGCAGCTCAACTAAATGATGGACGATCGCCAAACCAAGTCCTGATTCACCATACTGCGTGTTCATTCGTGAGCGATCAGCTTTATAGAAGCGTTCCCAGATCTGTTCCGTCTGCTCTTTAGTCATCCCAATCCCGTTGTCCTTAATCGCAAACTCAGCTCCTTTTGGCAGTCGCCGACCGGAAATCTCAATTTTGCCATTTTTCGTAAACTGAATGGCATTTTGGATGATGTTAAACATAATCTGGACAAACCGGTCATAATCGGCATAGACCCGCAGAACCTTAGGCAGATCCACAGCCAGCTCATCATTTTGCACCTTGGCCTTTTTTCGCAGCTGAGCCTGGAGATTATTGATCACTGCCGTTGCATCAAAGACTTTGCGGTCCATTGAGATCTGATTAGTCCGGATCTTTTCATAGTCCAGCGTGTCGTTGACCAGACGAATCAAGCGCCGCGTGTCATTTTGCATCAATTGAATACTATGCTTTTTATCCTCTTCTGGAATCGCATCGTAGGCCAGGCCTTCCAGTAAGCCATTGATCGTGGTCAAAGGCGTCCGCATTTCATGAGCTGCATCAGCCATAAAGCGCCGCCGCCGTTCTTCTTGTTGACGAATCTCTTCTTGTGATGCCTGCAGTGCATCTGCCATCTGATTGAAGTCGCGGCCCAGGTCATCAAGTTCATCATTAGATTGAGTATCAATATGCACTTTATAGTTGCCGCGTGCGATCTGATGCGTTGCTCGGCGCATTTTACTGATCCGCTGCGTGGTTGAGCGGGCCAGGAGATAACTGACCACCAGTGCCACCAGCATTGCGATTACAAATGTTGCCAACAGATTGTTAAGGATCTGGTGCCGGCTTTGCTCAACCGTTGATACAAAAGTCCCAATTGATACTACCGCGACCAGCTTTCCTTGATAAAAATAAGGTCTTAAAATATCGGTCATGCTTGGATGCGGACCCGGCTTTGACTTTTCTTTTGTTCTGTTTTTATCAGAAACGTCTAAACGAGGATGGTCAATTTTCTTTTGAATCGTCTTCCCCTGCTTTAGGGCCTGCCATTCTTTTTTGGTCAGTGTCGCCGTATAGCCGTTGCTGGCAAAAATTTTCTTTTGGTCGGCATCATAAATCGCAAAGTGCACGTTTTGCCGCGCTAAAAGATTCGCATTGCTTTTCAGCGATGACGTCTTTAATCCCTTAAACTGGCGCGTTGTCTGATCATACTTAATGGAGTCTTGAATCAGACTATCGGCGTCCTGCTGCAATTCTCGCCAGGTATTGGTATACAAGGTTCGATTAGTAACGTTGATAAATGAGATGGTTACAATGATCAGCAGTGTGCAGATGACGGCAAAAAAGCTCAGCATCTGCCGGTAGATCAGCTTCATTGATCTTCAACCTCGCTGTCATCAAATTTATAGCCAACGCCCCATACCGTTTGAATAACTTGGGGACCAGCCTTTTCAATCTTTTGACGCAGCTTTTTGATGTGTGCGTCAACCGTTCGTTCATCACCATAGTATTCATAGTTCCAGACCAGCTGCAGCAGCTGTTCTCTGGTAAATACCTGTTTCGGTTTGGAAGCCAGCGTCTTTAGCAGGTCAAATTCTTTGGGCGTCAGGTTTTCGATCTGCTGGTCATCCAAAAATGCCTCACGCGTCTTGGAATTCAGCTTGAAATGCGGCGTCTGCACGTCAAAGTCACTGGCAATCTGCTGCGTGCTGCTGCTGAGCTGATTAAGCTGGGTGCGGCGATACAGAGCTTTAATCCGGGCAATCAGCGCGATCGTACTAAATGGCTTGGTAACGTATTCGTCAGCACCCATTTCAAGCCCCAGCACCTGATCACTTTCCGAGTCACGTGCCGTCAGCATGATGATCGGTACGGTTGGCGAAATTTTACGCATTTCAGCTGCCACCTGCATCCCATCCATCTTGGGCAGATTGAGGTCCAGCAAGACAATATCCCAGCCCGTTGGATCCTTTTTAAACATTTCCACGGCTTTAACGCCATCTTGCGCGTAGCCAGCCTCCCATTTTTCTTTTTTGAAGAACATTGCCATCATTTCGCATAAGGTTTGATTGTCCTCCACCATTAAGATTTTCATTTTCTTCACCCCGTCAGTAATTCTTGATTGATTCTAAAAGTCATTATACGGCATTGATCTACTACAATAGGAATATTTTGTGACCAAAGTGCGAAACTTTAATAAATTCAGCACCGTTGTCAAATTAATCAGGACCCTGAAATTCTTGTCGCGTGCATTCAGAAATCAAATATGTTAAGATTTATTCAGTAACGGGGATGTTTATGGATTCGACGGGTATAGTTCGAATTCCGGCTGCGTTTCGAAGGTTGCGGCTTCGTAAAAACGCTCAGTTTCAAATTATAACTGCAAACAATAATTCAAACTCTTACGCATACGCTGCCTAACAAGTAAGCATGCGTAAATCCGGCTGGGCTCGTCCATGGTGCAGTACCGGGTTTTATCTAACAGTGGACTTACGCTTGCTGCTCCGGCTTGAAGCAACAAGAAGAGACCAATCAAGCTAGTTGTGTGGGTGAGCCCTGATCAGCGGCGTTCCAGACAATGAACCTTAAATAGCTGAGATATGAACGTAGACGCCGAAATGGCGATATATTCGGACGCGGGTTCAAATCCCGCCATCTCCATTTTGAGTAGCAACCATATAACATATAACGTCATAAGCGTTGCTATATCAAGCTTTTTCAAAATTACATTAATACGAAAAGGTAACAGTTTTCAAAAAATTGTTACCTTTTTTTGTTACCTTTTTTATCAAAACGTCAGCATGGTTAGTCGGTATTGGTTGTACGTCTTGTTTTATTAAAAAACGTCACTAATCATTAATTTGATTAGCGGCGTTTTTTAGTCCCAATATCCATTATCATACTGATACTTGTAGATGTTATAGCCATGGATCACATCATCAAGCGGTACAATCCCTTCCCCAGTGTCAGGATCAAGCGTAATCGTGATTCCTTCAAACACTTGCAACGGATCAATATTGTCAGCTTTAAATTCCATTAAGCGATTACATTCATCAATTGTAAAGCCATTTCCAATCCATTTTGAATGGACACTCAAAACTGCTTCGCGAACATCGCTAATCTGATTAAGGTAAACTTTTTTCCCTGCTACGGCTTCAATCTTATCGACTGGCACATCAAAAGCACGAGCAATTTCAGCAGCCGTGAAGTAATTACGATATTTACGCGGCATATTCCTACTCCCATACGATTAAACACGGCTTAGAGCGGTCTTGAGACGTTCTGAAGTCATCAAGCCAAGCCCCGTTGATCATCTCAAAGCCGCTCATAGCACACAAAAGGAGCCATTCATGGTTGAATGACTCCCATCTATAAGGTTTTTATTTAACGCTTGACGTACAGCAAGGCTGATTCCCAGAAACAAGCAACGAGCCAGCGTTTTTTATTTTAACGTGGATCCACAGCTGACTATATCAAGCTCCAATTCATTACCAATGATTATATCATTAAGTTAAAGACTTGAAAAAACTTATAAAATAATACTGGAAAACTGAATTTTCAGTTGAATTTCGAAAAATAGCCCCATCAAAAAACGCTGAAAATCAACGTTTCAGCAACGTAATTTCTAACCTCAAGCACATCATAACAACACGTTAGAAAAGAAAAAGTTTTCATATTATTGATATAAAAAACTCTTAAGCACTAGAAGATACTTAGTTAAAATAAATGTAACACTCTATAAATAAAACTAAAAAAATACTCCATTATGCATATATATAATGGAGTATTTAAAATGATTATTTATACAATATCATTTTAAAGATGTTTTTTAATTAGCGAGCTTTCCTAGCAGAAAACCACAGATAAGCTGCGCCAACGCCGAGTCCGACTACCCAAGGTATAGCAGATTCCTTCTTTCTATTGAATGTGTAATACACTTATCATAAAATAAATGCATAGTAAATATGTATTTAGGAATGAATAAAATGTTAGAAGTAAGCAATATAACTAAAAAATTTGGTGAAGTTACAGCAGTAGATAATCTCAGTTTTAATGTTAATAAAGGTGAGGTTCTAGGTATTGTTGGACAAAATGGTGCAGGAAAATCTACGACATTTAAAATGATTATGAATTTTTTGAAACCAGATCAAGGGAGTATTACAGTTAATGGTCATGAACTTAATGAAAAAGTGCTAGATACAATTGGATTTTTACCAGAAGAACGAGGACTTTATCTTGATATGACAATAAAACAGCAAGTCTTATATTTTGCTGGATTACATGGATACGATTTAAAACGAGCATCTGCTGATTTACCTTTATGGATGGATGCCCTTTCAGTTAAGGGAAATGAAAAAACTAAGATTAAAAATTTGTCTAAAGGTAATCAACAAAAAGTACAATTAATAACCTCGCTTATCCATCGGCCAAAGTTAGTGATTTTAGACGAGCCATTTTCTGGGTTAGATCCTGTAAATATTGAGTTGTTAGTAGAAACTGTTAAAAAATTAAAAAAGAACGGGACGGCTGTTATTTTTTCCTCACACAATATGAAAAATGTTGCTGAAGTTTCTGACAAAATTTTGATGATTGTAAATGGAAAACCACGTCTTTATGGACCAATTAATGAAGTTAGAGAGAAATTTGGCAAAACAAAGATATATCTCGAAGGCGTCTTTGATGATTTATCAATAGGCGAATTATCAGGTGCGTTGGAGTCTTCTGATGATTATCCTGGAAAAATTATCACTTTTGATTCCGAAAAGCATGCAAAGTCAGCCATTATGTATGCTTGCAAGTTTCCGTCTTTGCAAGGATATAGACTATTACCACCGACATTAGATGATATTTTTCGGTTGGTAATTAAGAAGGAGGAAAAGTAAGTCATGGGTAAGATTCTGTCGGTTGCCAAGATGGTATTTAAAAAGAAATCACTATCTCCAACCTATTACTGGATGATACTTGCACCAATCGTAGTAGCAATAATTGGAATTTGCTTTGCTAAATACATGCAGCATCAAAGTACAAGTGAACGACCTATTATTGCTGTTGTTGCAGATAATAATATAAAAAAAGCGTTAGAATCAAAGAAATCTACTTCCTATCAAGTTAATAAGAAGATTAACACCAATGATTCAAAACGTTTAAAAATGTATTTAGCTGATGGAGTTTTAGATGGAATTCTATATGGTAGATTGCAATAAATAACTTGAACAAATTTAATGACGCAGATTAAGCAAAAAGATCTCAATTGGAGTTCGCCAGTTCAAACATTTGAGTGGCCGTGAATTCAGATACCAGTTAATCTGAATCAATTCATCATCACTAATCTCTTCAATTGGCTGACCCTTAGGAATAAATCGCCGTAACACTCGATTACGATTCTCATTACTACCACGTTCATGCGGAGAATAAGCATGGGCAAAGTACAACGGCACGCCGGTATTTTTCTCAATTGATTGGTAGTTGGCGAACTCTTTCCCGTGATCAACCGTCAGTGTCTTGAGATTAGTTCCTAATTGATTAGCTAACTCAAGGATAGCCTTAGTCATTGAAGTGCTATCTCGTCCACCAAGCCGTTTAACGATAGTAAGGCGACTCTTGCGTTCGACAAACGTGGCTACTGCTTGACCTTTGCGCTTGCCAGATAAAACTGTATCAGCTTCAAAATGGCCTGCAATATTACGATCAGAAGCTTCAGCTGGACGATCTTCAATCGAACGACCATGACTGAAAGTCCCACGGGTTTCTTTAGCACGCTTACGACGAATACCATGGTCAGGTAAATCAGTCATCCGAATATCTAGAAGTCCTTGATCGACCCAGTTATAGATAGTCTTGTAGGCGATCCTAACCACATGGGCTACTTGTTCAATTGACCATTTCTGAATCTTGATCTTGTCTTCGATTAGTCGCTTGAGGTTAGCCGTTAATGAGCATTTACGACCACGATAACTAAGTTTAGTTTCGTGGTCGGCTTGCGCACTAGTCGCATGGTATTCACCCTTTAACTGGTGAATTTCATTAAAGATAGTAGTCTTACTAAAGCCCAGGTAATCAGCGATATATCGAAGAGATCGCTTTTCATGACGAAGCGTTTCGATGACAATGCGGTCTGAAAATGATAAGATAGTGGTGCCCATAAAGGTCCTTCTTTCTAATGGAATGTTGTAACGACACCATTAAAGACCTTTATGGGTTTTTCTGTCCACTAAAATGTTCAACTTAAATTTTACAATCTGCCCTAATTAAAAATGCGACTAACTTCCAGTAGCATCATTTTTAAGTATTTATTATTTTATGCCTGCTTTAGGGCCTCTAATCTATTCTGATTATCTCATGTAAACTGGTTCAATGCACATCGAATTTCTTTCGATACCTGATAAAAGTTGTCCGCTTGATCCCGGTATTCCGAGCAACATCTACATCACTCATGCCCGCCTGATAAAGCTTAAAAGCATGTTGCAAACGGGGATCATCTTTGGCATATTGGGGTTTGCGCCCATGATATTTCCCCTGCCGCTTAGCTAAGGCAATCCCTTGTTGCTGGCGCTCAATGATTCGCTTACGTTCACTTTCGGCCTGATACTTATAGAGTTCAATAATCAAGTTGGTCATCAGTTGACGTAAATTTGGGTCAGCAATCCCTGTCATGGACGGCAAATTTAACACATCTAGGGTGGCACCCTTATTTTGAATGGAGTTCATGATCTTAGTCAAATCATGGTTGTTTCTGCCTAAGCGATCTAATTCAGTGACCATTACAATATCACCCTCACGAATATAGGCCAGCATTTTTTGCAGTTCTGGCCGATTAGTGTTAGCCCCACTTAATTTATCCGTAAATAATTTATCAACGTCTTTTAAAGCCGCTAACTGTCGATCTAAATGTTGCTCCTTGGAACTCACACGCGCATAACCGATTTTAGCCATTTTCAGCTCTCCTTTTTTGGACAGTTCTAATGAACATCTGTATTTCCTAGTATAGCACAAAAATAAAAACGGCCACTAGGGTATACCCTAATGACCTTTTTTGATCTATCAGCTGACGTCAACTTTCATCTGGTAAAAAGCCGTGTTCGACAATCAATAACTGGCGTGCCATCGTCTCAACCACGGACTGCAGATCTTCAAACTTGCGATAATGGCCACTGGCAATGAGTCTGGTGGTGACCGCCGTTTGTTGGGCGATTAAGGCAGAAACGACACCGAAAACGTCATCGACTGACAGGCCCTCACGACGAGGCAGCTGTTCAATTTTCTCGCGAAAAATGCGATCGGTTTCAGCGGATATGGCAGTTGTTTCTTGCTGCACTTGTTGTCGCAACGGTTCGGGAAAATGCGGTAAATCAGCATAGGCTTGCATCATCAAGCGGTATTCAGCTGGGAATTTGAATTGTAGTTTCAACTCATACTTAACTGCAGTGGTCATCATGGCAGCCAAGCCAGGGGCATTCTGCCACTTTTTAGGGTCCATGTGATCATAAATTCGATGATAGGCATATTTGAAAGCGTCAAGATACAGCGCTTGTTTATTGCCAAAATAATGGAAGAGCAAGCCCTTAGATACTTGTGCTTGGTTGGCAATCTGATCGGTTTTGCTCTTGATGAAGCCTTGCTGGCCGAAAATTTCCGTCGCTGTTTTGAGGATTCGGGTGACCTTTTCAGGATCTGTCACAACATTTTTCATAGGCTCAAATCCTGACGGCGATAACCAGCAATGCCAAGAATAAATAATACTATAGCGCTAACAACCATCACGATTAGCCATGTTTGATCAACGTTTTCAACCGGTACATTGGCAATCCAGCCAAAAGGTGTGAAGTTGCCTGCGTGTTTTGGCAAATCAAACAATCCCCGGAAAATTTGAACGATCAGACCGGCTCCCATATACAGCCAGAATAGACTGCTTAAGCGTGGCCACAGACCGACTAGTGCGATGCCAAGGGCGATAAACGATATCACAGCCGGAACGCTAGCCACGAATAGGCGACCGAGGTACTTGAGCGGCAACGGGTGACTGAGAACAGTGTTCCCAGTGAAGAACAAGGCCAGCAGCCCAGCAGAAAGGACGAACACGCCTGCCAGCAGACCAAAGCAATAGTAGCTGACACTGATCGTGGTTCGCGTTGGCTTTTCGGCATGAATGACGCTCAAGTAACCAAGGTTGTCATCGCGTTTGAGTCGGAATGCCACTTGGACGCCAGCAGTCACGGCTAATGCGACGAAAATGCCGAGATACATGCCTAAGAATGACAGGACCATGGTCTGATTGGCAGCGTTGATTTGGCCAACATCTAGTATTTTACGATAAAGCGGATTCGTTTTAAGAATGTCGCCAACGCCGCCGAGCACACTACCCATGACGCCGCCAAACACCACGGCGCCGATTAACCACCCAGCAAATAATCCGCGCTCAGTTCGCCACAGTAAGGCAGGGATCGAGCGAAGCCAGCCGGCAGCTTTGGCTCGGCCGGTGCGTTCAGCAATAATCCCGGCGCCCAGATCGCGGTTGCGGGCAATCATGGTGGCGCTGGCCGCAAGCAGAATGCTGACCAGTAAGGCCAAACCTAAAGCCCAGACGTTGTTATCAGTATAGAAGTTTGCTTTTTCGAACCAACCAATTGGTGATAACCACGTCAGATTTTGATGCTGGATATCGGTGACCAGCCGAACCAAATAAGCGGCAGTCAGCACCATGTAGCTCAACATATTGGCTGTACGTGTGTTATTGGTTAGTTGCGCGAATAGCAACGCAATGGCTCCGAATAGCAAGTTGGCGATCACCATCCCCAGTGAAAACAGGAAGTCACCGTACAAGTCAGTACCACCCATGTTGACAGCGGCCAACGAGACAAAATAGAGGATACCCATTATGGCACTGTCGATGAGAAGCTCAAGCGAAGCGGCGGTGATGGCAGCCGTTCGCCCAACATTGCGAGCGCGAACCATTTCGAGCAAGCCACTTTCTTCTTGACCGCGGGTGTTGCGAATCATCAGCGGCATAACCCATAAGGCCTGCAAAATAATCATGAAGACGACCATCACACCAGCAAACACAATCGCTGTGTTATACGTGTCCACCTTTGGCATCGCGCCAAACATTGCCGCCATGCCCGGCGCTTGCAGCATTTTGACAATCTCTTTAGAGCCCGAGGCCCCGCCTGCAAAGGCTGCTTCCAATTTGCCAGCACCACTGGCAATCATCATGATCAAAATGACAAGCCAGATGAGTGAAAATTTTAGATTTTGTTTGAGGTTTGCCCGAAGCAGATAACCTGCGTTCCGATTACTGTGCCGCATGAGTCTCACCTTGCTTTCCATAATAACGCAGGAATAAATCTTCCAGCGTTGGCGGCGTTGATTGCATGTCGACCACGGTGTTGGCGGCCAGTGTGGTCATGATGGTGCCAAGCGCGTCTCGATCAGCGGTGAAAACCGCCTTGGTGTGCTCGGAATCGCGATAAGTGAGGTCGTGAACGCCAGCTTGCTTTGCCAAAGCAGTCATTGGGGTAGCGGTGGTGACTTCAATTTTGATCCGCGATAGATGCCGTAATTGATCAAGATTGCCGCTCTCAATCACACTACCATCACGGATGATAACAATTGAATCACACATTCGCTCGACTTCGGACAAAATGTGGCTTGATAGCAGCACACTTTTACCGGCTCTTTTCAGTTTTAAAACTTCTTGCTGGAAAGTCTGTTCATTTAATGGATCAAGCCCAGAAGTGGGTTCATCAAAAATATACAAATCGGCATCTTGCGACAACGCAGCAATTAACGCTACTTTTTGACGATTGCCTTTTGAATAGGTACGAGCTTTTTTCTTCGGATCAAATTCAAAGGCCTTGATTAGTTCATCGGTCTTTTGATTATGCTGGCGGCCATTTAAACGTAGCAATAGGTCGATAATTTCGCCGCCAGAAAGATTTGGCCATAAATAAACGTCCCCAGGAATATAGGCGATGCGTGGATGAATCGCCGCATCATCCCGCCAGGCATCTTTGCCGAAGACGGTCACTGAGCCGCCACTCTTTTTTAATAAGCCTAAAATAACTCGAATGGTCGTGGATTTGCCGGCCCCATTAGGTCCTAGAAAACCCAGAACCTGACCGGGTGCCAACGTGAAACTGACATCTTTTAATGCGGCAAACTTGCCAAAGTTTTTTTGAAGATGGTCAAGTTCGATAATAGCTGTTGTCATTTTTGTCATCCTCCTTAAGGTCAAACTTGAAACACGTTTTAATATGTCGGTATCTGATCAACCTTTTCCAGTATAGTCGCGATTGACTGACGAGTCAACGAATTATTGACTCGTCAGTCAATTTTTTTGTGACGCCGGATTTACAATGTAAGTGCAACACCTAAATAACTAGACCAAAAAGGCCATGAAGCCTTAAACTTATAAGTGACAAAACCAATAAGTTAGGACGGACTTCATGGCCCAATCTAAAGATACCATCAAAAAATCTTAGAAACTGTTTAGTATCTTTTGAGAAGTAACCTGATAAAAGCTAACGAAACCATC
>OLRR01000655.1_pt1 | contig 26088 bp, 17 predicted proteins | sample 1671941 | NCBI WGS metagenome assembly OLRR01 (sample SAMEA3136628, study PRJEB25190) | human gut metagenome
TCATATCCATCATCGTGTTGAGGTTGCGCTCATACAGCGGGGATTCGTACAGGATATACAAAATCAGCGATGCCAGAAACATAACAGCGCTCTTGTCCCAGAACTCGTTTTCGCCGCCGGAGGCTGCCGGGTTCTTTTTGGTGTTGAACACCAGCGCATAAGCAAGTTTCATAGCGTCCTCATCGGTTTTCAGGTACGCTACCGGATTGTAATGTCCGCGGAAATGCACAAAGTCAATGACCGTTACGGTGACGCCGTTTTCCTCCATAGCACCGCCGAGGGAATAGGTCAGTTCCCCCTTGGGGTCCAAAAAGAAGTAGGAGCCGCTGCATTGCAGGGCATTCGGTTTTACATAGAAGCGGGTCTTACCGCTGCCGGAACCGCCGATCACAACAACGTGCAGATTCCGCTGGTGCCGATAGGAATCATTGCTGAGGCGGACATTCTGGGAAAGAATGATTTCCTGCCACGGGTCCTTGCGGTTGCGGTAGCGTTCGTTCAATTCCCCGGCATTGCCCCAATGGGCAGAGCCGTGTTCCTCGCCGGGGCGGCGGTCCGCCTGATCGAGCAGATAGCAATACACCCCCAGCGGGTACAGTACCAAAACCGCCAGCAGAAATTTCGGGGTGCTGCTGCACCAACGCAGGTTCAGTGGATCGTTCAGCAGCGCGGTAAGCCCCGCCGCCAAGGCGGACAGCCCGTGCGCCTGTTCGGTGATTTGCGCCAGCCCTGCCGCCAGCCAGAGCAGCGGCAGCAGCAAGGCAGCCCAGAGCCAGAGGTTCTGCCGATCCTTATTCGGGCGCATGGCGGTCAGCGTTCCTCTGCGCGCTGCAAATCACTGCGCGGGCGCTGCAAGTCCAATTCCTTGCAGACGGTATCGCCAAACACCTTGGCCATCTCGCGCACTTCCTCCAACGCGCGGCGCTCCTCCCCGGCAGGGATATGCGCCCGCAAGCCGTTCAGCCTGTCGGCGGCATCGGCGGGCGGTGAAATGCCGAGCCGACCGCAAACTTCAACAGACACAGCCAACGCCATCTGGTGCAGGTATTCTTCATTACCGACCTCTGCATAGCACTGCGCTGCCGTGGCAAGAACAATATCCGCGGGCAGACGCGCAAGGACTTCTTCATTGCTTGCACCGCTTGGATAGAGAATAAGATTTTCGTCAGCAAGAAAGCCGGTGGGCTGCTTATCATCAAACTGCACCTCCACCGGTGACAAGGCGGTCAATACCGCAATGGCTTTGCCAAGCTGTTCACCCTGCAGTTCTACCGTCGGACAGGGCTTGTTGCCGTAGGTCGCGGAACGGTCATACACCTTGCCCACCGTAAAATAGCCGCCGGACCGCACCAACTGCGAAATACCAACGGCACCCTTGCTGACCCTCCGCCCAAATTGGTTCCATCCGTCAAAGGACATCACGGCAGTCGCCTGCGGGCAGGCTTTCAGCACCAGTGCGGCATTGCCGGAGGTAATCCCGCTGCCCAGCCTGCCGCGCCCCAGCAGGTAGGCGGTCAGATCCGCGCCGTCCTGCAAAACCTCCTGCAGCGCCTGCTTTTGGTCGGCCAGCACGGCATCGCGGTCATTTTTCTTTTTGGCTTTCCAATCCTCAATGTTCATACGCTCATACATTTAGCGTTCCTCCTTTCGGGTCGCATTGACCGCGCGTTCCGCACTGCGGGCTGCTGCCTTGCGCAGCTGTGCCGCCACCGTCTTGAACGAGGGGCGGGGGTCAATATCCTCCATCGTCTTCCCGCGCGTCAGCATCGGATCGGGCATCTGGCGGCGGGTTTCTGCGTTTTTTCGGTCAGCCGAAATCTTCTTGGGTACGGTATATCCAAGCTGCTCATAAATGCGGTTGAGCTTGGATACATCCTCTGCCTTAAACATAATGTCGATTTTCTCGCCCTGTGCGCCCTTGTCCTTAATGGACGCAAACAGCACACCGTACTGCTTGGCATACGCCTTGAATTGGGCAAGATCCTTGGTCTGCAAAGGAATGATCTTCATCTCCTTACCCTCGCGCAGCAGGCGGTCAAGGCTTGTCTTGCCGCGCACTTTGGGGTTCTCCTTGGCGTAGGCAAGCGCAATCGCCAGCGAGTTCTTAAAGCCCAGCGCTGTCAGCTTGATAGCAACCTCAGAAAATTGCAGTGCTTCCCGCACCATCTGGTCAGCGGCTTCTCCGCCGTTGTTCATTTTCGTTCACCTCGCGTTCTTCTTTTTCAGCCTGCCGCACCTCCTGCCACTTCAGCTGCAAAGCGGCAGCATCGGTTTCAATGTCTGCGCAGGTATTCAGCTCCCTGCGCACGGTTCGCATCCGGGCAGACAGTTCCTCCAGCCGCCTGTTGCGGACATCCGGCGTCAGGACTTCCTTGTGGTTATACAGATATTTGCGTTTTTGAGTAAGCACCTCCAGTTCGTGGGTCAGCTTTGCCTTGTAGGTCCGCAGTTCCTCGGTGGATTCGATTTTCTGCTCCCACAGCAAATCGCATTGCCGCCGATAGCGGTTGAATTTGCTGAAATCCTCGCGCAGCAGATAGTAGCAGCGCCGTCCGCTTTTGCCGCGGTAGCTTCTGCGCAGCAAGGCGCAGTAATGGTAGTAGCAAGCCATAATGCCGCCTACCTTTTTATACGGGCGGTTCAGTCTGCTGCGGCAGCGCACGCGGCGCACGACCGGAGGTTCCGGTTCTTTCTGCCAGCTTTGCTGCACAGGCTGGTTTTCTGCCTGATATTCCTGCTGCATTTCGGGCGGAAGTTTTTTCAGTTGCGTGAAAAACTCTCTCAATTCCGATTCGGAGAACTGCGGCGCTACACCGTCCAGCCGCACAAACCTTTTGCTGTCTTGGTGCCGAACCGCCATGTGCTTGACGCGGGGACCGTACTTGACTTCATAGCCCATCTTTTGCAGCCTGCCGACAAAATCGTCAAAGTCGGAGCTTTCGGCAAGCGCCATTTCCACATCGGCTTTGACCATACCGCGCAGTGTCGGCTTGCCCTCGCGGCGGTTGCGCCATTCGCCATACGAGATGCCGCGCCCGTCCGTTTCTATGACCGACAACCGGTTTTGCCGGCACAGGTCATCGGAAATTTGCCGTATGCCCTGATAGTAGGTTTTGAAATCGTTGCGGAACATTTTGCCGTCCATAAAGGAAACCGAATTGACCACAATATGGTTATGCAGATGTCCCTTGTCCAGATGGGTGGACACCGTGCACTCAAACCGATCCGCCAGACAGCGTCTGGCTAATTCGCAGCCGATTTGATGCACTTGGTTCGGGCTGGCTTCGCCGGGCTTAAAGCTCTGAATAATATGGTAGCCGACATTGCCGTGTTCGATGTCTTTATGCCAGCGGCGTTTGGTTGCCTCCATAATCAGGCAGGCGTTTTGCGGGTCGCAGTTAAAGCCGGTGACATAGAGCTGGTGTTCCGTCTTGTCCTCGTTTTGGGTGTAGTGCATCAGCCGGTCGAGCGCATCGCCGCGAAAGACCTCGGTCTTTTTCGGGTTGGCAGCATAGTCCAGGCAGTCTTTCAGGCGCTTGTGCACCGGCAGGATTTTTGTTGTCGCCATTATAACTGTTCCTTCATAAGCAGCCAGATGCGGGTCATGATCTGCTGCGCTTCCTGCAGATAAGCGTCCTCCGCCTTGCCGTTGAAGTTGGCAATGCGCGCTAACTGGTTCAGGTTGTTGCCGACCGCCGCCACCTGCCTTGCCAGCGCCTTGCAGCTGTCCGGTGTGCGGGGGTGAATCTCGCAGCCGTTGATAAGTGAAACCAAGAAAGGATTCATCTTCAGACCTGCCAGTTCACTTTTTCTTTTCAGCGTGGCATATTCCTGCTCCGTCAACCGAAGCAGGAAGGATTTGTTTCTTGTTTGCATTTCGCTGCTCTCCTTTGGATTATTGCAAGCGCGAGGGGGTCTTAGGGGTGGCAGCCCCTAACAAGGGGTCGGAATGATAGCAAGCTATCATTTTGACGTGCTTGCCACGGCGTTGCTAACGCAATGCCGTTCCGAGCTTTCTGAAACAAACCAAGGTCGCTCCCACCCCTTGCGGGCGCAGATTTCATCAATTACCGTGCCCATATGGTAGGCGGGCACCTTCAGATTCAGGGCATACTCGGTTGCAATGACATTGACCTTGTACCGCATCAGCCGCCTGAAAAAGGAAATCAGGTGCCGTTCCGTGCCGCTGATCTGGCTCATACGGCAGATATAAATTCTCTCGATATTTCCCGCCTTTGCCTCGCGCATCATCCTGCGGTAAGCAGGGCGGCGCAGCCAGCCGTGATGAATGTCATATCCCCACCCAACTACTTCGGCACCATCGCGCTGTGCCTGCAGCATCAAAACATTCAGGGTGTTTTTGCTTTCTACATAGTTGCCGGGTACGCGCGCATACAACCATGCGCGCTGGGGTTCCTTTGTTGTTTTCATGGATTTTTGTTTCCTCTATTCTGTTTCAGTTTGATTAGCAATCACAAGCAATCTGCCGTTGTCGGTAATGTTATCGCAGGTGGAAAGCGTGAGCAGCTTGTCGCCGTACTCAGCTGAAATGCCTGTATCGTACAGCGCCCGTGCCTTGCAGGCTGACACATAATCGGCAAATTCTTCCGGAGATGCTGCGTCCACAAACCAATAGAACGGGAACGCATCGGCAGCATCTGCCTGCACGGTCGTGTTGATCACGGCAAAAATTTCATAGGCGCTGCTGCCCAGCTCCGTATCGAAGCAAACGGTTTTGTGTGATTGCCAGAAATCCTTGCTGCGGTACTTGGCAAGGTCTGCAAACATCGAGCCGTCCTTCATGTTGTGACCGTAAATAATAAGGTTATCGGACGGGGCAAGCGCATCGCAATCTGCCTGCATAAAGGGGCAGCCGTAGTCCGTGTAGTTCTTTTCAAAGTCGTGCTTCAGGTAATAGTTGGGGTCATCCGCGCGCTGCACAACAGGATAGTCAATGTCGGTGCCGTCGATGCGAATCCAGCCGACCATATCAGAGTTTTCCAAATACAGGTTTCGGCTGGTTGGCTGTACCGAGGATTCCGATGAAATTTTCTGTTGCACATCCTGCTCTCTTACGGCGGCAAGGTTGCTGTAAAGGTGCGCCTGTTGTTTGGACTGTGCGGCATACATCCACAAGAACGCGATGCTCGTAAGACCTGCAATACCGAACAGCCCTATAAAAAGCGAATATAGAAAGTTCTTCATCGTCTGTTCAACGCTCCCCATATGTAAAAAAGCTCAGTTGTTCCCCCTCCAGACAGAACCGTAAATCTAAATCGTGCAGCGTATAGCTGCGGTTGAAGCGTTCTGTTGCTTTATTGGGGGCATCCTGCAATTCCAGCAGCAGCTGCCATAAATCAGGATGTGCATTGTACAGGTGCCGAAGTTCCCGCATGGACGCATTGGGACAAAACCAGCAGCCGCCGCGCCCTGTGAACGCATATAACGGGGACAGCAGCCCCTCGGCTTGGCACATTGCCTGCGCGTCTTTTTCGGTCAGGTTGTACTTTGCCAACAGGGAGATTTGGTTTGTCTTAAGTCGTGCCAGTCGTATCGGTTCATCGGCGGCAATCCCCAGATAGTAAACCGTGTCCTGCGGCAGCGTTTTCTGGTAGGTGCGTATGGGCGGCAGTTTGCAGTCCCTTTGTATACTGCAGCGTCCGGTCAGCGGAAAAGACGCCAGCTTTCCCTCGGCGTTGCCGCGGCTTACGATGCGGTAAAAGCAATCCAAATATGTCTTTTGCCCGCGCAGGACCCTTGTGGGAATGCCGCGCTTTTCAAAATACGGGATGGCTGTTTCATAGATGAACCGCTTATGCTCCGGCAGTTCCCCTGATACGGTATCGCTGAACATTACCTCGGAATAAACCCGTTCATCCAGCGGTTCGCCGTGCTGCAAGGCAAGCAGCGCCGTGGCGATGCTGTCTTTGCCAAAGCTGCAAGTCAGAATATGCTTCATTCGATTTCCTCATAAAAATGGGTGGCCCTCGCGGGTCACCCATAGTGGTTGGATGGTTCATTTTTGTGTTCCTTATTCGGTTTCATCGTCGTCCTTTTGGGCAACGGATTTGCAGTTGACGCACTTGTAAAGCAGCGCCGCCAGCCCTGCCAAGGAAAGACCCGCCAGCGCCAGAATCAGCCCCAGCGGGAAAGTATCGCCTGTCTGGGGAATCAGCGGCGTGGGGGTCGGGGTACTCGGCGGTGTCGGCTGGGCGGGCTGTTCGGGGATGGGTGCATCCTTCATAATCACGCGCTGCACATCTCCGTTCGGCAGCACCGTAAAGGAAATATCCTCTGCGATTTCGTACCCGTTGGGGGCGGTGATTTCGGTCAGGGTGTACTCACCGGCAGGGAGTTTTTCGATATAGTGCGGCTTGTCGGTAGAGGTCCAGTGTTCCACTACCTTGCCGTCCTTGTTGGTGATAATCAGCTCGGCACCCGGCAGTTCTTTGTTTGTGGTGATGTCCACCTTGGAAATTTCCACCTTGATGACATCGTCCCGCATTTCAAACTGCTGCACCTCGCCGGTGGGCAGCACGGTAAACGGTACGCTTTCGGCAAAAGCGTATCCGTCCGGGGCTTTCACCTCGGTCAGCGTGTAATCGCCTGCGGGCAGCTTTTCGATGTAGTGCGGCTTGTCGGTAGAGGTCCAGTGTTCCACTACCTTGCCGTCCTTGTTGGTGATAATCAGCTCGGCACCCGGCAGTTCTTTGTTTGTGGTGATCTCCACCTTGGAAATTTCCACCTTGATAACATCGTCCCGCATTTCAAACTGCTGCACCTCGCCGGTGGGCAGCACCGTAAACGGTACGCTTTCGGCAAAGGCATATCCGTCCGGGGCTTTCACTTCGGTCAGGGTGTACTCTCCGGCAGGCAGTTTCTCGATATAGTGCGGTTTGTCGGTGGATACCCAGCGTTCAATTTCCTTGCCGTCCTTGTCGGTAATGCTCAGCTCTGCGCCGGGCAATTCCTCCATGGTGGTCAGGTCTTTCTTAGAAATTTCTACCTTGATGGTATCATCGCGCATAATCACGGTTGCATCGTCCAGCAGTTTCCAATCATCCCACGTCCAGAACAGCAAGGACTTCTTAGTCAAATAGTAGACCTCGGCTTCCTGCAGGTTGCAGCCGTTCTCGTCCGCCTTTTGCAGCAGACGGAAGGTAATATCATCCGCCAGTGCGTAGCCATCGGCGGGGCGTGTTTCGGTCAGGGTGTAGGCATCGCCCAAGTGCAGCCCCGTCACACGGTGGGGCGTGTCGGTGGACACCCAGCTTTCCACAATGTTGCCGTCCATATCCTGAATGGTCAGAGTGGCACCGGGCAGTTCCTCGTCGTTGGTCAACTCGCGCTTGCTCACCCACATTTCGGTAGGTTTGTCGGTGCAGGTGCTTTCCAAAACCTGCACAGCCTCGCCGTCGTAGGTAAAAGCAACTTCCATCGGCTCTTCGTTGACATAGTAGCCCAGCGGGGCGCGGATTTCTTTGGCGATGTATTTGCCGCTGTTGGTTGCGGCGTCCTTGTGGGTGCTGCTGCCGTACTGCTCACCACGGATGGGAATATCGCAATCGAAGTAGGTAGTGCCGTTTTCATTGGTTTCGGGGCTGGTGGCTACCAAATCACCGGCTGCAAAGACAAGTTTGCCGTCCGCATCGTAAATGTCATCGGCGGTGTACAGGTTGAACACAGCACCAGCGAGGTACTTACCGCTTTCTAAGTCGGTTTTGTAGATGCCGACCTTTGCCTTTTCGCGTTCGTTATGGAACTCAACAGTGTCTGCCGCAACAATTTCCTGCGTTTGGTTGTCCCACGCAAGGGTCACATCAAAGGCTGCATCTGTGCCCACATAGCCATACGGCGGCTTAGTTTCCTCAATGTGGTAGCTGCCCAGCGGCAGGGTCACGCTGACTTCACCGATGGTGCCATCGTGGATGACGGACAGGAAATCATAGGTTGCCGCCGTGCGCGCAGGGGCAAACACGGTAGTATCGGCAGTGCCGTCACCGGTCGTAACCACTGCCACCACATCGCCCTTGGCGTACCAGAGGGTGCGGTTGCCGTAGTTATCAAGCTGGCGATCCTGCGTGTAAATGTCCTCGGCTGCCGTGATGGTGTACTCGGCACCTGCCAGCGGGCGGGTTTCGTAGGTAAAATTGCCATTCTCAGCTTCGCCCGTCATCCACGGGTCAATGCCGTCCGGCTCAGACTGCCAGCCGGTCAGCACCTCGCCGGTCTTGCGGATGGTCAGCTTGCCGAGGGTTTCGTGGTTGGAATACTTTTCGCCAATTACCAGCGTGTCCATGCCGTTTTCGTTTTTGTCGCCGGTCGCCTGATAAATGCGATCGGTGGTAATCGTGAAGTCAACGTAGCGGCTTTCATCGGCTGCCCACGCATTGTAATAACCGTTGGGTGCGTTGGTTTCCACAATGCGGTATTTGCCCAGCGGCAGTTTTTCGGGCAGAGTCAGGATGCCCTCGGCGTTGGTGTAGAAGGTGGTGACATTCTTGGTCAGATGCCCGTTTACGGTGTCGGTCATACGCACCAGCTTGGGCGCACCGTTTTCTAAGCGGTAATTGCCGTCATCGTCCAGATAGTAGATTTGGAATGCCGTACCTGGCAGCAGCACGGGCTTGCCGGTTTCCTCGTCAATTTTGGTGATGCGCAGATAAACCTCGATTTGCTCGTCCAGAACCGTGAATTTCTGGTAGCTGTCAGAGGCAGTAAGTACACTGTCCTTGGGCGTTGCCATCGCGCTCATCGGGCTGTTTTTGTCAATGACCACCAAGTACGGTTCCGCCTGATACAAATCCTTGGGAACGGTCGTTTCCACCACCAGATAAGTGCCGTAGGGCAAGCCCTGCACACGGATGTTGCCGGTGTCGTTGCTGAAAATTTCCACCAAACGGTACTCGTTGGCGGTGCCGGTGGGCTGCCAGCCGTCGCCCTTGCCGTTTTTGTTGTCGCCCGCGGCGGTCAGCGTTTTGTTGTAGGCGGCAATTTCGGCGGCGTTGACTTCGTAAGTTTTGGCAACCGCCTGTCCCTCGTCGGAGAAATCCCACTTAGGGTGGCCGTTGTTGTAGTTCTTGTCGAGGTAGCAGTCTAAGATGCTTTGCAGGCTGTAAGCGCCCGTCTGGCTTTGGGTAAACTGCGCGGCTTTGGACAAATCGGACACCAGATAAAAGGTAAAGCCCGCGTCCTCCAGCTCCTGCCCGTTGGATTCGCCGCTGGAAGAAATAATTTTGCTGATCTCCACATTGCCCTTGGCGATCTGGTCCTGGCTTTCGGTTTGGGCATTGTCGCGGTGAATGTGGTGGTTTGCCTTATACACGGCGTTGTCGTTGGCAAAGGTGGTTTTCTCGACATACCAGCCCTCATCAGCGTAAGCAGGCGTAATGTAGTAGTTGTGTTCATCGCACAAGTAGCCGTTGGCAAAGGACAAGGAATAGGCATCGTAGGTTACCGTGCCGTCCAATGCCTTGCCCTTGGTGATGGTGCTGAACTGGTTCTTGTACACCCAATCGGTGTACTGCCCGCCGCTGCTTGCCAGTGCCGCGACCTGCCCGGTGGCGGCCTTGGTGCGGCTGTCCACGGTGGGATAGGTACCGGAAACGGCAAGAGCGCCCTCACGCAGCGGAATGACCGTGCCGGTGGAGCGCTCTACCACATAATATTTGCCGAGGTACAGGTTTGCGAAGGTCAGCCAGCCGTCCTCGATTTTTGCGCTGGCTACCAGATGGTCTTTTTTGAGAATTGGCAGATAGTCATTGACCCACTGCCCGCCGTTGTCGCGGATGGTCGTGTGCCAGAGGGGGTTGCCGTCTGCATCCACGATTTTGGAATAATCCACAACACCGGTCACACCGTCCGGATGGGTGATGTCCTCGGCAGCGTAGAGGTCGTACACGGCACCGTCCAGCGCGGCGTTGCCGTGATTTTCAACGTACTTTACAGCGTCCAAGTCCACCTTGGAAATGCTGATTTCGCCCAAGGTACGGTCGTTTTTCATAACGCCGTCCGTGGCGGTGGTGGTATAGCTGTCCTCGTTGGCAGCGTTGCCGCTGTTGTCGGTGTTATAAGTGCGGGTAGAATCTTTGGCGGTGCTATAAATTGATACGGTGGTTTCCACACCGCCACCGGTAACCAGCTTGGTACCGCCCTTGTCGGCTGTCAGAATGTCGGCGTTGTAGTCGGCATTGTCCAGCCAAAGCACGGTGTTGTTGGTATCCTTGTTGATTTCTACATAATAGGCACGCTTGCCCAAGGGCGTTCCTGCCGTGCCGGGGCGGTCGATGTCCGTCCAGTCGCCAAAATACCCGGCAGGTGCTTTGGTTTCCACAAGGATAAACTTGCCCTGATTGCGCTGCGTATAATACAGCGTGTGGCGCATCGCGTCATTGACGGCATAGGCGGCGCTGTTGATGACCGCATAGCTGCCATCGCCTTGGCGCTGTACACTGTAGGTGTTGTAGCCCCCGGTGGGCTGGTATTTGCCGGTCACCACATCCCACTGATAGATCTCATACTGGGCATCGGCTGCAATCTGGCCGCCGGTTTCGCTGTCGGTTTTCTTGAGGTTGATCTGCAAACTCCACTCGTCATTTTTCATGACATAGTCATTGTTGGTGTTTGCGGGTACCGAAATCGTTTGGCTGCTGCCGTTCGTGCCCCAGTACTTGCCGAATCCATACGGTACTGTGATTTCCTCATAGCGGAACTGGATGCTTCCCAGCTGCGCTTTAGCCGCTGCTATAGCATTGTTGACAGCGTTCTGGGCCTCACCCTGCAATTCCGCAATGGCGGCGTCGCGGGCACTGTTGGCGGCCGCATCAGCAGCCTCCTGCGTGGTGAAAGGACCAACCTGTCCATTGCGAGTGCCCGATGTTTTGGTAACGGCATAGTGCAGACTCCAGCTTGCGGCTGCATCGCCGCCGTTCTTCTGGTAGTTGTCATCGGCGGTATGACCGCTGGTGGTCACCGTTTGTTTTCCGGCAGGACTGATAGACCAGCTGCCGCCGTCAATGCTGCCGGATTTGGTGATGGGCTCGATCTCGATGGTCGCGCCGTCCACCTTTTCCTGTGTTTTCAGCTGGATCTTATCCGTGCGGATTCCGTAGGAAAAATCAAAACTGCCGCTGGCGGTCTGGGCGGGTGCCTCCCAGCTGGCGTAGTATTCCTGCACAACAGGTTCCGGCTCAGGTTCCTCCTCGCCGATTTCGGGACCAATCAGGGCAACGGTCTGCCAACCTGCACGACCGGGATTGTAGATGTAGGTGTAGTACCCGCGGGCGGAGGCGTAGGTTTCCACACCGTTCAGCAGCTCATCGGCAGAGGCAAGATAAATTTCCGCGGCAGTGCTTTCAGGGAAGTTTTCGATAATATACATCTGTACATCGTCATAAATTGATGCACAGAAATCCAAAAGAGAGATTTCTTCACCCTCGTCAGCGGAAAAAACAGCGGGCAGATCGTCCGCATCGCTCAAAGCGAGCTGGTTCAAGCCGCCCCAGATGCGAATCTGGTTGCCGTAGTGGTCACCGGGGATGCACTGGTCTGCGTTGACCGTGGAAGTGTTCACATAGGTGTATGTCGGGCATCCTGCAGGCTGACCGTTGGCACCGTGGGTGCAGCAGTAGGCGGGTTCGCCGTTGAACCAAATCAGCCAAGTGCCGTTGACCTTGGCAACCTTGGTGATCTTGCCACTTGTCACCGCAGGGGTGGGGCGCTCGGCGAGGGCAGTGATTTCACTGTCAGGGAAAGGATACTCGGCTGTGGCATTGCGGTCGATGGTCACCTGTAAGGTTTTGGTCAGTGTGCTGCCATCGGGCGCAGTGTAAACCAACTGTGCGGTAAAATCCGCGTCCGCCTGCACATACACACCCAGCACAGCAGCGGAAGTTTCGCTGTATTCGCTATGCAGCAGGCTCTCGCCGTTTTCAACGGGTGCACCATAGTAGTCTAACAGGGTCACACCGTCCGGCAGAATCAGATCAAGGGAACTGCCATCGGCGGGGTACTCCACCTGTGCCAGAATCGGCACAATGGCGTAGTCGGTATCTTCCAGCAAGGGCGCTGCCAGCGTCAGATTGTCGCTGTCCAGCGCCTCGGCACTCAGATAGCTATCCTGCTCTAAATCGGCATCCCACGCGCCAAGCCCGATTTTGGTTTCGCCGGTCGCCACCGGCAAACCGTAGCTGCCAAGGTAGGAGCCTGTGGGGGCGTCCGGCATATCCTGATACAAAACCTCACCGTCAAAGGTGTAAGGCTCGTTTTCTTCAGCAGGCTCATCTGTGGTTGGTGCCGCGCTTTCCGCAGTAGCTGCACCGGGGTCGGGGTTGCTGGCATCGGTCTGCCCGTTGTCGGTTTCGGTTTCATCGGTCTGTTGTTCCTCAGTGGCGACCGTGCTTTCCTGCGGCAAGGGCGTTTCGGCAAACGCGCCGACCGGGAACACGGAGCAGCACATCACGGCTGCCAAAGCCAGCGCCAGAAGGCGGTGGCTCCATTTTGTTTTTCGATTCATGGGTAAACACCTCTTTTATCTTTCGGGGGCTGTTTTCTCGCGCTCCAGCTGACGCAGACGCGAAGTAAAAATATCGATCAACCCGGCATGAGATTGCAAATTGGCGTAATACACCGCCTTGTCATACCCATCCGCATTGATGTCTTGAATTGTTCGCACAGAATCCGCCCATCTTCGATTCTGCGGGGAAATTCGCGCATCGCCATCCCGCACTTGGATGGCTGCTGCAACAATATAGCGGGTGCGCTCTGCGCCGTATCCTGCCAATACCTGCTGCACGGCACCGTCATCCAAGCACAAGCCGTTATAGTTGTAAGAAATGGCGTCATCAATTTCATCGCGGCATTCCTCGTTCAACTTCATGGAGGCGCGGTATTGCGGCAGTTCCTCGTGTTCGCGGGCGTATCGTCCGGTCTGATAGTAAACAGGCGGCCAGTTCTTTTTCGTGCTTTCCATCAGGTCGATGTCGGCGCGATCCGCTATGCACAAGGTCATAACATCCAGTGTATTGGTATCGCAATCGCGGTAGTCTTTGTAAATGTCCGCCAGCGGTGCTTGGGATTCCAACAAAGCGCGCAGCTGTGCAGGACGCAGCGAAGCATTTTCGAGCGCGATTAGAATATCCTCGCGGGAGCTGTACTCATACGCGTGGTTCAGAATTTCTTCGGTCGGCTGTGCAAGCAGCCACGCGCGGTATTCGTTTTGCTCCCGCTGCATTTTGTTGTACAGCTTAGCGACAAGGGGATCGTTTTTCACATTGCATCACCGTCCGTATTGTGCAGAATCCTTTCCCAGAAATTCCGCTTTTCAGGCTCGGAAAGACTGCGATAGGCGGTTTCGATCACCGCATTCACGACCTGCTCGGCGGCATCCTGCGCGATATGCAACTGTTTCGCCGCATTTTTCCCCCTCGCAAGGCGGTGCAGCAGGTTCTCTAAAGCCGTGATTTTTTGCTTTTGCAGCGCGTTTTTTGTGCTTTCGTCTATGTCGAGCGCAGCAACAGGGGTGTCGTATACGCTTTCCGGCACACGAAATACCAACTCGCTGCGTTCTCGATTGGGGGCAATGTCGTTCAGCACGACCATGCAGCCGTCTTGCTCGGCTTTTCTAAGTAAAGTTTCAATGTCCATAGAATTCCTCCAATAAAAAAGCGCCCACAAATGTGAGCGCTCAGGTGCTGTGTTCAAGCCTAACAGAAATGAACTTCCTTGGTCAATATGCGTTATTCTCGCGTCGATGTTCGCCGAAGTGAATCCCGTTGCCGTGCATCAGTTGAAAGTCACAACCCAATAAGTGTATTGCCCCTCTGCCGTCTGGCAGAACCAGCAGCCAACGCCCATAGACGTAAAGCTCGGCTCCATAATGTTGGCGTAGTGGGCAGGGCTGCCTTGCCAGCCGGTGCAAACGGCACTGGCAGAACCCAGCGGACCGGCGGCACAGATCTCGCTGCGGGTGGTCATACCGCTGTGGTCAAAGGAACCGCCTGCCACAAAACTCTCGCATCGGGCATCGGCTGCGGCGCTCAAGCCGCCGTCCATGGTCAGCGGTGCCAGTCCACCGGCAGCGCGCATAGCGTTGATGTTTTCCTGCACCGCCCAATAAGCGGAATCCGAGCTGTCGATGCTCCACCACTGTTCGGTGCCTGCCGCCAAATCAAAGGGCACAGCACCATAGCTCATGCTCACCTGCGCCGGGGCAGGTTCTGCCGTCGGCGCTGCCGTGGGTTCCGGCGTAGGGGCAGGAGTCGGCGCGGGGGTAGCGGCAGATGTTGCCGAAGGTGTCGGCGCGGGTGTGGCGGTAGGTTCCGGCGTAGCGATGGGTGTTGCGGTCGGCGCACTGGTTTTCTGAGAAACTGCCGCTTCTTCGGTTTCTGCGCTTTCCGATGTCGCTGCCGACAGCTCCGTCAATTCAGCGGATTCCGGTACCGCTGCCTGTGCGCAGGCTGTCAATAAGGACAGCATCGCAAGCATTACGATCCATTTTTTCATCTTGATAACTCCTTGCGGGGGCCATCTCTGACCCGGTTGCTTCTTCTTTCTTTCATCTTAAAACCTTCTACCTTTCTTGTCCACGCTGTCGATTGTCCGAACGACACTGTTGATCTTCGTCCGGCACGGTATCCAGCACAATATCTTTATCATTCAGGTTCAAAAGCGCCTCCAGCTCGGCAAGGCGCTTGCTCTTTTCAGCCAGCTCGTCCGCCTGCGCAAAGGGCTGCTCAAGCTGTTCCTTGGCGTTTTCCAGCTGCTTTTGCAGCTGCACCAATTTGGATTTCAGGTCGGTCACGCTCTGCGGCAGGTTGTGCAGGCAGTTGTCCAGACGCACGGTGTTGCCGACCGCATCCGCACCCAGCTGTACCGGGTTGATGCCGCTGCCCACAAGATACGCCAGATACATTTTGTCCATTGCAAAATAAGCAATCTGCAAATCAAAGCCCTTGTACCGCCCGATGGGAACCGGCTCGGTGCGGTTCATCGCCATACCCAACAACCCCAGCAGGGCTTTGCCTGCGTCCTCGCGCTTGGTGTAAACCGTGTCCATCAACGAGATGGCGAACACATCCTTGCCGTCCGCATCGCGCTTGGTGTTTTGCTGCAATCGGATGGTGTCGGCTTTGGCGTTTTCCAGCTGCTGGGCGGTCTTGCGCATTTCTGCGGGAAATCCCTGTGTAATGGCATCTTCCAGCCTGTAATGCTCGTTGTTGTAGGCGGTTTTCAGGGTCTTGAGCCGCGCCACCTGAATATCAAGGTCCATTTTCTCCTTGATCATCGGATTGCCCGCTGCCAGTGCCTTTACTTCGGCATAAGACAGCGCTGCATCGTCCAAATCATCCGCACTGCGGGCAGGGCTTTTGCTCGTCATAATTTGCCCGATGAACTTCTGCTTGGTTTCCAAAAGCTGCCACATATAGCTGTCGAATGAAGCTTCTGTGACGTAACGATACTCATACACCTCGGCATTGGTGTTGCCTTGGCGAATCATACGCCCGTTGCGCTGCTCAATGTCAGAGGGTTTCCAGCCGCAGTCCAGATGGTGCGTTGCCACAAGTAAGCGCTGCAAATTAGTGCCTGCGCCCATCTTGCCGGTGCTGCCCATCAGCACGCGCACATCACCGCTGCGCACCTTGGCAAACAGCTCGGCTTTTTGCGCCTCGGTGTTGGCGCTGTGGATGAACTGCACCTCGTTTTCGGGGATGCCCATGGAAATCAGCAGATTGCGCAAATCATCGTACACATTAAAGCCGTCTGGTTTCGGGGTGGATAAGTCGCAAAACACCAGCTGGGTCAGGCGCTTCTCCTTGGTATCGTTCCAGATACGGTACACATTCTCGGCACAGGCGTGGACTTTATCGTTGGGGTTTTCGGGCAGATTGGGGTCGATCAACCGCTGGTCCAGCGCCAGCTTTCTGCCGTCGTTGGTCACCTTGAGCATATTGTCCTCGGTGGGGTCTACATTTCCCGCGCGAATTTCCTCGGCGCGGTCGGCAAGGTCAGCCACCATCTGCTTTTGCTGGGGGCTTGGCGGCAACGCCACATTGATGGGCTTACCGCCCACCAGTTTAGGTACCGGCAGGTTGAGCATATCCGCCGTCTGCACATCCGCCACCTGCTTGAACATACTCATCAATTCCGGCAGATTATAGAATTTGGAGAATCTTGTTTTTGTGCGGTAGCCGGTGCCTTCCGGCGCAAGCTCCACGGCTGTCACGGTTTCCCCAAAGGTGGATGCCCACGCATCAAAGGAGGAAAGCCCGTGCTGCTCCAAGGTTTCCCGCTGTAAATACCGCTGCATGGTGAACAGCTCCGCCATAGAGTTGCTGATGGGCGTACCCGTGGCAAACACCACGCCGCGGCTGCCGGTGATTTCATCCAAATACCGACACTTCATATACAGGTCGCTGGCGCGCTGGCTCTCGGTTTGGGATATGCCCGCCACGTTGCGCATTTTGGAAAGCACCGCAAGATTCTTGAAAGCGTGGGCTTCGTCCACCATCAGGCTGTCCACGCCAAGCTGTTCAAAGGTCACCACATCGTCCTTGCGGGACTGGTCGTTGAGCTTATCCAGCTTTTTCTCCAGCTGCTTGCGCATACGCTCCATCTGTTTGACGGTAAAATTCTCGGCACGTTCCTCTTTCAGCTGTGCCACTTGGTTAATTACATCATGAATTTGGCTTTGCAGGTATTCGACCTGCCGTTCCTGTGACAGTGGGATGCGCTCAAACTGGCTGTGCCCGATCACGATGATATCGAAGTTGCCGGTAGCGATGCGGGCACAGAACTTTTTTCGGTTTGCCTTTTCAAAATCCGTTTTGCGGGCAACCAGAATTTCGGCGTTGGGGTACAGCAGCAAAGCCTCGGCTGCCATCTGCTCGGTCAGGTGGTTGGGTACACAGATCAGGGTCTTGGAGCAAAGCCCAAGACGTTTCTTTTCCATCGCTGCAGCGACCATTTCGTAGGTTTTCCCGGCGCCCACCACGTGCGCCAGCAGCGTATTGCCGCCATACAGAATGTGCGCAATGGCGTTTTTCTGGTGGGGGCGCAGCGTGATTTCGGGCGACATACCGTGGAACAGGATATGGCTGCCGTCGTATTCGCGGGGGCGCAGGGAATTGAACCGTTCGTTGTATTCCTTTACCAGCATCTGGCGGCGGGTCGCATCTTTCCAGATCCAGTCCTTGAAAGCGTCCTCGATCTGCTGCTGTTTCATCTGGGCTTCCTGGGTGGCAGCGGCGTTCAGCACCCGAATTTTATTGCCCTGCATATCCTCTTTGGTATCAAAGATGCGCACATCCCGCAGGTTCAGGCTTTCTTCCAGAATGTGATAGAAGTTGGCGCGCTGTGTGCCGTAGGTCACGGTGGCCTTAATGTTGCCGCCTGTAAAGCTCTTGTTGGTCACATTCCAGACGCCGGTCAGCGGAATGTACAGCACCTTCACGCGGTCCCGCACATAGTAGGGCGCGTCCACCAGCTCATCGGCAAACTGCTTGATGAGTTCAGGTGCCAGCCAAGTGGCACCCAGACGCACGGCGATTTCGCTGGCCTCCAAGTCCTTCGGCTGCACGGTTTCCAATGCCTGTACATTCACGGCAAAAGCGGGGTTGTTCTGTGCCGCCAGCTTTGCTACTTGCAATTTGTGGCGCACATCGCCGGAAAGATATTCATCGGCGGTATAGTAGCGCGGTTCACCATCCGAATTCTTTTCCAAGGGGTCGGCAAAGATAACACCTTGCAAGTCGTTCACCAATGTGTCCTTATCCTTGCCGACCAGCTGCTGCATATACCCAAAGTCGATGCCTGCGCGCTCACCGACACTCAGCGCCAGCGCCTCGCTGGCGGTTTCCACACGCTCAGCTGGGCGGGCAGCGCGGATGGTGCGCTTTGAAAACATATCCGACTTGCCGATGAAGTTACCTTCGCTGTCGAGATTTTCCAAGGAGCACAGAAGAAAATATCCACTGTCATCCCGCATATCCAGCGATGCGCCGCGGCTGTTGATGAGTCCAAACTTACTGTGGTAGTGGTCATACTGGCGGTTGAGTTTGGCTTGCAGCTCCGTGATGACTTCATCCGGCATATCTTCCAGCTGGGCTTGAATCAGTTCCCGTGTGGTATCCCGCAGTTCGATCAGCAAGCGCATACGCGCCGCGGAGGTAGCACCAAGGGAAACCTCACGCATAATGGCGTTCTCGCGGTAATAGAATTTGCCGTTACGGATACAAAAGCTGAAGTTGCGTACATCGGGTTCGGCGGGGATGCTGGCTTCGACAGTGCCGGATTCCTGCAGCTCGATGTCCTGAAAGTGAAATTCAGCGTGCAGGTGGGACATGGCTTCTTTCAGCACATCGGCAAGAGGTTTATCGGCAAATGCTTCGCAGGTCAGGGTCTGGCCATACGGACCGCTGACGGTTTTCAGTGTGCCGCAGACCATTTCGGGGTGTTCGGCAAAATAGCTGTTGAGGGCAAGCCCGTCCTCCGTTTGGGTGGTGTGCAGCCAGCCAGCGTCCTGCTCCAGAATGCGGTCACGCTTTTGCAGGAAGATGATGTCCGCCATAGCCTTGGTTCCGGCTGACTTAAAGGTAGAATCCGGCAGACGCACGGCACCGATAAAGTCGCATCGGGCATTGATGTACCTGCGCACTTCCTCGCTCTTTTTGTCCAGTGTACCGCTGGTGGTGATAAAGGCGATGATACCACCCGTGCGCAGCTTGTCGATGGATTTGGCAAAAAAGTAATCGTGGATCTTGAAGTGCAGCCGATTATACTGCGGGTCAACCACGCTGTAATCCCCAAACGGCACATTGCCGATGACCACATCAAAAAAGCTGTCGGGCAGGTCGGCTTTCTCAAAGCCGGTGATTTGGATGTTGGCTTTCTGGTACAGCTGGCGGGCGATTCTGCCGGTCAGGCTATCCAGCTCCACACCAAACAATCTGGTGGTCGGCTCATACAAATAGCTGTGGCTTTGCCCAAAAAACGCGCCCACACCCATACTGGGTTCCAGAATCGTACCGGCACCCACGCCCATTTTGCGCAGGGCGGTGTACATTGCGTCAATGACTTTGGCTGGGGTGTAAAAGGCGGTCAGGGTGCTGCTGCGGGCAGCGGCGTATTCTTCCTCTGTCAGCAGGCTTTTCAACTCGGTATATTCGCTGTGCCAGCTGTCCTTGTTGGGTTCAAAGGCGTCAGACAAACCGCCCCAGCCGGAGTATTGGGCTAAGATTTCCTGTTCCTCGCCGTTTGCGTGGGGACCGCCGTCCGCCATACGCTTTTCGATGGATTTTAGGGTGCGGATGGCGGTGATGTTGGCGGCAAACTTTTCGCGCGGTGAGCGCGGGGGTGCAGGGTTCTGCGGCGGGATATAGTTGTTCGGCTCATAGGCTTCCTTGAGAGCAATGAGTTCCGCCGCCTGCAAGACCTGCTCACCAAATCCACCAGATGATTCCTCTGCGGGTTCTTCTACAGGTTCTAAGACTTCACCCTCAACAACCTCTGCCGCCTCACCGGCGTCCGGTGCATTGGGTAATTCGGGTGCCGCCAGTGCATTGTTTTTGGGGTTCGCCGCCAGCAGCCTTGCAAACTCCCCGCGGTTGACGGCGCGCCCGATCAGCGGGAAATCCTCGTCCCGCAGATGTACATCGAAGATACCGATTTCCTCCACCGTAAAGGGGTGGTCGTTTTCCAGATAGACGGTATCTCCGGCAGCCAGCGGGCGTTTTTCCACGGGCTTGGGCTTGTAGCGTTCCTGATATGCTTCATACGCTGCTTCCGCATCGTCAATAAACTGCGAAAACTCAACGTCCTCAATGCCTTCCTTGGCAAGCGCCCTTGTGTTGTCGAAGCGCGCACTGTCCACAAAAGAGCCGTCAACCAGATACACAATTTCATTGCGCAAAAAGTTGGCGTACACCTGAATTTCGTGTTCACCGTCCCCGGTGGTGGAATAGGCAAGGTCGATGTGCGTAAGGTTCGAAAAATCCGGTTCGCCCAGCCCTTCTCGTTCACAAAAGTCCGCGATGGTTTTCTCCGCATAGTCTATCTCGGCTTGACGGGCGTCGCGTTTGGCTTGCTGTTCCGCTTCCCATTTTTCATAGGCCTGCTTGTTGTTTTCATCCAGATATTGGTCGTTGTGTACCAGCAGGTGCAAACGGCGGGCAACCTCATTCCACGGCAGCAAGCGAAAATAATCCGGATCGTTATCGGATGCATAGCGCTTGATTCTCAGCCCCTTGGCATCATAATCCAGAAAGCCTCTTTCGCCATCTCGGAAATCCCAAGTGCGCCCGCCGATACCGTATTCTTTTTTCAGCCAGTCGGCTTGCTCCTTTACTGTAGGCAATACTGTGGCAGAGAAAAATTCCTGTATGCGAAAACGCCCCTCACAAAAACCGCTGCCCATGACAAGAACATCGACAATGTCCTGCTCGCCGATATGGGTGCCGTCATCCTTGATGGGCGGCTGCCAGCTTGCGCGGGGCTGTAATTGGCGGATGGTTTCCTGCTGCTGTTCAGGTGCGGGCAGACCGATGGCGGCGGCAGTTTCCTCGGCAAGGTCGCCGCGTCCCACGCTTTCCGGCAGTTCCTGCGCATCGGAAACAGAAACAGCGGAGGGCGATGGCTCGCTCTCCGCTGTTGTGGGTTCGGTATTTACAGGCTCGTCACGATGGGCATCGCCAGTTCCGCCGCCTGCGCTTGCAGACTGTTCATGTGCGCCGTCCAGCCCAACGGGTCGTTGTTCTTGTCCGGTGCCGGGTTGCTGACCAGCAGCTTCGTGATGGTCTGCTCCACCTGCTCCCAATAGCGCTGCTCGGTCTGTTTCAGGTCGCTGTACAGCGTCCCGTCCAGCAGCATCTTGTCGTACAGCAGGGAGTGGTTCTCTTGCAGGAACTTCTCCCGCTGCAGACCGATTCTCCCGACCGGCGGTCTGTGCGTTTCCTTCATTACCATCTTGGGCACCAGATACCCGTTCAGATTCGTCATATCCATGATCCTGCACCTCCTGTTGGTTCGTATTGCTTACATTCTCATCATACTGTTTCGGCTGGGTCTTTGCAACACTGTCGATGCTCTTGACGACAGCGCCGATTTCGGCAAACATCTGCCGTCCCGCGCGATTGACGGCACTGCCAAGCGCCAAAACGGCGGATTCGGTATCAAAGCGGTCAATGTCCGCAAAGGCGTCCTGCGGCACGGCGCTATCGCCCAAACCGCAGCGCACTGCCGCCATATAGACGGCGCTCTGCGTGATAAGGTTGGCAAAAATCGCCGTTTGCTCCTGCGGCTTTGCCCATTCCAGCGTGCTGCCGATCACGGCATTCTGCAAATCGGCGTCCAGCTGTTTGCCGTGCTGCGCCACAAACAAGGCTGCCTGCAAGCCGAAGATCTCCGGCAGGCTCTCGGCACTGTGCTTTTCCTGCAAGGCTTGCAGGGTCAGATAGCGGTTGGCATCGGTGATTTGCCACCCCAATGGGTTGGAGGCTTTGCCGGAAGGGTGGGTGTCCTTGATGTCAAACAGATACCGCACATTGCCCGCCATATTGCCGGTGCCAAGGGACGCTACGCCGCGCGCGCCGCGGTTGACCCAGCGCCCGGCAGCACGGTTCCAAGTGTCGATGTCTGCCAGCATGGTGGCTCCGGGGCGCTGGCTGTAAATCAGCGCCTGATTCGGGAAGGCGTAATGCGTTGTATACGCGGCTGAGCGCAAAAACGCCCGCCAGCTGTCGGCATTGTCCGCTACATCGGCAATTGCCTGATGTGCCTGCCGTAAAATGTTTTGGTAATTCGCCAATCGGTTTCATCTCCTTTGCGGTAATAAAAAAGCCCTGCACATGGCTGTGCAGAGCTGACGATAGTATATGGGGTGCTTTCCCTTAAAAACGATGCCATTTTAAGGGAAAGCGGTATAGTGTAAGGGAATCATTGCAATCTGATATAGTACTGAATGTATTCCTTGGTCATTTGCATGACCTCAAGCTCGGCCTTGTCCTTTTGCATAAGCGTTTCTCTTCTGTGGGTATAGCTCCTATGCTGAGCTGGTTTTGTTATCGTTCTTCGCGTGCAACGCTGCGTTTCTTGGCTTGTTCCAGCCACGGCAGCAAGTCATCCACCTGTTTATAGCCAATCGGCTCCACATAATAGGCGTGTGCCTCACCGCCCTCATGCGTTACAATAATATCACTGACAGACAAAGAGCGCATCTTTCTGCCGTTGGGGCGGTTTTCCTGATTGTGCAGGCAGTAAAGGCTGTCCAGCGTCTGCCAGCATTCCATCTGCCCACGGTACACCAGCTTATAGGATGCGGAATTTATATGGTCTTTAGTGTAGTCATACCGTAAAAACGCAATCTCACGGTTGTTGGTCTGGTAGATCTCATACGGCAGCAGCTCAAGCTTTTCACTTCGCAGCCCCCACGGAAAAATGGTGCCCTTTTCAAAAGTAAGGGGCTGGCTCAGATTCTTCGGAAACACAACCGGAATGATGGGTTCGCCGCAATACAAAGAAGCATAAATTCTGGTTTTGAATTTCTCTGCATCGACATACGGAATGCGCTCCCGAACGCATCCGTTGCAGTCAAGATATTCGATATAGCCAATGACCGTATCGTGTTTGTTCATCTCGGTGATTCTCCTTTATAATTAACGGCTCAACCTTTCCCAAAAAGAGATTTTACTTCCAAAGCGCTCATCCGGCGGGCGAACCTTGGCAACCGGCAAATCACCGGACAGCATATCCTCCACCTGTGGGAAGAACAGAAGCCGATTGTAGCGCTCCGCCTGTTCTTTGGAAAGCCCCAACATTTTGGACTCACTGAGTCCACAAACCAGAAACCGACCGCGTATCGTGCAGCCATCCTCCAGTTGTCTGTTGTATTTCAGCCGGCTTTGGTTTTTACTGCACACAACGCCGATTTTCGATGTGCCGAACGGTTTCAGCAGCAAACTGTCGCCCTCGATTACCTCGGAAATTGCCGCCTGCGGGCTGTCAAAGGCAGCCTGATAGGGGCAGTAGCCCGGTTCTATAATCAAAACTCTTGTCATACCGTCACCTCATCGTTCGTAATCCTGCCGCTTGCGGTAGTAGTTTTCCAAAAGTTTCAGGATGGTACTTTCCATCTGTTCGGAGGAAAAGCCCTTCGGGAAATAGCGCTCGACCTTGGATACGGCAATCGTGAGCTGTGGCTCACGCGGCTTTACGCTGGGGGAACGGGCAGACATGATCCCGTGGATTTTGTCTTTTGTCAGGACACTTTCCTTGCTGGCAGCTTTCAGCTTCTGCGCTTGGGATAAGGACGGTGTGCAGCCTTCCTCTTCCATGTAAGAGAGAAATTCTTCCTGTTCCTCCGGCGTCAGGTAGCTCAGCTCCACCGCAGGGGTGGTCTTGAGTCTGCCGTCATCCACAAGCTGCATCAGGTCAGGGGTGAGTTTGTTCAGCCGGATAAAACGCTCTACTTGGCGGCTGCTGTCACCGGCAGTTTCGCCAATGATTTGCGTACTTCGGTTTCCAGAAAAATGTGCGCCAAGTTGGCGCGCATTTTCTTTTGACGGTCTACCGAGCTTTCTGTTGATTGCCTCCAACTTCATCTGGTATGCTTTTGCCTTTTCGCTTGGCAGAATATGCTCGCGCTGACAGTTAGAATCCACCATCAAAATAATGGCGGTGTCATCGTCCATATCCCGCACAATGCAGGGCATAGTATCCACTCCGGCGCGCCGGCTGGCGTGGCAGCGGCGGTGTCCAGCTACAATTTCATATCCGCCGTCCCGTCGCGGGCGAACGATGGCAGGTGTCATCACGCCATATTCTTTGACGCTGTCCACCATCTTGTCCATTTCTTCATCGTCGCGCACCTGAAACGGATGCCCCTCAAAGGGGTGCAGCTCCGACAGCGGCAGGATCTGGATTTTCTCCAACTTGGCATCCTGCCGTTCCTGCTCGCTGGAAAAGAGATTATCGAGTGAGGGGAGTATGATGTTGCTGCCGTACTCTCTCATTGTCCACGACCTCCTTTGCCAAGGTTTTATAGGCAACGCTTGCTGCACCGCTTGCATCGTAGCTCAGCACGCTGTGGGCGCTGGAGGCACTCTCCGCGGTGCGTGTGCTAATGGGAATTTCCGTGCGGTAGATTTTTAGTGCGTATCCGTAGGAATTCCGCAAGGCGGCACAGACATCTTTGCTCAGATTGGTGCGCCGGTCCACCATGGTCAGAACAATGCCGTCAATTTCAAGCTCCGGCTTGATGCGGCGCGTGATCTGATTGATGGATTTGATCAGCGACACCACGCCTTTCAAGGCAAAATGCTGTGCCTGCACAGGGATCAGCACCCGGTCAGCAGCCACAAGCGAAGCCACCGTAAGGATACCCAGCGAGGGCATACAGTCGATCAGGCAGTAATCGTATTTGTCCTTGAACGGCTCCAGTGCCTGCGCCATAATGCGCTCGTGCGCCATTACATTGACCAGCCGAACTTCCATATCTGACAGCCCTATGTCCGAAGGAATAAAATCCACCTGTTCTTCATGGTGCATCACCACTTCCGGTGCCGGTTCGTCTGAAATAACGGATTCCATCAGGTCGCTGAGCGTTGCGCTGTTGGCAGCGCCGGTGTAGCCAAGGTAACTGCTCAGGTCGCCCTGCGGGTCGGCGTCCACCAGCAGTACTTTATAACCCATATCTGCCAATGCTACGCCCAAGTTTACAGCGGTCGTCGTTTTGCCCACACCGCCTTTTTGGTTGGCAATCGCTATTGTTTTCATACGCGCTCTCCTCGCTGTTTTTCAATCTTTGACTTGTACCAGATAAGGCTTTCGTTGTAGTCCTTACCTACGGCAGGCAACCGTTTTTCCACATTGAATCCGCGCTCGGCAAGGCGCCGGGCAACCGTATCGGCACAGCGCAGCCCCGGCTCATCCCGGTCAAAGCAGAGCACCACATTTTTCACCTGCGGATGCTGCTGCAAAAAGTAGTCGATGGGCAGATAGTTCAGCCCGCCCAGCGCCAGATAATGCACACTGCGCCACTTTCCAATGTCCGTATACTGCCGCAAGGTCGCGCCGGACATAGCATCAATCGGGGCTTCGTACAGCTCCACGGTATCGCAGTCCGGGTTTTCCGCTTGCATCAGAAATCCGTACTTCTTTTGGCTGCCGGTGACATCACCGCGGTAGGTACCTTGGCAGCCACGCTGAAAAGCAGAACGCGGAACGCCGCCTTCATCCTTGCCCACAAAAACGCAGTTACGGTAGTTGCCGCGCGTGGTCTGGTACAGGATGCCGCTGCCCACGCAGTAGCGCAGGACCTTAGGGCTGATACCGCGGTGCATCAGGTAGGCAGCAACGGCTTCAACGTTTCGATCCGGGGTAGGAAGTGTAAATGGACGAGGCTCGTGCGGCTTTACAGGCGCTGCCTTAGCCGGTTGAAAAGAAACAGTGACCGGTGCCATCTCGTTCAGTAGACGAACCGCTGATACAAAGTCCATGCCCTCCACCTTGGTCAGATAATCAATGGCGTTGTTGCCGCCTACATTACGCGAAAACCAGTGGAAGAATCCATTGGCAGGCGTGATGATCAGGCTATCGTGCGTCCGGGTGCAGTACTCGCGATCCGTTTTGCGCACAAGTTCGCCGGGGTGATAGGTTTCCAAATACTGCATCACGGTAATTCGGCGGGCAGCTTCGATGTTCTTTTGGTATTTTCCCATGGGGGTGACCTCCGTTTCTGTATGAAAAAAGCACCTTGCCTACAAAATAGGTAAGGTGCCAAGGATACGATTATTTGTTTTTAGCTGGCTTTTTGTCACTTCAGCTGGCTGAAAGGGGGTGTGGGGGAAAACACAGACGGCACCCCATTTCCCGAAAAAAGATATACTTCCCCCTTGGTGTATACTTGGTGTATAGAAAAGGATTGTCGCTGCGACAAAAACGCAGATTGCAAAGCCCCGCCGGATAGAGTATAATCGTTCTATAAGGTAAGGTAGGTGAGCCGAATGCGATTTTTCCTGATGCAGCGCAATCATCAAGTGGCTGTTATTGAAATAGCTGAAAAGACCGGCGACATTATTGATGTGGCGGAGGTTCTTT
>OLRR01000658.1_pt1 | contig 26024 bp, 30 predicted proteins | sample 1671941 | NCBI WGS metagenome assembly OLRR01 (sample SAMEA3136628, study PRJEB25190) | human gut metagenome
TTCAGATCAGCCTTGTCAGCGGAACTGTAACAGCTGCCTGTTATCTGATACTTGATATTTTTGACTAAAGGAGGACGAGCATGATTAAAACAAAAATTTTTATGGAGGGCTTTTACGATCCCAGCATTGACGAGCAAATCAATAAGTGGATTGCCAAGCATCCAGACTATATCGTCGTTGACGTCAAGCTGCAGTCAAATGTGGTCGACGATATCGACAACTGCTGCGTAGTTCGAGACGCACTGGTCATCTACCAAGAATACGAGAAGTAAAAGGAGGAACATAATGCCGGCAAATCAGTTAATCACTAAACCGCGTGAAGAAACCGACATGAGAATACTCATTGCTGATGCGGATACCATGCCACAAACTTATTATCTGCGTGACGTTTTTAGCGAAGTGGTTGGTCGTATTGATAAGTGCAAGAAAGACGGAACCATGTTTCGTTTTCGAGCGGTCTATACTCCTGTCCCTGTTGTCGATGGCAGAATGCAAAAAACGGGCATGATTGCTGTAGACCCAAATTCAATCATTCTAGTAGGCGAAGAGCCAAAGGCGGTGGAACGATGAAGCACTACAGCAAGAAGGTCAAGCTGGACGGATACACGTTCGATAGCCAGAAAGAGGCTGATTTCTATGCTGCATACATTAGGGATTGCGGTAAAAAGTACGCCGTGCATCCCCAGTATCAGCTGATGCCGATCTATGATGCTGGCATGGCCCGAGTTGGAGCAATCTACTATCGGCCAGACTTTGTCGTATATGGCCCTAAAAACGTCATAGAGCACGTCTACGACGTTAAGACATCAGTAGACTATCGGGGTGTCGATTCGAGTGCACAGCTCAGATTTAAGCTGTTCTGGCGCAAATATGGCATTCCGGTCGAAGTAGTAACGCCAAGAAGAGGCTACTTTCAAATCAGAATTCTGGGCACGACCAAGCAGACACAGACGATGCATGAGCATCTGAAACGTGACGGCACGATCGAGAAGAAGTACTACGACGAGAAGATGGATATAGGTTATGACGTATATGACCTGTTAGGAGGAGGCAATGGAAACTAAGACAGTGATCTTTGACCATGATTTCTGGATCGGTTTTTGCCAGAATCTCGATTGGTACGAAGGAGTAGACAAAAAAGGCCAGAAAAACGGCACAGGTTATCCTGAGCTGTTCTGGCACCGTGATCTTTTGGACGGCGATCTGGACGATAGCATCAAGCCAGAAGATAAGGAACGCTACAACGAATTCTGCCGGCAGGTGGAAGAGATCAGAACCATCGGGATGGACACCAAGCGTAAGCGAAAAAAGCATCGCAAGAACGATATCAAGTGGGAAGCAACCGACAAGCAGATTCTGGAAGCACAACGCCTGGCAATCAAGTACAACCACGATACGCACTGGTTGCTGAATAAAGCCGGCATCAGCGCACCAACGTATGTGCGACATCGCAGACACAACTACGAGATTGCACGACTGGGAAAGTTTATCGTGCAAAAACATCGCGAGAACAAGAAGCTGTCGCCAACGGTTGTCATTGATGAAGAGAGCGGCCGTCGCTACGAGTTTGCATCAAGAACGGCATGCGATCGACACTTCGGTTGGCCATTGGGCACGTCAGCAACGTTCCTTAATTCGAAGCGGGGAATTTACAAGAAACGGTACCGCTTGATTGACGCAAAGGAGGAACAGCGAAATGAATAACGGACCGGGATGCGCAGTCATCGCTTGTATGCTGTTTTGGGCGTTTGTAATCGTACTGTTGGCACATGTTTTGGGAGGTTAGGTATGAGTAAGAAACAAGTACTGGTAACATTGGTATTTAAGTATGCAGCTATCGCATCAATCACAATTGCCATGATTATGACGGTCCACAACACCGCAGTCAGGTTCATCTGCTTCTTGCTGGGCCTGCTCGCAATCTAGGTGGCAAGCATGGAAGTAAAGGAAAAAAGCCGCACCATGACGGCACGACTCCTTAACGATTCAACATCACAAGTATACCAGAAGGAGTGTGATGTTGTGGTGCAGATGGATCTAGGACTGGGGATTGACTATAACGCAACTGCTGCTAACGTCAGACGGTTTCTATCTAAGGGCATCAACCGCTATCTCTATCAGGCGGGGATGCACAGGAATCAGCTTAAATCGCCAACGATGAGCCTTACTGGTAGCTCTCATGGTGGTGGCAATCATACGGAAGACCAGATCATCAAGGGTATGGAAGCAACGCGTATGTGTCACTGCATCAAAGACACACTGGATAACTGTGAGCCTTTGACTTATCAAATCATCTCAGCCGTCTATATCGAAGGCCTAAAAGACTGGCAGATGGCCGACAAACTCTGCTATTCATCATCACAGTATCAGTACATCAAGCGGGGATGCATGTGTGAGTTCGCTGAGCGATTCGAGGGCTTTGAGCGTCGATATGGATTTGATGAAGATGATCGAGTCAAACTGGTTCAAAAAATCGGACTTTGACAAGACGACGACAATAGCAGAAGTGGATTAAACTGGTACCGTGATAGAAATATCATATCAAAGGTTTTCTTCCAAACTTTTAGATTAGTTACACGGGCGCTACGGCGTCTGCTTATGCATCATCACTGGGGACGCAGCTTTTATGCCAATATGCCAAAACGATATTACATCAGTGAAACAACTGCGATGAAGACTAACAATTCAATCCATATGTTCGTATGGAACCTCCTTTCAAGTATTGTGGAAACAAACGAGTGAATGAATGTGCGTTTTAAATCGGCTGCGAGTGGGTCCGACTCCCACATGGTGCTTTCCCGCATTAACGGGAACCTTTTCCCAACCATAAATTAGTACCGCAAACGGTTCGATTTCTGGCGGTTCGACTCCGTCATGCGGTATTGCGCTGACACACAGCAGCGCATTGTCGGTGTTCTTCTACCAATACCGGCTGGAAGGTCCCAGGTGGGCACTGCGTTTCAACATCATGTCGCAGCGCAAAAAAGGGTGCGAGTCCCTTACCTATCCATTTCCTGGCTTTAATTTCTACATTTGCTTATCAACGACTCATACCTGCCAGGACAACGTATCGAGGCTAGTCCTCGACAGCGTGGAAGCATGGTGGCAACGCTAAAACGCGTTCGCAGGTTCGATTCCTGCTGCTTCCGTTGAGAGTAGCGCAATTCACTCTCTTGTCTTTCGATTTAGGCTCAGAAAGGCAGACGGTATGGTCATCCCTGTACTTCCGGTGGGGATGTCACGGTTCGACTCCGTGAGCCGTCATTCCGCTAGTGGTCAGCGGTACGCAAGCGCGTCATTTCAATAAAATAATATGCTTGCATTAGCTCAGCTTTGGCTGGGCTTTTTATTTTGGGTAAGGTGGTGACAACATGAGAGCGTATAAGGATTGGGGCGTCTGCTCGTACGAAGAACATAAGATGCTAGTATTAGCCGACAAGATATATCGCAAGCAGCATCCAGAACGAGTTAAAGACAAACCGGTTGATTACTCTATCAAGCCGCCTGTCTTAAAGACCAGACATCCCCACAGATAAACTTCTTAGCCGGATTGTCGCAGGTTCAAGCCCTGCAGGATACGTTGCCACAGCAATGTAAGGGGGCCATTCAGGAATGAGCAAAAGAACAAATCGAAAGTATAATCTTCAAATTTTTGATCCGCTTATGACTGCTGGCAACTATGATATTCCAATAATTCAAGCAGTTACACCGCCGACGGGCGAACTGTTGCCATTCAATTATGCTAAGACTCATGTCAATAGTGACAAGACGGTCCACTTTTTCATAGATGATTACCAGTTTGAACGACTGTGGGAACGCCCGGAGTTATATGTGCCATTGTTGAGTAAGTTTGAAGCTGTACTGACGCCAGATTTCTCGCTCTATGTTGATATGCCAGCAGCATTAAAGGTTTATAACGTCTATCGTTCACGACTGTTAGGCCAATTTTGGCAACAAAATGGAATTAAGGTAGTCCCAACGGTTAGTTGGGCTGAGGAAGATAGCTTCGATTATTGTTTCGACGGGTTACCAAGCAATGCTACACTTGCAGTTTCAACAGTTGGTATTGGCAGAAATGCAGATGCCAGAAAGACATATCAAATGGGGCTAGATGAGATGATTAAACGATTGAGTCCTCAGCATCTTATTGTTTACGGGCCAAGCATTGGTGCCAAGTATCCGCCTGAGCTTGATATAATCAGTCATGAAAACGTAATTACTGAAAAATTGCATTCGTTGGGGTAAGAAAATGAAAATTGATTTACAGTATTTTGGTGGACGAGGATCTAGCTCCCATCGCGGTGGTACTTCTAGCAGCCGTAGTGGTAGTGGACTAGCTAAGCTTGAAGGCTCGCCAAAGCAGGTTAAGTGGGCCAATGATATTCGTTCTTCATTGTTGAAGCAAGCAGATTTTATGTTACACGCTGATAAACACACGTCTGAAGAAGACGAAAAAAGAAAAGCACAGATTGGGGACAGAATATCCCGCCATATCGTTTATGCAATTGCTACTGGTAAGATGAAGAACCCAAAAGGATGGGATGAAAGATCATTTGACAGCTACTACAAACACAAGCTTGCCAGCGATGCTTCAAAAAAAGTGGATGGGAAAGGTTATAAACCGGTAAGAGGGTGGCGGAGACGAGAATCTGGTTCGCCTGAAGCGAAGAAAGCCTACTACAAGGCCGCTCATGCTTATGAAAAGAAGCTGGGTTCTCTGTATAGTGAGTTTCTTAGAAAACAAAAGTCATCCAGCTGGTTTATAGATCATCGAGATGAAAGCAAATTATAAGGATGGCTAGGCTTTTTATTTTAGAAAGGTGGTGTGGCAGATGCCATGAAATTAACACATAAACAGCGCTTGTTTGCTGATGAGTATATCAAGAGTGGCAATGCCATGCAGTCCGCTATAAAGGCCGGCTATTCTGAAAAATATGCTAAGTCGAGTTCAGCAAAAATGTTGGAAAATGTGGGAATAAAATCCTATATTGACGCCAAAATGGCCGAAATTGAGTCGCATAAGATTGCCGATGCTAAGGAAGTACTCCAGTATCTAACGCGAGTGCTGCGTGGCAAAGAAACAGAAGAGATACCCGATAGCGTAGATGGTGGCACAATCAAACGACCGCCATTAATCAAAGACCGCACAGCGGCTGCACGTGAGATCATGAAACGCTATCCACTTGATGATCCGATGGTTGCCGCACAGCTTAAGAAACTGCAGGCAGAGGCTGATACGGCTATCTGGAGACGGGATGAGTTGACTGGCAAGAATGATACAGGCGATAAGACAGTACTGATTGATGATATTGGAGGAATTGATGATGGCGACGATAAGGCTTAGCCACATGGTCAATCCACACTTCTATCCAATGTGGAATACTGGCAAACCATATGTAATCTGTAAAGGTGGTCGTGGATCGTTCAAGTCGTCGGTCATTAGCTTGAGACTGGTGACTAAGGTTAAGCACTGGACGATGCTAGGGCACAAGGTCAACGTGGTTTGTGTACGAGAAAACGCCAGCTATCTGCATGATTCAGTGTACAGTCAGATTAGATGGGCACTGACCATGCTGCATATGGATGATGAGTACCAGTTTTACAAATCCCCGTTGCGTATCACACACAAGCGGACGGGGAGCACGTTTTACTTCTACGGCGCTGATGATCCGATGAAGCTTAAGTCCAACATTGTAGATAACGTGATTGCCGTCTGGTTTGAGGAAGCGGCAAATTTTAAAGGCCCAGACGTATTTGACCAAGCCAATCCAACGTTCATTCGCCAGAAACCAGACTACGTGGATCATGTGACGGTCTACTACTCGTATAACCCGCCTAAGAATCCATATGACTGGATCAACGAATGGATCAGCAAGCAGGAACATAACCCCGACTGCTACGTTGACACGTCAACCTACCTGGACGACAAGTGGGGTTTTACGACTAAGCAGCAGCTTGATCTGATCAATCAGTACAAGGATAACGACTATGACTACTATCGTTGGCTGTATCTGGGCGAGGTTATCGGACTGGGCACCAACATCTTTAACATGGCGAACTTTCACGCGATCAAAGAGTTGCCGGACGATGACGAGATAGTTGCCGTGTACTACAGCGCCGATACTGGTCACGAGGTATCAGCAACCACCTGCACAGCCTATGCACTGACACGCAAGCGCAACGTGATTGCACTAGATACCTATTACTACTCGCCACAAGGTAAGAGCCACAAGAAACCGCCTAGCGAGCTGTCACGTGACCTTAAACGATTCATCGATAAAGTTACCGATCAGATCGGCAAACAGCCTCAACGGCTCACTATCGACTCTGCTGAAGGTGCTCTGGACAACCAGTTTTACAACGACTTTGGCATCCATTGGCACAAAGTTAACAAACTTAAAAAGGTGGACATGATCGACCGGGTGCAGGACTTGGCCGCTCAAGGTCGCCTTTTTTATCTGGACAAAGACGACAACCAAATCTGGGTTGAGCAGTGTCGCAAGTATCAGTGGGACGAGAACACGCTGGAAAGCGACGATCCTAAGGTTATCAAGGTTGACGACCACTGTTGCGACAATCTACAGTACTTTGTCCACGACAACGAGCGTGAGCTAGGGCTCAAGTGGTAGGAGGTGAGCATATGAGCATCCTAACGACACTACGCAATTTTTTTATGAGAGGAGGTGCCAAGCTAGGCATGACTAAAGGCTTAAACCGGATTACCGATGATGATCGAGTGGCAATTGACCCGAGCGAGTATGTGCGAATCCAGACGGCTAAGCAGTACTACAAGGACGATCTGCCACCGTACTACTACCGCAACAGTTACGGGCAAAAACGGCATCGGCCGTTGTGTTCGCTCAACGTTACCAAACTAGCGGCAAAGCGCATGGCATCGATCATCTTTGACGAGCAGTGCGAGATATCGCTTAAAGACAGCACTTTAGATGGCTTTGTCAACGACATTATCAGCAGCAACCACTTCAACCTGCAATTTGAACAACGCCTTGAAACCGGCATCGCACTGGGTGGTTTAGCAGCACGACCATACGTTGACGATCAAAACAATATCCGCATCGCTTGGGCCAATGCCGACCAGTTCTATCCACTACGCAACAATACAGACAACATCAGCGAGTGTGTGTTTGCCAGCCGGACAACGCGTGTGGAAAACAAACAGTCTATCTACTACACGCTGCTAGAGTTCCACCAGTGGAAGGATTCCGACACGTACGTGATCACCAACGAGCTGTATCGATCGACATCCCGTGACGTGGTCGGCAATCAGGTACCACTTGGCACGATCTATCCTAATCTGCAAGAACAGATCGAGTTTAACGGTGGGGCGATCAAGAAACCGTTGTTTGCGTATTTCCGTGTGCCAGGAACCAACAACAAAGACTTGGACAGCCCGCTTGGCGTTGGCATCGTGGACAACTCTAAAAACATCATCGATGCCATCAACCGTACTCATGATGCGTTTGTTCACGAGGTTAAGATGGGCAAGCGCCGGATTGCGGTGCCTGCTGAGATGCTACGACCGGCAACGACTGGCTTTGGCAGTAACAGCGATGATCAAGTGCATCCCGTGATGTTTGATCCGGATGTGGACGTTTATGATGCCATGTATGGTGACACCGACAATATGAAGATCCAAGACTTGACCAGTGACATCCGAGCTGATCAGTTTAAAACATCGATTGACTACTTTTTGCGCGAGTTTGAGTCTCAGATTGGCATGTCAACGGGCACGTTTTCGTTTGACGGGCAAAGTGTTAAGACGGCAACCGAAGTGGTCAGCGAAAACTCAACCACCTATCAGACCCGTTCAAGCTATCTGACACAGGTCGAACTGTTCCTCAATCAATTGGTAACGGCTATCCTCGAAATTGCAAGCACGCCAGAGTTTTTCAGTGACGGTCAGCCCCGCCTGTCTGGGTTTGATGCCAACGCTGATCTGGAGCTAAGCGTGCATTTCGACGACGGCGTTTTCATTGACAAGGACAAGCAACGAGCTGATGAGATGCAGTTGGTAGCTGCGGGCATCATGCCTAAAAAAGAGTACCTGATGCGTAACTTTGGGCTGTCAGAAACCGACGCCGACAAGTGGCTGAGTGAGGTGGCCGATGAACAGCCCGAGATGTCTTTTAACTCGTTTGAGGGCAATCAACCAGATGATGGAGCTGATTAGCCATGAGAGCACGGCAACGTTTTGAAAGAGCGGCTGACTACATCGCCGGCCTTTACTCTGGCTTGGAAGACAGCATCTTTAAGCTGATCATCAATGCTTTAAAAGACGGCGACTACAAGCACGTGGATCAGTCTGATGTGGTCATGTGGCAGGCACAGCAACTGCAGAAGATCGGTAGGCTCAACCGTGATGCGATTAAGCTCATGGCAAAGGTCGACGGATTAAGCGAAGACGCTGTTAAGGATCTGATTAAGTTTCACGGCATGAAGATTATCAATGAGATTGATGGCCAGCTGGAGCGAGCTACCAAGCAAAGCCAACCGCTGTCTGCTGATGTAACCAACAAGCTGGATGCGCTGGCTGACCAGACTTGGACTGATCTGCAGAACAACGTCAACGAATCACTGGTAACACGGAACTACCAGCAATCGGCCGTCACCAAAGCCTATCGGCAGATTCTAACCGAGTCAACGATGGCTACCGTATCTGGTGCGACAAGCCACGAAGACGCCGTTAAGCACGCACTGTATAAAGTAGTCGATCAAGGGCTGCCAACACGCTTGGTTGACAAGGCTGGGCATAACTGGAGCATTGATGGATATACGCGCATGGTAACCACGACAACGGTCAATCGTACTTATAACGATTTGCGTTTGCAGCGGATGCAAGACTTTGACATGCACCTGGCATTAATGAGCAGTCATCCCAATAGTCGGCCGGCTTGTGCACCGATACAAGGCCACGTGGTCAACCTGGTACCGTCTGGTGATCCAAATTATGACCCGAAGTACGACAGCATCTATAATCACGGCTACGGTGAGCCGTCGGGAACACTGGGTATCAACTGTCGGCACGTGTTGTATCCGTATGTTCCCGGCTTGAGCACTAACCATCAGCCACAGTACGATCCCGATGAGGCAATCAAAAACGGCAAACTGGTGCAGGCTCAGCGTGCAAGAGAGCGAGCTATCAGGGATGCCAAAAAGCGGTTGAAGGCAGCCGAAGAGCTCGGCGATGAAGAGATGATCAATCGCACTAAAACACTGGTCAGAGCGCGTCAGTCCAAGATGCGTGATTTTATCAAAGACACTAATGCCGGCCATAAGACACCGATTCTGACGCGCGATTATGACCGAGAAAGAATCAACTAATGTTCGACCCGGACACGTCGTAAAACTGTCCCTTTTGTATGCAATCAATTCTCGCGGTTCGTAACCGCGTCAACAACTAACGATAAGGAGAGATCGCGATGAAACGTGAAGATTTAAAGGAACTGGGCCTTAACGACGATCAGATTTCGAGCGTCATGGCAAGCTACGGTAAGAGCATCAACGACTATAAAGAGCAAGTCGCTAGTCTCACCAGTGAGCGCGACAGCTTAAAATCGCAGATTGACGACCGCGACGACCAACTGGAAACCTTGAAAAAGTCTGCTGGGCAAGATAACGACGATCTCAAACAGCAGATCAAAGACCTTCAAGATGCCAATAAAGCCAACGCGGACAAGTACAAAGCCGACATGGCAGCACAAGCAAAGTCTTTCAAGATTGAGGGAGCGTTGCGTGATGCTAAGGCTAGAAACGTTAAGGCCGTGCTTTCACTGATTGACACGGATAAAGTTGAAGTTACTAAAGACGGAAGTTTGTCGGGCTTGGACGATCAGATCAGCGCAGTCAAGGAATCGGACGGCTACCTGTTTGACACGGCAGAACCCAAGTCACACGTCACCATCAACCCTAGCTTTAAGGACAACGGTGGCAGTGATAAAGAGTCTATGACTGACCGCATCGCCGCCCGCCTGGCTAACGGCAATTAAAGAAAGAAGGAACAAAAATGACTGTTGTATTAGACCAACGAGACCTTACGACCATTGACCGGCAGTTTGCTGCCGATTCTCAAATCTGGCAACCACTGACCGGTGGTGCCAAATCGATTACGGCTGCCGACTTTACTGGCGTACACACCGTGCGAGTAAACAAAATGAGCGGCTTTGTCGATGCTGAAAAGTACAACCGCAATGGCGAAAACGCTCGTCACAACATCAATGTTGAAAAGGAAAGCTTTGAACTGACGCAAGAAGACTGGATTGGCTATGACCTTGATCAACTGGATGAAGGCGAAAACGGTGCCTTGCAAGTACAAAACGTTGTCACGGAACACCAACGACTTGTTACAGTCCCACACCGTGACAAGTTCGCAGCTCAAAAGCTATACGACACGGCTAAGGCCGGTGGCAAGCTGGTATCCGACGCCATCACCGCTAAGAACGCTCTGGACGCCTATGATGACGCCGAACAGTACATGATTGACAACCAAGTGCCTGGCGGTTACGTCATGTTTGCATCATCCAAGTTTTACAAGCTGCTGAAAAATGCAGAAGGTGTGTCTAAGACGTTTACGGTCAACACGCAACAAATCAACGGTATTGACCGCCGTGTAGGTCAACTTGATGGCGGTGTGCCTATCTTGACCTGTGCTAAGGACCGGATCCAAGGTTTGACGATTACGGACAGTGTCAACTTTATGCTGGTACCGTTGATGGCTGTTGCGCCAATCGTTAAGTACGACACGATCGACGTGCTTGATGCATCTACTGACCGCTCCGGCTACCGGACTACGATCAAGGGTCTGTCATACTACGACATCCTGGTATTCGACAATGCTAAGCAGGCTATCTACGTCGCAGCCGAACCTGCTACTACTGGCACTGGAAAGTAAGCAGGAGATGATCTGAGATGGCTTATCTGAGCTTTGAGGAATACGACGGGGCGGTAAGCAACGAGGCTGAGTTTAAGCGACTGGAATCTCAGGCCGAAACGGTTATCAACAACGTGACGCGCGATTTTTACCGATACCACGATTTATCCGCTGACCAGAACAAGTTTCGCGTCGCCGACTTTAAACAGGCCGTTAAAGAGCAGATTGAGTACTACGCTTTCGCACAAGCAAGCAAGTCTTACGAGATTCAACAGGGCAACTATAAAGCCGTCTCAATCGGTCGCTTATCACTGACACCGAGCGACACTAACGCTAGTGATAGTGTGATGCCAAACGGCTTATGTCGAGAGAGCTATGAGCTGTTGGCTAAGCACGGCTTACTGTTTAGAGGGGAATGGTGATGCTTATGCTGCCTAAAATCCCGTTAAAGCTATGTAACCAGTCCGTCACGCTCCATATGGCAACTGGCGAGGAAGACGACTACGGCAAGCCTAAAACGGTCGACATGGCGATCAGCCACGTTATAGTGCAACCACAGACGATTTATAGTGGATCAAACAACGACAGGACGATCACAGCGAATGCGATCGTCTTTTTGTTTGCCGACATCTCAACGCCGATGCCTAAGCTGACGCCAGACTGCGTTGGCTGGCATCTGACGTTTGAGGGTCACGATTACGTGATCACTAACTTTGTAGACAACCGTGATCCATATGGCAACGGTGTTTACTCGTATGAACTGGAGGTGCTGTGATGGGCGTACGTATCAAAGTTGAAGGCAACCTGCCTGGAGAGTTGCTCAGCAAGCGCGCCATCGAAAAAGGCCAGTACGTGCTTGCTAACCAGGCAATGGCTGACATGGACCAGTTTGTGCCATATTCAGTTAAAAACCACGTTCACCTGGCTAATACTGCTGCTATCTCTGATGATGGGAAGCACATCACCTACACGACGCCTTATGCCAGAGCCCAGTTCTATGGCATGATAACGGACCGCAATGGTCGGCAGCATCCGATTGTCAATTACACGCGGTCGGAGCATCCCCAAGCTACCAAACGCTGGGATCTGAAAGCCAAGTCGCTCTACATGGATTCGTGGGAGCGCATCGTTGCTCACACTCTGCTAGGAGGAGATACTCATGGATCTTAAGGAACGGCTTAAAGACAAGATCAACTCATATGGCTTGCCAGTCAAATGCCTGCCAGGTTACTTAGATGGCAGACATGATCCGGAGCTGCGCTTGCAGATGTTGCCAGGATCGACCGTAGTCGACATGGACTATGCAGGCAATAAGACCGAGCAGTATCTGATGGAATGTATGATGCGCGGCAATGACGAGAGCGCGATCAATACTGTACTATGGACGATTGCCGATAAACTTGGCGATAGTAGTTTCATCGTTGATAGTGCCGATAACAGCTTTGTCTATAACGGGCTAACAATAGCATCAATGCCGCACCCAATCATGGCAGATACGACTGGCGCTGTTACTTATGCAATGGATTTTAAAATCACAGTAGATACTTTTAGTAAGTAAGAAAGGATGATTGATTATGGCAGATACTGCACCTGCATCTATCGGTGGTTACAAGCTTAACCACACTAACAAATTGGAGATCTGCACCAATGACATTAAAGACGTATCCAAAGTCAGCGATCCATCAACTACTTGGGCGCAGTTGGCAAAGGGGATCAACAACATTACCTTTGCTGAAAATGATACGACGGCTAATGATGAATACTACGACGGCGAAGGCTTTGGCCAGTCTGATGTTACTTCTAAGCGAATCCAACTAACGATCGCCGGGCACCGTGCATATGGCGACCCAGCACAAGACTATGTTGCTGGCAAGCAGTACGCACTGGGGGATGACCTGAAGACTCTGTTGCGCTTCACGTATTCCGACGGCACTCAACTGTATGGCGTAGTTACGCTGACTAACATCGTCGCAACTGGTGGCCAACCTGGTGCCAAGCAGACGTTTAGCTTTGTAGCAGTCTTCAACGGCAAGCCGCAGAAGGGCACGTCTACTACTACTACTGGTCAAACCAGCCATTAGTTAAGCAAACAGAGACGAGCAACGTGAGACGTTAGGAGGATAATATGACAGCTATCAATTTTAACTTAGACAAAGCAATTGCTAAGGCTGACACAAAAACGGTCCGCATCGGTGGCAAAGATCATGAACTGGTCTTTAACGACGAGATGCGCAACAAGCTTGAGGAACTGCAGATCGTCGTATATAGCGAGGCGCAGGCGTTTGATGACAACCGTGATGCTTTTATCAACGACTACACGGTTGACGACCGCAAGCGCACACTTAAAGACGTGTCTAAGGCGCAACGTGACAACTTGATCAAGGGCATGGACGACTTGTTAGGTGCCGGCGAAGGCCAACGGCTATACGACTACTACGGTCACAGTTTTACTAAACTGTCAGCGGTCTTGGTTGAGCTGATTAAGATCCAAGACGCCGAAGACAAGATCAAGAGCGACGACCATAAGCATCAAGCCAAGCGTCAACGGTATACGCACAAGCGAGGCTGATCATGCTGTCCTTGTGTGATCCGTTGCATGAGACCTACGAGTATCGCGGGGTTGAGTACCCTATCGACCTGACGTTTGACAATGTTCTGCGGTTTTACCAGTTGCTTGACGATAAAGAGTTTAACAACGAGGAAATCGTGGCAACGGCCTTTGAGATGTTTTTCGACATGAAGACTAAGGATACCGAGTTTGTCTTAGCAGCCTTCAAAGATATCAGCGACTACATATCGCATGAACCGTACGGCAACGATGGCGGGGATGAGACCGTTAGTAGTCCAATCAAGTACTACTCTTTTACCCAAGACGCCGGTGCCATCTATGCAAGTTTCATGGAGCAGTACGGCATGGATTTAGTCGATCAGGAAGGTAAGCTCCACTGGGACAAGTTTAAGGCGCTTTTCGCCGGTCTCGGGCCTAAGACTTACTTCCAGCGCATTGTCCAGATACGCATGAAAGATACGTCGAAATTGGAAGGCCAGGAGCTAACGGATACTCTGCAGGCTCAGAACTACTATGAACTCGATGAAAACAAAACTGAGGCATCACGACAGGCACAGATGGACAGTGTGTTCGCGATGCTAAAAGCTAATGCCGAATAGAGAGGAGGGATAGCGTGGCAGATGGACGCATTGACATTGACGTTATCGTCAACGATCAAGCCACCGAGAGTGCTAAAAAGATCGATGAGATGCTTAAGGGCCTTGGCGATGATGCCGGCGATCAAGCGTCAAAATCAATCAAAGACAACATGGACCAGGCGGTTAAGGCTACCGACGAGGCTCATGATAGCATGCAGCAGACGATGGATAAGCCAATCAAGCCTAAAGTGGACGATGACGAGGCTAACGACAAGTTAAAACGGTTTAGCGGTAACGTTAAGGATATTCCCAAGTCAACTAAGACAGTTCTCAAGTCTGAGGCGGAAAAACAGGGTATCGACAACTTTAACGTGCTACTAAAAGCTCTGCCTAAAGAACAACTGACCAAGTTAGTCGCTAAGGCCGAAAAAGGTGAGGCTATCGACTACGAGACACTGATCAAAAAGCTGCCGGCCAGCGTTGTTACCAAGCTTGATCTTAACGACAACGCATCGCCTAAGCTTAGACAGGTGCAAGCACAGGCTCAGCAGACCGGCGAGCAGTTTACATCGCTAAAAGAGATCATCAAAGGCACGTTTGTCGGTAGCCTGCTATCCAATGGCGTTGGCATGATCACCGGCTATCTTAAAGATATGACTGGTGAGGCGTTAGAGGCGTCTGACGCGATGGACAAGTTTAAGTCGACCATGCAGCTTGGTGGCTATGGTTCAGAGGAGATCAAACGCTCTGCCAAAGAGGTTAAGGACTATGCCAATGAAACGGTGTACGACTTGGGCGACATCTCTAGCACGACTGCCAAGTTGGCATCTAACGGTATCAAGAACTACATGGGGCTGACAGAGGCAGCCGGAAACTTAAACGCTCAAGCCGGTGGTACGGCCGAAACCTTTAAATCAGTTGCTATGGTTATGACTCAGACTGCCGGTGCCGGTAAGCTGACGACCGAAAACTGGAATCAGTTGGAAGACGCGATTCCTGGTGCCTCTGGTGTGCTCCAGAAAGCGATGAAGGATAATGCTGCCTATACTGGGAACTTCAGAGATGCAATGGCAGCAGGTCAAATCACATCTGACGAATTCTTTAAAGCTGTTGAGAAACTTGGCACGACTAAGGGTGCAGAAAAGGCTGCAAAGTCAACTGAAACTTTTGAAGGTGCCATTGGTAACCTACACGCGCAAGTGATTCAGGGCCTTGACGACACGATCGACAAGATGGGTAAAAAGCGCATCACTAACATGATCAACGCGACTACCGATGCTGTTACCGTGCTGACAACTGGTGTGCTTAAGATGTTCGACATGATTGTGGAACACAAACAAATTGCAATCACCTTAGGTGCGATCTTGACCAGTGTTTTTGCTACGCGTAAGGTCCTCGACTTTATCTCAGTTTTAGGTAGTGCTAAGCGAGCAATGCTTGAGTTTGGTGTTGCATCTAAGGCGGCAGAAGGATTTAGTTTGCCTGCCGGTGGTGGCACCTTGACAGGCGCTGCCGGTTTAGGGATGCGTGCGGTTAGAGCGGTTGGTGTTGCAGCACCTGTTGGCTTTGCAGCGTATGGTGCCGGTGATGCTATCGTCAATGGTCGTGATACTGGGTCTAAAGCCGGTGGTGCGACCGGATCAGTTGTTGGTGCGACTGGTGGTGCTCTGATTGGCCGGCTTGCCGGCGGCGCACTTGGCTCAATCGGTGGGCCAGTTGGTGTTGCAATCGGTCAGTCAATCGGTCAGACACTTGGTGGTGCAGCCGGAACTAAGATTGGCAAAGAAATCGGCGAATCGGTTGGGCACAATATTGAAGAACACTTTAAAGGCCATCCAATTGAAGTCCACACCAAACTCAAAGTTGATAAGGAAACGAATGATTTTGCTAAGATCACAACGCCTATTGCCAATAAGATTACTCAGACGGTACTGCGAATGGACGTTGACTCGCAGAGCATCGCTAAAGCTAAAGCCAAGACTGATGCCTATTACAACGAGCTCAACCAGAAAGTAGACAACTACTACAAAAACAAAGAAGCCAAAGCACAGGCAGATTTGCAGAAGCTGGTTAAGAATGGTGCCATGTCACAGGCAGACGCTGATAAACGGATTGCTAATCTGCAGAAGTCTGATCAGAAAGCTGCCAGCGCCCGCAAGGCGTCATATGCTCAGATGCAAAAAGACACCAATGCCTACTATGATCAAGTGCAGAAAATTGAGAGCAACGGTACCAACAAGCTCTACCAGTTAGCCCAGAAATATGGTGCCAACTCCAAGCAGGTTGAAAAAGAACGCGAAAAAGAACTGCGCAAAGCACGGCAAGACTACATTGCTCAAGAATATAAAGACCAGGTAGCTGCCAACTCGAAGATCTCTAAGTATGTGCAGCAAGGTGCTGATACTCAGAAGAAAATCTACGAGAAGCTGATCAAGGATAAAGGCAAGCTTGACGCGCAAGATCTCAAGGCTACTCAGAAGTCTGCGGATAAAAAGTATCGTGCAGCAGTTGAACCGGCGAAGAAAACGCGTGATGAAGTTGTCAAGAACGCAAACAGTCAGTATAAGGAAACCGTTAAGGCAGCTGAAAAAGAATACAAAGAGCATCATACGATTTCTAAGAAAAAGTACGAAGAAATTGTCGAGAATGCGAAGAAACAGCGCGACGGGGATGTAGATGCGGCTAACGATGAGTATCGCAAGACGACCAAGAAAGCTCGCAATCAGCATAAAAAAGTAACTGATGAAATCAACAAGCAGAAAAAAGAAGTCATCAATGCGGCTAATGATCAAGCTGCTGGTCACGCAAGCGCAGCAGACAATGAAGAGTCACAGACCAATTCTCATTATGCAGAAGGTTCTAAAAAGACTGCAACGATCTGGAATAAGCTTGGCAAACACATTAACAAGGTCTTGAAGGTTTTTGAAGCTAGTCAGACAGTGCCGATGATTCCGGAGGCTTATGCTACTGGTACAGGCGCTTTACCAACCAGTCAATTAGCTCTGGTCGGTGAAGAAGGTTTTGAACTGGCACATACGCCACGCGGTTATGAATTGCTTGGTGCTGGTGGCCCAGAGCTAAGATTTCTGGACGCGGGTACGTCAATCCTCACTCACGAGCAGTCTAAAGCAGCAATCGCAATGAACGGTGGTAAAATCCCTGGCTATGCTAAAGGTACGGGCGCAAAAATTGAAGATTTCATCGATAATGTTGGCGACAAGCTTGAAGACATTTTTGATTGGGTTGATAAGTCAGCATCAGACATCTGGGATGCCATCAAGAAGAAAACCGGTATTGATAAAATGCTGAGTGCACTTGAGCATCCCTACTTCACCTATGATCGTGGTAATGGCTCAATCAAGCTAGCGTCAACTGCAGTCGGCAATTTTATGAAGAAGCAGGTACAGAAGCTTGCTGAATCATTCGATGGCTCATCTGGTGGTGGCGCGATGTCGAAAGGCGAGTTTGCAGCAGTTGCCAAAATGGCTGCAGCCGCTCGTGGCGAAAGCCTTTCTACTAGTGATATTGAACGGCTCTACTGGCAAGCAATGGTTGAATCTACCGTTAACCCTGCTACAGGTGGCGGTATCGATGACCATGATGGTACAGGCCGTCCGATCGGGCTATTTCAGTTTAAGCTGAGTACTTGGGCATCTGCCGTACGAGCCATGGGTGGCAAACACGGCAATATTCATAGCGCCTTTGACCAGATCAGTGCTGTGCTTGCTGACCGCACTTGGCGATCCGATTTGGCACCGCTTGGGGTCAGAAGAGGATGGACGCCACATGGCTATGCTAATGGTGGTTGGGCATTTGAGCCGGCAATCTTTGGTGAAGTGCCTGGCCAGCCGGAAGTAGCAATCAATCCGCGTCGCGATACTGCTGACGGTTTGATTACTGAGGCTATTCAAGCACGGGCTAAGATCAACCCTAATGGCATTGCTGGCAAGCTCAGTCAACTGATCAACAACACTAAATCAGCTGCTAACAGTATGATGCCGGTATTTGCTACCAGCAACGGCGGACATGCAAGTCAGTCAGCAAGTGCTAATGGCAGAGTCGACATGAGCGGTGATGTGACGATCTCGGTACAGCTAGACAGCAACACGATTGCGCGTACTACCTACCCAAAGATTAAGGCGATCAAAGCACAAGAAATTATCGTTCGTGGCAATGGCGGTGCCATTCCAGTAGGCAATGCGATGCCAGTAGGAGGTGGATTCTAATGTCAACAATCATCATTCAGCGCCTTGACGGCACTAACTACGATTTGGACGCATTAGGTTTCCGAGTTAAGCAGTTTAACATCCCGCTTAACAACTACTCATATTCATATCAGCAGATTGGTAAGTATGGATCTACACGGACGGATAGCTATCAGCAGTATCTGGTAATTCCATTGATTCTGACAATCACTGCCGAAGACATCAATGATTATAATCTGCAGCTCTTTGAACTACGCCGGATTATGCGTTCTGACGAGGATTTTTACGTTATTAACTCTGTCATGCCATATATGAGATGGAAATGTCGCGCAGAGGCTGTTACGCCAACCCAGAATGGCAACTTTTGGCGGAGCGCGGACGTAACGATTAACCTAGACTGCGCAGATGGGTATGCTGAGTCGGTGGCCACTACGCTAACGCCGATGAATTTTAGCTCAGGTGCTTGGGGCTTCGGCCAGAACATACCGGACAAGGATGTCAGCTTTGAGTTTAGCTCTAACGATTTTGTTTTCCACAATCTGGGGCTGATACCCTTAACAGCGGACGAGCGACCGGCAAAAATCATCTTTAACGGTGACGCACCTAATGGCTTTACGATCACCAACAAGACGACCGGCCAGTCTTTTAAGCTTAATCGTGGCGTGAGCCGTGCTGACACCGTCATCATCAATGGCATCATGCCGTTAGTTAATGCTCAGCAGGCATATAAGGACAGCAATCATGGATATCTGGATTTTGCGATTGGCGAAAACCAGATCCATATCGATGGTGCTAGCAATTTTGACGTCAAGTTTGATACGAGATTCTACTACTAGGAGGGATGCTAATGATTAAACTGCCAATCACCAGTTATAGTGGCGATCAGTCAGTATTGCTGGCATATAACGTAGCAGTCACTAAAACCATCAATAGCTATCCGACTCTGTCATTCGTATTTAATGCAGTTGGTCAGAACTTGGTAGCAGAAGATATGCTTGGCCCCAGAACGCTGTTTACCACGCCTGATGGCCAGCAATATCGGTTGACAACTTCTAATCCTGTGCCCAACTCGGAATTTCGGGTATATACCGTGTCAGCTACACATGTTGGCCATGATCTGCATGACAGTTACATTATGAATACTTTAAGCGGCGTTCAGTCATTGAGAGCATGTCTCGACCTAATGACTCAAGGGACGCCTTTTAAGTATCAGATTGATGGCAATTTCAATGATCATGATTTTGGCACAGGCACGATTGGTGGTGGTCATGGGGATGACGTTCTATCGGCAATTGCGCAAGCATGGGCCTGTGAATACTGGTTTGATAACTATACCGTCCATATCGCCAAAATGATTGGTAGTCAGGATGCCTTCACGTTTGTTGACCGTGTCAACGCTAACTACATCAGCTGGAATGAAGACTACTCTAGCTTCTACACGGCTATTCACGGCTTTGGCAAACAGATTGAGCAGACTACAACTGTTGATAATGGGAGTTCATCTTCTGGTGCTGGTGCGCAAGAAGTCATCAACTTTGCTAAACAATATGTGGGCACACCTTATGTTTGGGGCGGTAATACTCCAAGCGGTTGGGACTGCTCCGGTTTTGTGGCTTATGTCTACAATCACTTTGGCATCGCCATGCATCAGCCGACCACCTACGAAGAATATCAAGGGACGGTTGTTGGGCCACCATATCAGACCGGCGACATGCTGTTCTGGGGTGGGCGTGGCAGTACCTATCACGTTGCATTAGCACTCGATGCCAATACGTTGGAAATGGCTGCCAATCCAGAGCGAGGCACTGTTGTACAGGCAATCAGCGCTTGGCAACCAAATTTTGGTGTCCGCAATGACAAGATGGCTGCACTTGTAGCTCAATCAAGCAGTGCCGATGATTCCACGACCACTACGTCTACGGTATATAGTTGCCAAGCTGATTATTTTAGCCCGCTTGCTGATAGCAAAATCGGCAAAGTATGGCAGGATCCATATACCAGTGACACGATTACTGATGAGAATCAGCTTAAGACGGCACTTAAAGGACAGTTGCATGATTATCCAGACGTGCAGTACTCAATGAGCTGGGTGACGTTTAGAAACAACAGCCAGATCACAAACAGCATTGATATCGGCAACACTGGCTGGCTAAGAGATCGACACGGGCTGGATGTCAATGTGCGGATCCAAAGCTATACCAGGTATTTAGACGATCGCTCAGGTAATAATGACGCCATTACGTTTGGCAATAAGATCTTTGACTCGACGACTTGGGAAGTACGTCAGAGCCAGTCACAAGACCGTTCCAGATTGATTGCTGAACTGCAGAAAAGTAGCGGTAGTGATGTCCGCAATGACAGCACGGTAACGATGACGGATGCACAGATGCAGAAGATTAAGCAAGTGACGATTGGGGGCGACAGTACATGACGATGGCTAATGTGATTGATATCTCTGAATATCAAGATCCAGCTAAGTTTGACTATCAAGCCGCTAAGTCCAATGGCATTAAGGCAGTTATCATCCGCCTGTCTGTCGGCAACCGCAGAGATAATCATGCTGCTGAACATATCGCCAACTGTAAAAAGTATGGGCTTAAATGGCATGGCTATCACTACTGGTATAACTTGAGCGGTGAAGCAACGTTCGCGGTTTCAGATGCGCAAAGTCTTGGATTGACATCAAGCCAGTACTTTTTCTTGGATATGGAGGATAAATCATTATCCAGCGACTGGTCGGTACAGTTTGAGTCTTTCAGATCAGCAGTTGGTAGCAAGTATAAGATTGGCTTGTACTGCTCGGATAGTCCATATAAGAGCCACTTTGACAATGCCAAAATAGTCAGTGAAGGTGTTTATCGATGGATTGCAGCGTACAGCTATGAACCGGCTAACTATGATATTTGGCAGATGAGTGGCGAAGGATCTGGTGGTTTTGGGTCATATGCTGGGGATGTTGATCGTGACTACGATAAGGCTGGCAATCTCTTAAAGGAAGAGACACAGCCAATCACGCCATCTACTACACCCTTGTATCGTCAAGTTATAGGTGAGGCCGGATATGATACGGATTCAGGAATCTATGGGCTTGGTCGTTCATATGATAATGGCAAGACATTCCATGTAATGGATACGGTCTATGGTCGGATATATCGTCAGCAAGATGGCGATAGTATCTGGCCTTTTTTACAGCCTAAGGTCGGCACGATTAAAGGCGAGAAAGGCGATGCCGGAGCTGACGGCAAGTCGGCGTACGAAGTTGCCGTAGCCAATGGCTACACCGGTACACAGGCACAATGGCTGGCTAGTCTCAAGGGAGCCGATGGCAAGGCCGGTAAAGATGGAGTTGCGGGCAAGGACGGCCAAACGTGGCAACCGTATATCGCAGACGACAAGCGCTGGCATATCCGGATGATCAACAACGTTGACATGCCGGCTATCGTTGGTGTGATTACGCAGGGCGATGCTAACGACCTCACGATGGACGACAACTATCGTATCGATGGCACGGTTGCCAACATACCGTCAACCAGTGGTCTGTTGACGATTAGGGCCAACAGCGGCGAAGTATGGCAGACATATATCGACAGTGCGACTGCCGACTGTTATACGCGTACAAGGCACAATGGCACGTGGACGGCATGGCGGTTAACGACACAATGGAGTTAGGAGGTGAGTGAGTGACAACACAGGATATTGACTTGGGCGTGGTAGCGCGTGGTCCACAGGGTCCCAAAGGCGAGACCGGAGCAACCGGTGCACGAGGCCCACAAGGCAATACCGGGCCGACTGGTCCGCAAGGTGCTACTGGTCCCGCTGGACCAACTGGGTCCAACATCATCAAGTACAACGGTGATATATCCGGCAACGGCTCTAGCGGTCAAACGGCTACCTTTGCTCGTTCAAACTTGCAGCCTAGCGACATTGCTAAGGTTGGCGACATCGTGTTTGACCAGTACCCCAACGGCAATGGCATTGACATCGGTTTCTGGCGTATCACTTCGCTCAGCTCAACAAGCTGTACGGTTGCCGGCCTATCGTCTGGCTTTACCATACCCAAAGGCAATAAGGGCGATACTGGCGCGCGTGGCCCACAAGGCGTGCAAGGCCCACAAGGCAAGCAGGGCATTCAAGGCGTACAAGGACCGCAGGGGCCCAAAGGTGAAACTGGTGCCACTGGTCCGGCTGGGCCAAGTAATGCTGATACGCTGAAAGACTTAGGCGACTACACCGCAACGGCATCTGGCACGACTGCTAATGCTCCAACAACGGGTCTGCCACGCACAAGCGGTGTATCAATGTCAACCGTCTACAACAACGGTTATCCGGTGCCATACGGCAACGTGCTTAACGTAGCCGGAACAGGTGCTGGACAACTGCTGCTTGGTTGGTCTGGTACCAGCAGCGCTAATGAACATCTCTACTATCGCAGTCACCGTGATAACGACTTTGGCGGTTGGAGCACGTGGGATAGGATCGCATACGTTAGCGACCTAACCTGGTCGAACATCTCAGGTAAACCTAATGTGGCTACTAAGTCCGACCTGACGTGGGCTAACATCTCGGGTAAGCCAAGCATACCTAGCACGTTTAACGGCACGATTACTGATACGTCAACCGATTTTAACAACTTAGTCACGGAAGGCCACTATGACATACGATTCTCGCCAAGCACTCAAGGCAAGAACGGTCCGAAAGATGGCAACTGGGGCTTGCTTGATGTTAAAGTTGCTGGCCGTATGATCGTGCAGACATACTACGGTGATGCTTATGCGAATGTCTACGTGCGTAACCGTCGTGATGGTTCGACATGGACAGCTTGGCGTGAAGTAACGTTCTGGCCACGCAGCTAAAGGAGGTGAGATGTTGGCAGATACAACAACAACGACCGATATTAATCTGGGAGTCCTTGCTAAAGGCCCAAAGGGTGATACTGGTGCTACTGGTCCACAGGGGCCACAAGGTCCAAAGGGTGATACCGGTGCTACTGGTCCACAAGGTGAGCGTGGTCCACAGGGTATTCAAGGCCCACAAGGTAAGTCATTTAGCATCAAAAAGACGTATGCTTCTGTGGCATTGCTTAACGCCAATGGGCCAAGCGATCTTAGCGAAGGCGATTTTGCGATGATCAGTTCATCGGTTGGCGATGCAGACAATGCCAAGCTTTATGTCTGGACCGGTGGTAAAGCATCGCTGGTCACCGATATGTCCGGTGCTCAAGGTATTCAAGGACCACAGGGCAAGCAAGGTGTTCAAGGTGTGCAGGGACCACAAGGGATTCAAGGTGATCAAGGTGCTAAGGGTGATACAGGTCTAAGCGGTCTAAGCTATAAGCCGTATATAGCCAGTGACGGGTACTGGCACTTAACTGTTGAGAACCCCAACGGTACGATTACAGATCCATTTGCAGTAACCATCGTGCAGTCTGGTACGTATGATGGCTTGACTACATCTGGTTACTATGAGATCCGAACTAGCAGCGTAACTGGTGGTCCAAACACTGAAACAGGCGTGCTGAAGGTGATTAGCGCTAACGGGAAAATCATTACGCAAACCATGCATACGGTATCTGATGCTGTGTGGATCCGTAACAAGCATAATGGTGCCTGGACAACTTGGCGCAACGTAACGTTCTGGCCGAAAGAGGGGTGATCTTTGATGGATTTAATTGGCTATGTGACAAGCAGTATCACTGCTGTATACCAAAAGATTGCCTACCTATATCAGTTGGAAATAGAAGTTAATGATGACTATGAGCTTAGTGTTCCAATGCTGACTGTAGAAGAGTGTCATGAAACTGCGCTTAATCGCAATGTCAGACTATGGATGTTTCGAGCGTTAAAGTGCATGGCCCATGACATCAACAATCTGGTTACGCTATACAACAAGCAGCAGCTGATTGATTGGGATGCTGATGGTGAGCCATTGACGCCGCCATATAGCGTGGTCATGCCAACGTCGTTAGCTTTCAGCGAGGTCAAGACTGTTTTAGATGATGACTTTAAACGAGCACTTGAGCTGCTAGGACAGCTTGAACGCTATGCAAATGATATGAAAGGAGACTGATTATGGCAGACACTAATACGCGTGTTGTCCTAGACTTGGTGCGCGATGCACAATCCAATTATGGATCGATTGTAGATTTGACGCCGTATTTCCAAGGTCGTATTGGCGACAGCCAAGCGCCAATGCCTTTGGCGCTGAAAATGGATGGACGACCATTCGACATGACGGGATATGGTTTCCAAGTCGAAGCAACTGACAGTCAGGGCAAGGCATTTGTAATGTCAAACTGTGCAAAAGAAGCTGCACAGTCAGACCGTTTTAAACGAGGCTTTTTCACTGTGATCTGGGCAGCAGAAATGTTTCAGAATCCAGGTACGATGAAAGGTGCTTTTGTTGTAACTAAGCCAGAAACTGGCGAAAAGATTTCTACTCTAGACTTCAATCTCAACGTACTTGACCAAGCCGTTAGTTTGAATACGCTGCATGACAGCTACAGTAACAGACTCGAAGATATCATCAATGACTTAAAGTCAAAAGCAGATGAAATGGTCAATGGTACATCCATTGCAACACTGACAGCACAACTTAAATCTGCTCAGTCGGCACTGGAGACAGCAACAAGTCTGATCAACACGAAGGGCATCCCAACAACGGTTGATATGCAGAATTATGTGAAGAGCTATATGGTGGCTCAGAATACTGGCAACGATCTCAACACGTTGACCACGCCTGGTATGAACTACTATGTAACGACGACTTCTGCTGGCAATCTGCCAAACGGGAAGCTGGGACTACTTAGCATTCATGGCAATGCATCACACTTGCTGCAGGTTTTCACGGACGCTGACCAGAACGCTTTTGTGCGTGGATATGAAAACAATGCTTGGTCTAAGTGGCGTCAAGTAACATTCTGGCCAAAGGAGGCATAAATATGATTACGTTTGTAAATATTTCGGGGGGGGTAACTTAACCCCATCTGTTAGCTTAGTTACCGTTCTATCGAAGGGCGGTGACCAGTAATGGCTCAAACGATCACAAATGGACAAGAAAATTGGTTAACAACGCTTAATGCCGGTTTAAGCCAGATTGGTGACAAAGTATCATCGCAAACAATCCCTGTAACCTTCATTAATGGTTTCAGCGGTGACATCTCAATCAAAAAATATCAGTTTGGATCAGCTCAAATCACAACTGTGGAGGGTTGGTTTAAGACCGCTGGGAGCGCTACGCTTCAAGGTGGCACACCTACTGGTATCTTTAAATTGCCGGCTAATACCGACATCGGTATGTGCTTCGCTTGGACAAATTCGGCAAACATGCTAAACGGCCGTGTAACCATCAAGACGGACGGAACAGTAATGGTCGAGCTTGAGAATGTTTTGGGCGCGAACAACTTTGTCAATATCATCGGTATGCGTGCGTACTAGATAAATACCAGTCTTCTTGTCCGGAAAGGACTTAATATGAACGAACAAATTTTCGTGGGGGGGGGCGCAAGTGCGCTCCTGATTAGCAATAGTGGCACTGCCAAGATTGGGGGTGCCTACTAATGTCAATTAAATCAATCGAAAACGGACAAGAGGACTGGCTTAACACTTTAAACAGTAATCTAAGTCAAATTGGCGATTTTACCGAGTGGTCAACAGCCGGTATCACGGCTCTTAACGGCTTGGGTAACGGTAAGAATCTGTGCTGGCGTAAAGCTACGCAGGTTGTGGGCAACAAAAAGCGCGTGGTTATCGAGATTGCAGGGTACGTTACAATCCCTAGCAACATCG
>OLRR01000697.1_pt1 | contig 25092 bp, 29 predicted proteins | sample 1671941 | NCBI WGS metagenome assembly OLRR01 (sample SAMEA3136628, study PRJEB25190) | human gut metagenome
CGTCCACATAGGTGGTCACAGTCTTGTAGGAGCGCTCCACGCCGTCCACCAGCTTTGTGCCCGCCTCGGTGACGGTCTTGGTCACCCGCTGGGTGATCTTGCCGGTCTCATCCTGCAGCTTCTCGGTGAGCACTTTGGTGGTCACGGTGCTGCCGTCTGCTCTGGTGGTCTTGCTGGTGTCGGTCATGCTCTCGATGACCTTCTGGGATTTGGTGGAAGTGCCGGAGCTGCTGGGGTTGTTGGCAGCTTCCTGCTGCTTTTTTCGCTCGGCCTGCCGGGCCTTGCGGTCGGCAGCGATCTTGTTGGCGTAGTCCCATGCCGGGTTGCTGATGTAATCCACATGGTCGCCCCAGACCCATGCCACGGAGTTATACAGGCCGATGAGGCCGTTGATGAGGATGACAAAGCCCTCGATGCCCGCCGCCACAATGCGCATCAGGCCCTCGAAGATGTAGCTCATAAAGTCCTCAACGCCCGCCCAGACATTCTGGAAAGCGTTGGCCACATCCTTGTTTTTGCCGGAGAAGTTCAACAGCGCACCCACCAGCATCCCGATGAGGGAGATGACGAGCAAAATCGGATTCGCATCCATGGCCACGTTCAGGGCGGTCTGCCCGGCTGTGGCGCTGGCTGCGGCGGGCACAAACTGCGCCACCAGACCCATGGCCAGTTGGCTCAGGTTCCCGAACACGCCGGAAAGGGCGCTGCCCAGCTGGTTCAGGGCCCCCAGAGCGATGCTGTTGATCTGGGTCTGCTGCTCCTTGGTGCAGGCCTGCCAGAAGTAGCTGGCCGCCCACAGGCCCAGGCTCTCGAGGTCGCCATCCTTGAGGGCCGTTGCCAGCGTCTCGATGGCCCCCAGCGCATCCGTCTGGATATCAGACTGGATCTGCGCCCAGCCCTCGGTGAGCTTGGTGCGGAGCTGGGTGGTCAGCAGCTCACCCACGCTGCCGTACTGGGGCCCGGCATCCTCGATGGTTTTTGCCACAGTCTGTGTGCCGTCGGCGGCGATGGTGGTCACGGTCTTGACCGTGTGCTGCACGCCCTCGATGACCTCGGTGCCGGTGCTGGTGATGACCCGCTTGACCTGCTCGCTGCCGTCTGCCAGCGTCTCGGTGGTGGTCTGGGTGGTGACCTTGGCCCCGTCCACGAGGGCCGTCTGGGTCGCGGTGACCGTAGAAACTACGTCACGGACGGCTTCGATGCTGCGCTTGACAGATTCAGAGCCATCGGCGGCGTGTTCCGTGACCGTTTTTACGGTCTTGGCCACGCCGTCGATGATCTGCCGCGAGGTCTCCGTGATAATCTGTTTCTGCTGGGTGGAGCCGTTCGCCATGGTTTCGGTGACGGTCTCGGTCACGGTGGTTACGCCGCCCACAATCTGTGTAGCGGTGTCTGTGACGGAAGCGACCACAGTCTTGGCTGCGTGCTTCACCCGGGCGGTACCCTTGCTCAGACCCTGAGCCAGACCTTTGCAGGTGTTCACGCCGATCTCGTCAAAAACCTTGGAGGGGGAGTGGATGCCCAGAACCCGCTTGACGATGTCGGGCAGCTGCTGGGCCAGACCACCGACTTTCTTCACCAGGGTTGCCCAGCCGCCGATCAAGCCCTTCCACAGGCCCTCTACGATCTGTGAGCCGATGTCCAGCCACCGGAAGGCGGTGAACACGTCAAAGATGGCCTTGCAGATCTGGGGGATATTAGCCACGAGGGTAGGCACTGCCTGAAGCAGCCCCTTGCCCAGCATGAGGATCAACTGGATACCGGCCTCGAGAATCTTCGGGGTGTTGTCATTGATGATGCCCGCGATATCTGAAACGATACCGGGCAGATACTCGATCAGGGTAGGCAGCCCATCCATCAGGCCCTGCATCAGGCTCAGAATGAGCTCGATGCCTGTGTCTATGATCTGGCCGATATTCTCCCGCAGGCCGCTGGCAAAATCAGCGACAAGGGGGAGCGCCTTGGCCAGAAACTCGGGGATACCGGAGGCCAGGCCCGCGCTCAGCTGAGAGATCATCTGGATGCCGGTGCTCACCAGCTGAGGCAGGGCAACGCCCAGCGCCTGCACCAGAGCGCCGATGATCTCAGCGCCGGACGAGAGCAGCTGCGGTGTAGCTGCTACGATATCCTCTGCAAGCTGAACGATGATCTCTGTGCCGGAGGTTACCAGCCCCGGCAGCTGCGCGGTCACGCTGGCGGCCAGATCGGAGATGATCTGACCCGCTGCCTGGAGCATCGCCTCGGGGCCACCCTCAGACAGGGCCTTTGTCAGGGTAGAGAAGCATTCGGAGCCCCACTTGGCTGCATCGTTCAGGCTGGGCTCCAGATAGTCGTAAATACCCAGCTGCAGGCCCTCCAGGGCGCTCTGCATGATGGTGACGGAGCCCTGCAGGTTATCCAGCTGTGTCTCTGCCATCTGGGCCATAGCGCCGGAGTCACCGGCTGCCTCGCCAGCTGCGTCGATCTGCTGGGCCAGTGACTCCCACTGCTCACCCTGTGCCGCCAACAAGCCGTTGACAGCCGCGAGGTCGGTTTTGTTGAACAGCGCGTTGATGACGCTGTCCTTCTGCCCCTGTGTCATCCCCGCCATGACTGTGTTCAGGTCAGTGAGGATGTCGTCCAGCTGACGCATATTGCCTTGGGTATCATATACTTCCAGCCCTAGCTGCTCCATGACCTCCCGGGCATCCTTGGTGGGGGACTGCAGGGACAGAATGATATTGCGCAGATGGGTGCCGCCCTCAGCGCCCTTGATGCCGACGTTGGCCAGCAGGCCCAGTGCGGTGGTCAGCTCCGTGGTTCCACCCTTCAGGTTCGCGGCGGTGCCGCCCACCGTCAGGATGGCTTCGCCCAGCTGACTGACGTTTGCATTCGCCTTGCTGGCCGCTTTAGCCAGTTTGTTGCCGAACTCGTCCACATTCTGCTTGTTGGCCTCGAGGTTCAGCGAGGCCATAGCATCGGTGACCAGATCGGACGCATAGGCCAGATCCATGCCGCCCGCTGCGGCCAGGTTCAGGACGCTGGGCAGCACCTCAGCCGCCTTGTTTGCATCGTATCCAGCAAGTGCCAGATAGTTCAGAGCATCCGCTGCCTGTGTAGCAGTGAACGCTGTAGTGCTGCCCATCTCCTTGGCCTTGTCCGTCAGGTTCTGGATCTGATCCACACCCACGCCCATGGTGGCAGCCACCTGGGACATCGAGGACTGGAAGCTCATGCCGACACCGACAGAAGTTTTTACCAGCTCTGTCAGTTTTCCGGTGGCAGCTTGCGTCAGCCCGGAGATCAAATTGCCTGCGGCTACCGACATCGCGCTCAGGCCCTTATTGAAGCCGCTTGCGTCCAGCCGGGTATCGCCGGTAATACTGTAATCTGCCACTGTGTCCACCTCTCAGTCGGAGCGCGGGCACAGGGGCACAGGCTGCTATAACTTGATTTCTACCTCCCGCTTACATGCGGGGTTTTTGCATTTTACCCACAGACCGTGGGCGTAGGCCTCGGGAGCCGCCCACACGGGCAGCGCTCTGCCGCAGAAGGGGCAGGGCACCGGGGCGCGGGAATCAACCGAAGCGGTCGAGGAAAGCGTCCTCGTGCTCTTGCAGGGTCTCGTTCCGCCTCACCCCCTTCAGCCCATCCGGCAGGGCGAAGCGCTCTTTCAGGGTCTCGTAGTAGTCCCGGTCGGCCCTGTCCATATCGGAGGTATCCTTGCCCCTGATCTCCACGATCTTGCCCAGCGGCGTTTCCGGCGGCAGGGCATGGAGCAGTGCTTTGAAGCGCCACCAGTGCACCTTGTCGGCGGTCAGGTCGATGCCGTAGGCCTGCTGAAAGGCCCCCACGATGTAGTCGGCATCGCACCGGTAGTCCAGCACAGGCTCGGCCTGTGGGTCGCTGCTGCTGCCAGTCCCGGTGCGCTCCTCGCCCTCGGGGCCGCCGCCCTGGCAGAAGCGCACCAGAGATTCAAAGGCTTCCTGGTACTGCACCCCGGGCACCGGCTCTACAAAGAACCGCTGAACGGCTTCACAAATCATCCGGGCGCTGTCCTCGTCAGTCTTGGCGCGGCGGGTGCGGATCAGCAGCCAGATCATGGGCCGGAAGTCAGGGTCGATGGCGCGGCCCTCCCACTCGGTGGGCAGGGTGTCCGTCAGCAGGTCATGCATTGTCCAGTGCCTCAAGCTCTGCCTTCAGCTGGGCACGGCGGGCGGCTTTTGCCGCTTCCTGTGCCCGGAAATCCACCACGGCGGGATGTGCCTTGGCTGCGGCCCGGCGCTGCTCACGGTTCATGGGGGCAGGGATGGCCTGTGCTGCCGAAACCTGTGCTGCCGAAACCTGTGCTGCCGAAACCTGTGCCCGCTCCTCGGCGGGGTGGATCAGCGCGCTGGCACTGGCCTTTTCTGCGGCCATGGCCTCGGCAAAGGCCTTGCTGACCGTCAGGCAGGCATTGAAGTTGCTGCCGTCCAACCCCAGCTTCTCAGAAGCACCCTCGCCCAGAACCTCATCCAGATAGTCCATAAAGATGCGGCACTGGAAGCGCAGCCAGGCAGGGTAATCATTCTCGGGGGTGTAGCGGCTGCCCTCCGTCCGAGCACGTTCCTGCTGCCGGGTCTGTGCAGCCAGCATCCGATCCACGTCGTTGGCGTTCAGGGTGGAAAAATCAAAATCGATGCCGTTGATGATCATAGAAGTCCTCCTGTTACAAAAAGGGCCCCCGTTCACCGGGAACGAGGGCTGTATGAATCATTGAAAATCGGGGGTTAGCCTGCTGCGGCTACGGTCAGGTAGTTGAACTCAGCCGGAACACCTACGCCCTTTACGTCGCAGGCAAAACCTGCGGAGTTGCTGGCGGAGCCGCTGGAATCGGCAGTGACAATAAAGGCGGCCTCGCCTTTCTCGCCCTTGCCGGTCTTTGCGCTGAAGTAGATATAAGGGAACACCACATCAGTGCCGGAGCCGAACTTGACCTTGTGGGAGAGCAGGAAATCCTGCGCGGGGTCGCCCACGCAGCGGTTGCCGTTCAGGGAGAAGGTGCGCTGGGTCTCGCCCTTCTCGGTGACAGTGCCTGCGCGGATATAGGCCACGTCCTCGGTGGAAGCGTTCAGGGCACCGGAGTGCTCCTTGACACGCTCTGCAAACACGACCCAGTCGCTCTCCTTGGTCTGGGTGGCGGCATCAGTCTGGATGGCAAAGATGAAGTCATCGGCCTTTTCAGTGCCGGTGTAGTCCGCGCTGGGCACGATGCCCTTCTTGGTCTTGAGCGCGGCCAGGGTTTCGGAAACAGTCATAGGGTTATCTCCCTTCCTGATAGTATTGAAGTTGAAGCTGGATTTGGAATCGGCAGGTGTTGGCATCCTGATTCAGGATGTACCCCGGGGAAAGGCACACCACAGCCTCTGCCTTTTTATCACCTGCCAGCTTGGGCAGGTTCTGCGCGGAGGTCTGCGTCTCCACCCAGTCGGCGAAGTCGTCCCAGAAGGAGCTGTTCGCGGCCTGCTCCACCACGTTCTGGGTGTAGCTCATCCGAGAAGCCAAGACGTAGTTCTTGGCTCTCAAGCTGCCCCTGATGTACTGCTCCAGAATCGGCGCGGTCGGGGTGCTCTCCAGGGAGAACTGACAGGGCTCTGCGCCCAGATAGTCGATGGAGAACGCCACATCGCCGTCGTTCAGAGAAGCGGCAAGCGGGCAGGAGGCCAGCCATTCCAGCATGGCCTGAATGTCGGGGGTCTTGGTTTCGTTCATTTCAGCTCCTTCTGCGCTCTGGCCTTGACAAAGGAGATGAACTCCTGCCCGTGGTCATTGACGCAGCGTTCGCCCCAGTGGGGGCCTCGTCCGTCCTCCCGCACGCCCCGGCCACAGGGCAGCCGGTAGTACTGAGCGGCGGCGTAGGGCGTGGCCTGCACGATCTGCCCACTGCCGAGAACGGTGTGATCGTTCGTGCTGCCTGCCAGAGCGCCGGTGCGCAGGGGGATGTACGGTTTTACCAGCCGGACAAACTCACCATCGGCCTCTTTCTGGAGGCGTTCAAAGGCTTCTGTGTACTGCCCGGCGAGGTCTGCTTTCCAGCAGATGCCGAGGTTCAGGTTGCCCTTCTGCCCCAGCTTGACATCTGCGGGCTGGTTGATCTTCAGCAGAGGGTTGGCCATCAGCTCACCTCCACATACCAGTGAGGGCAGCGTCCGCTGCGGTTGTCCTGGACGCACGTTACCGTCCCGGTGCGCCCGCTTGGCAGAAGCACCTTGTCCTCCAGCGCTACTGTCCACTGACGGCCCCGGAGCGCGGCCTCTGCAGCCTTGAATGCCTCGGGAGCGAGGAACGTGCCGCCCGCCGGGCTGGGGCTCTCAGCAGCCCCGGAGGGGGCTGCTGTGGTGTGGCCTGGGAAGATGCAGAACGAAGTCTGCTCCTGCCGGGCAAAGCCGGGGGTCTCTACGTGAGCGCTGCTGACTTCACGACAGCTGACACCGGACAGTACTGTGGTGTAGCTCTCGCTCGCAGTGCCCTTGCGGATGATGTGAGTGATGGTGACAGTCTGGTCTGCGCCGAGAGGTTTTCGCATCGGTCGGCCTCCCTTCAGCGTCTGCGGGGCGGGTGGTACACGCCGCCCTGGTACAGCATCCAGCGAGTAACCGGGGCGCTCAGGGTCTGCTCCACGATCTGCTGCTGCCGTGCGCCGAGGTAGGATTGCATATCCATCCCGGATGCATAGCTCTCAGTGTACCCGTGGTTGCTGACGCTGGTCACGCCGTCCCAGCTGGCGCTGACCTCTTCCGAGAGGGCCACCAGCCGGGCCTGGCACAGGGCCAGAAGTTCTGTCTGCTCCGGCTCAGCTGCGATGCTGGCGCACCAACGTGTAGCGTTCTCAATGAAGAGCGCCGCGTCGATGGCCATCAGCGTGAACTGCGGCTCAGTCAGACTGCTGTCTGGGTACTTCTCCTTGAAATCGGAGTAGGTCAGCCAGCTGTCCATAGGTTACGCCTCAGCAAAGTTCGCCTTGGGAATGGTGATCTTACCCATGCGGACGTTCTTGTGGTCGAACTTCAACTTCCAGTTAGCGGAAGTGGTGAACTCTGCGTCGGTGGGGGTCTCCTTGGTGATATTATCCGCGTCGAAGCTCAGACCGTTGGGGTGCAGGATGAAGGCGCGATTGTTGTACAGGATGTCCGTACCGCCTGCCTTGGCTGCATCGTACTCGGTGGTATCCGGGGAGATGACCTTGGGGTTTGCGGTCAGAACGGAGCCCTGGCCCAGCAGGAAGGTGTTGTAGTTGGTGCCGTCATCGGTGCCGCGGTCGTTCTCGATGACGACCAGGCCGTTGATGGTGGGCAGGCTGACTTCCTTCTGGAGCACGTTGGTGATGGTGTACTTGTTGTAGTTCAGCAGGCCCAGCTTCTTATACTCGGCCATGATCTTGGAGTGCACCACCAGCAGGCCGAACTTTCCGGAAAAATCGCCCAGGGCGCTCTGCTGCACGTCGATCAGCTGGTTCGCGGTCACGCCGCCAGTCTTGACGGTCAGAGAGTGGCTCTCCAGGCCGGTAACGCCCAGGGCGGCGTTGACCAGCTTGACCAGCAGGCCCTGCTTGTACATGCGCCAGTAGCGGCCAGTGTTGCGGGCCACAGCAGCCATAGGATCAGCCGCGGTCAGCTCACGGGTCAGCTCGGTGGCTTTCCAGGCCTTCATGCGGTCGATACGAATCCAGCTCTGCTTGCCGCCGGAGATCTCGGTGGGCACGTTGTCGGCCACGCCGTCGCGCACCAGAGGAGCGTCCTGATCGGGGTCGAGGGGATTGTAAAAGCGGATGGTACCCTGCACGCCGCCGTTGTCCAGGGCGGAGGCCATGCTCTGGTCGTTGGCCAGAATGCCGGATGCAAGGATGGAATCGGAGAAGGTGGCCTCCTGATCTACGAAGCCCTGATAGACCTCGGGGTCAAACGGGAAGCCGCCAAAAGTGCCGGTGATAGGCATATCTCATTACCTCGTTAGTGTCGTGCAGCCCTCACCAGTGTGGAGAGCTGCTGGAAAAGTGCCGGGTTACGGGTGCGCAGGGCCATGCGCTCGGCACCGGTCATCTGGAGAAACTCCTGCAGGGTGGGCTGTGCACTGCCACCCTGGCTGCGGGGCTTCGGGACGATGATCGGGTTGCCCTGGGGCTCGTTGCCCGGCTGCGGTTCGGAGCCGCCATCCTGCGGGGCGGGGGAGCCCTGCTGGAAGAGGTACGGCTTGCGGGATTTGAGATCAGCGAATGCCTGTTTGACATCCTCCGCCTGATTCTTGCTCTCACGCAGTGTAGCTCTGTCCGGCAGCAGCTGGATCACGTCCGCCTCGTCCAGAGCGCCTGCCTCCCGGGCAGCGCTGCGCAGCACGTTGTTGAATGCGTACTCGGCAGCCTGGGTGTTCAGCTGGTTCGTCAGGTTGGTGATCTGACTGCGCAGGTCGTTGACATCCACGCCCTCAAAGGCGGCCAGTCCCTGCTGAGCGGTGGCCAGCTGCGCCTGCAGGCCCTGTACAGTGGCCTGGTAGGTGGCTGCGTCCTGCCCGTGCAGGCGCATGATCTCGTTGATCTGCCCCTCGGTCAGGCCCTCGATGGCTCTCAAATCCTCACGTCTCATGGTTTTACCTCCCGGAGGGCGTACAGCAGATGTTTCGCGCTGCCGGTCGCGGTGCCCTCTGCGCCGCTTGTACACCGGGCGCGTGGTGTAATCTGGTGCTATCGTATCACAAACCTGGGGCCTAAAACGTTACGACTTGAACGCTGCATACCTGAAACAAAGCATACAGAAACTCCTATAAACCCTACGCGGGCGGGCATCAAGCGTGCCCTCGCGTGTATGCATTCTTATTTTCTTCTAAAAAGGGTCTTTATATAGGGTTTGAGTAGACATTGTATGTTTTGGCCCGAAAACCCGCATGAACACTCACTTTTTCGTGACTACGAAGTTTGTATTGCGCTGAATGTTGCAATCAACTAGAATTTTGTTGCAACCGTATGCAAGTAAAATGCCCTGCGCCAGGAGGTTTGTCCACTTCAGCGCGGGGCATTTTGTGGTGTAGCGGTCACTCCTCGTCCGGTGCGAGGATAAGCTGGGAGCCGTCCGGGAGGATGAACGCCAGCTTTGCGCCGCAGAGGGCGGCGGCCTTGGCGAGGTCTCTGGCCGACCAGCTGTCCCGTCTCAGCTTGTTGCTCATGGCCTGCGGGGTGGTCATCCCGAAAGCGGCGGCGAAGGTGTTCTGGTCGGTCTCGGTCAGCTCCAGAAGAGCCTTTACTCGGCTTGATGTGGTCATCTTGGGTCACTCCTTTCTGCCACAAGGATATGACTTGCCGGGGCAAAAGTCAACAACAAAAAGAAATTAAAAAATAAATCAAAAACAACTTGACTTTGTACTTGCGCAGAGGTAACATACAGCCACCGGAAGGGTTCCGGGGTAAAAAATAACGGAGGAAAACGAAAAATGGTTAAATTGGAGATTGTGTATCAGGTGGTCGGCAGCCGCGACAAGATCGTGACGAAGCGTCGGGTGTTCAAAACCCAGGCGGCGCTGGAGCGCTTCGCACTCCGCCTGGTCGATCAGGATAACTTCGTAGGCATCCTGGCCTACGCTGGCAACTAAGGAGGGCTGAAGAATGCGATGTGATGATTGGACATCCGCAGCGGCGCTGTATGACGGCGGCTGGCGGGCAGAAGACCGGGATGAGCTTGTAGCGGAGTACAACCTCTCCGAAGAAGAGGCAGACGCAATCTGCGAGGATCTCCGCAGGATGGATGAGAAGGAGGGCTGAGCCATGCGGCATCGCGCAGCCGCATCGTGAGGGACGATGGCATCGACGGCTACGTGGAGCTGGTTCAGTTGCCGGAAGCCCTGGATGAGGTGCATAAAGTGGTTGCTGCTGACTGGTTCCGCGCGAACCGCTACCTGGAGTTTCTTCCGACACCCTACGACTGCTCCGGCCAGAAGTTTACAAACTGGTTCAAGCTGTTTCGTCGTCAGGGTCACTGGTTTGCGTATCACTCTGTGAGCATTGACGTTTAAAGGAGGACTAACCATGAAGAAGCTGAACATCACTTATGACACCGCGGAGATCGAGAACGGCGAGAAGATCGTCGGGGAGACCTGCTACACCGTCAAGATGCAGGACGCGCTGGCCGAGCAGCTGCTCCGAGACCCCGGCTCCTGCGGGGCCATCGATGTGGCCCACCTCGAGTTCCTGCTCCAGAGCGTGGAGATCCTGCAGGGCCGGAGATTCGTGGACGGCAGCATCAAGCACTATGAACTGGTAAAGGAGGGCCGATCTATGAAAACAAGCGCATTCAACCGCATTTATGCGGAAGCCCAGCACGTCAATATCCAGAGCAGCGAGTGGTTCAACTTCGCCGGATTCTTCTGGATGCAGTGCACCGAGCACCAGCTGTCGAGGATGCGGGAGCTGCTCCGGGTGCAGGGCTGCAAGACCGTGCAGAAGGACGATGGTGTGTGGTTCGCGTTGGACAATGGCATTCTGATTAAAGCAAATTGAGGAGGGCTGATCTATGAAGAAGGTCAACTGGAAGGTGTACGGCGAAGCGCTGGATGCACTTCAGGCGCAGTTCTCTGTGGAGGACGGCATCCAGATCCACAACTGCAACTTTGCTCGGCAGGGTACCCCGGTGAAGATGGGTGTCCAGTGGGCCTCCCTCGGAACCAAGAGCCCGGAGGATGCTGCCGAGTATGCAGACCGGATTCTGAACGCTGCCATGGCGGCAGAGCACTTCGTGTATAACGGCTACGTGGTGGACTATGAGGGAGGTGATCGGTGATGCGTGGATGAGCTGCTGGATCACTTCAAGTGAATTACCCCAAAGAGAAACGCCCTGAAGGTGCATTCCTTCAGGGCGTTTTCGCTGTTTATTTATCGGACTTTCTCGATCTCGCCGGTCTCGATGTTCACGAAATATTCGGCCAGCACGGTTCCGCTGCCCAGCATCTTTGCGTCGTGCTCTTCTTTGGCAACGTACTCCTGTACGGTTACGTCCAGGTCGCCGCCCATCACCATGATTTTGGTGGTCGTGTTGTAGTTGAAGTTGACGATGAAGTGAATCTCGCTGTCGTCCGTGAAATATTGCTTGTAGTAGTCCAGGGCATACTCGCTCATGTCGATGTTTTCTGCGATCAGCGAAATGCGCCAGTTCCCGGTGGTGTCATTCCGGACTTTATCCGCTCTAAAGCTGATACCATCCAGCGGCGAGGATTCTGTGCTGGCGGGTTCTGCCTCTGGTGCGGTGCTCTCGGCCACGGAGCTGGCCGGGGCGCTGGATGCCACGCTGCTTGCAGTGCTGGAAGCGCTGCTGCCACAGGCGGTCAAGCTGACGACCAACGCGAGCAGGACGATGCCTGCCCGGATACGGTTCTTGATTTTCATAGGGTGAGACCTCCTTTATTCTGGCCTGAAGTATAACACGGCCTTTTCAGAAAGTCCAGCACGGCTCATTTTCTCGCCTGGGCTGCTGCGCTGGAGGCCTCGCTGCGGCCAAAGCCGGGCACGCTTTCTCGCAGCTGGTACTGCTTGAGCCCGGTCTGCTGGAGGAAGTCCTTCAGCTTGTCTCGAGAGGCCGCCAGCTTGGCCGCTGCGGCCTTTTCTGCGTCCTTCTGGCCGCTTTCCTTGGCTACGAGAAAAGTCCGCTTGTCGGCCCTGATCTGGCGCTCCTGAGCACGCTGCATCTGGGTTGCTTTGTACCGTCCGATCTCCTTGCCGTTGTAGATTACAGTAGCTGCATTGATTGCGGCCAGCCTCTCGGGCGTGTAGCTTCGCACACTTGCGCCCTCCCAGTACATGCTCCAGTTGTGAGAGCAGTTGGCCCCCATAAAGCCGCGCACGTCTCCGTAGCCGATGTCGTCCAGTGAGAGGTAGCCGTGCATGCCGCTCCGGCTGACGATCTGGCCCTGCCACCAGCTGTGGTTTGTCAGGTTCTGCCCGCCGTCACCGGTGCGTGCACCGACGTGGGCATCCAGCTCCATCAGGTCACACTCCAGCTGATCCGCGTTAAAGCGCGTGATCTCTCCGGCGGTCTGGTTGATGCCGGTGCGGGTGGCCCGAAGAACCACCACGTCCAGACTGTCCACGTGGCCGCTGGGATAGGCGATGGCCCCCACGCCCTTGGCCGCCAGCTCGTTGAGCGCCCGCCTGGCAGAATCATCCGAGCTGAACGCTCCGCTGACGGCATCGGCGTGGGCCATGTCGAGGTAATACGCCAGCTGCCGCTGGGTGGTCTCCACCATGTTCTGGTTGCCCATCACGGCCCGGGTCTGGGTCAGATTGTACAAGGTGTTCATGGTGCGTCGATAGCCGCTCTGGACGATCTGCTGGGCCTCTTCGCTCTCGCCAAGAGGGGCCAGAGAGCGGCCTGCTGCGGCTGCATCCTGCACGTCGATGCCGTAGGCCTGTTTCATTGCCTGGGCAAACACAGCGGCCTCCTGGGGCCCCAGCTGCTGCACGATGGTCTGCATCTGCTGGAGGAGGTATGCACGGCTGGCTCCCAGCGCCTGGGCGCGGTAGCTTTGCCACTGTGCGGTTGCCGTAACGCTGCCGGTCTTGACGATCCGGCGCACCATGTCACGCAGGATGCGCTCGCTCAGCTCGTCCCACGGTGCTGCCATGAGCCCGGCATAGCCGTTGACCTCGTCCGGTGTCAGCATGGGCGCACCTCATGCCTGCCGCCTGTCTGGGTCACCGTGAAGCCCAGAAGCTCTGCAGTGTACACCGCCTCGTGATACTGACCCCACACGGCGGGGTCTCGCAAAATGCGGGCGTTGGCTGCCAGAAAATCCAGCCGGTCAGCAGCCTGCGCCATCCGCTCGGCCTGCAGAGCCTTATTGGTTTTAGCCGTCGCCATTGTCCAGCACTCCCTTCAAGATATCCGCAGCCCCGGCCTCCTGCTGAATGGCCTGCACTGCCTGTGTAGCGGTCTCCTCATCTTCACCAAAGAAGTGCATCCGATACTCTGCCTTGCTGCGGAGACCCATGCTGACCTCCTGCTGCCATTGGGCCATCTCGGTGAGCCGGTCGAGGATGATGCTGTCATCCCACTTGAAGGCGATGTTCAGCTTGCCCTTGCCTGGCGCTCCGGGGATGTGGTCGGCCCAATAGTCCAGGGCATTGATCAGCCCTCGCAGCGCGTCCTCCAGTGCTGCCTGAAGGTCGGACACCGTGGCGTACAGTTTCTGCTTGCTGTTGACGATCTCGGTGGCGGTCTTTTCTACGTCCGCTACCTGCGAGATCACACCAAAGCTCAGGCCTGCATGGCTTTCCACGTTGCGCAGATACTGGTTCAGACCGGTCAGGTAGCTTCCGTCCCGCAGGGCGGGGGAGAACACCCGATAGAACGGGGCGCTGTCGGTGATACCGGTGTTGACGTTAATGCCATGGAACAGCCGCTCTCTATGGTGGGGCGCGGTGCGGTCGATGGCTTCCGGCGGCACGCCGTACTCCCTGAGCGCCTGTGCTTTTGAGAGCTGCTGCCCGGCGGCGCTGGGCTTGAGGAACTTCTCGTCGGTGTCCACGGCCAGTTCGCCGCCCTCGTACTCCCAGTCCAGCCGGGTGTACTGCTCGTCGGCATCAATGATCTGCCTGCGGGCGGGCTCGAACATGGCGGCCCCCAGCTCACTGTCGGGGTCAACGCTGTTGACGATGGGGGTCACGAAGTAGCCCACGGGCAGCGTCTCCTGCCCGGTCAGATAGGCTACGGGCTCGATCTCGTCCCACTCCGGGCGGATGCTCAGATCTTCCGGGCTGCCGAGGCTGTCCTGGGTCGCACTGCGGAAGGCGAGGTTTACCACCTTGATGCAGGGAAACTGTGTAGGTGCTGCGAGGTCATAGTCCTCCAGTTGCGCCAGCTCGGCATCTCGCAGATCCTGTCGGCGCTCCAGAACGTGCATCCACTCCAAACGGTGGTAGTAGCTGTCGTCCTCCTGGATGGTGTCGATGAACACGCCCTCGGTCAAGCTGCCCTCGACATCGTGGGCGACCGGGAAGTACTGGGTTGCGTTTGCGAAAGAGATACCCAGCTTGCTGCCGCTCTGGTAGGGTTTCCAGATGCCGCTGCCCAGGGCCAGCGCTACCGTAAAAATGCGCCGTTTGCGGGGCGTGAGCACCCGCTGCAGCTGGGTGTTGATCCAATCCGCACGGTCGCTGCCCTCCACTGTGGCTTCCAGCTCGAGGGTCGTCAGCCGGGCCAGCTCGGAGCAGATCAGCGCGGGCAGGTCGAGGGTCAGGGTCTCCGGGTTCTTGTCCAGCGGCAGGCCGTTGATGGCTGCATCGTACCAATCCTCGATAGCACACTGCATCCGGTCAGTGACAAGGGTCTTGCAACCGATGATATTCTCAATATCTGCGTGGTTTATCATGCGTTTTGAACACCTCTCTTTTGCCAGACGGGCTCCATGGCGTAGCGTGTCATATCGATGCTGTGGTTCGCTGCATCAACATACCCCGGCATCACGTCGCCGGTCTTTTTGTCGATGGCATACTCATACTCGGAAAACTCCCGGGCCGTCCACGGACAGCGCTGGGGGTCAATGATGATCTTTGCACGGCTTTGCAGCCACTTCATACCGTCGGTGACGGACGTGCCGCCGTGTGCTGCGTACTTCCGGCAGCCCCGCAGCCGGTCAAAGCCCAGATCGCGCAGTGTAGCGATTGAGCGATTGGCTGCACTGTCGCCGATGATCTCGTCGTGCAGGTGTCGGCGCAGGGCCTCGGCCAGCTGGGCATCGGTCTCCTTCTGTGCCCTGTGCTCCTCGAAGATGTACAGGGTCTGCTGGGCGTGCTGATAGGCCATGCCGCCGAAGTGGTTCGGGTCGGGATACCAGCCGAAGTCCAGGCCGTAGTAGCGGCGGTCGAAGCCTGCGATCTCCTCGCTGGTGATGGGCCGCAGCTCCAGATTCTCAAACACGGCAGTGCCGCAGCCCACGACCTCGCCCAGATACTCGTGGGCGTAGGCCACCGGGTCGCGCTGCTTCAGGGTCTCTGCGTCATCGTAGAAGCGGGGGCCCAGCCACTCAGGCGGGGTGGTCAGGTAGGTGGTGTGATGCCGGAACTGCTTCGGCTTTGCCTCCCGCTTGTACCGGTTGACCCAATGCCGTGCCATGGCGGGTGAGTTGAAGGTCTTGAAGGAAAAGCTGAAGGGGCCGCCACGAAACACCGACTGCTCTACGTTTCGTATCTCTTCGGGGCCGTCGTACTGGTCGAACTCCTCAAAGTGCATCACACCGAAATAACCAAACGGGACAGCGATGGATTTCAACTTGCCAGGGTCGTCCAGACCGTAGAACTGGATGGTCTGCCCGGTGGGAACATAGGTCAGAGTGTACGGCTTCTTGGTCTGCTTCCAGAGATGCCGGATGCCCATCCGGTCAATCACGCGGTTGTACTCCGGCCAGACGCTGGTGGCAATGGTGTTGCCGACCTTGCGCAGGACGACCGCGTGGATGTTCGGCACCCGCATGACGAGCAGCACCACTTCGGTGGCTGCAAAGGTGGACTTCAAGCTGCCGCGCCCACCATCGCCCAGATACTCGTTGTACTCACCTGACCAGATGGCGGTGTGGGCGGCGTAGTATTCAGGAATGATCAGGCTGCTGAGTTTCAGCTGCTGCTTGAGCAGGTTTGGGGGCTGCCGTCTTTGGTATGTCATCCACAAAAATTACCTTTCCATCGTAGCCGCGCAGCTCTGGGTGCTCGCTCCAGTGCTCGGGGTCACGGTTTTTCAAAAAGAAACACATTGCGCCCAGGTCTCCGCTCTGGGCTTTCTTGAACAGGGCGTTCTCCACGCTGGCCAGCGCGGCCTCTGCGCCTATGCTGATCGCCTGCTTGATGCGCTGGTCTTGGGTGCACCAGCGCCGGAAAGTGCGCACCGGCACGCCGATCTGCTCGCAGATCTCCGCCTGCGTCAGGCCGTGCATTGCCAGCCGCTGCAGGCGCAGCAGTCCGCTGGGGCTGTTCCATTTTCCGATTTGGGATTCTCGTGCCAAGGTTTCACCTCCGTATGAGAAAACGGCGCACACTGGTTCCACTCTGGAGGAACCCTACGGGCGGAGGATGACCCGAGTGTGCACCGTTTTGGCTATGAAAAATGCCGGGGCGGGAAAGGAGTAGAAAACCGGCCCCGGCAGGGGAATGGTTATTTCAGACGGACGGCCTTTTCACCGGTGAAGTCCTCCCAGCGCTGGACGATCACGTCCACATAGCGCGGGTCGTACTCCATGGTGTAGCACTTCCGGCTCAGCTGTTCACAAGCGATCAGCGTAGAACCGCTGCCGCCGAACAGATCGAGCACGGTCTGCCCGGGCAGGGAGCTGTTTTTGATCAACCTGCCGCAAAGCACCACCGGCTTCATGGTGGGGTGCTCTGCGTTGCGGGGCGGCTTGTCGCAGCGGATGACGCTGCTGGGCTTCTGGGTCAGCAGCTCCTGCGCCTTGATGGCCCATTCCAGCAGCTGGTCTTTCTTCATGTGCCGCAGGTCGTCCGGCTTTGCGTCGTCGATGACAGTGGTCTGGCTGCGGTCGTTGACGAAGTAGTGGTTTGCGCCGGGCTTCCAGCCATACAGGCAGGGCTCGTGCTGCCACTGGTAGTCGCTGTGGCCGAGAACGAGGCTGTTCTTGACCCAGACCAGACACCCGTGCAGGCCCCAGCCTGCCTCCCGGAACATGGCCCGGAAGGCCTCACCCTCCGCGTCTGCGTGGAAAATGTACGCGCTGGCACCGGTGCGGCAGGCCTCGAAAGCCCGACTGTATGCCTGAAGCAGGAACTGCCGGAACTGGCTTTCTGCCATGTTGTCGTTCTCGATCTTCTTGCCGTTTGAACCCTGATAGTTCACGTTGTAGGGCGGGTCGGTGAGCAGCAGGTCGGCCAGCTGGCCGTCCATGAGCTGCTCCACGTCCTGCGGGCTGGTGCTGTCGCCGCACATGACCCGGTGGTCGCCCAGCAGCCAGATGTCGCCCCGCTGGGTGACCGGCTGCTCCGGGGGCTCTGCGGTGAAGTCGTCCTCCTTGACCTCCTCATCGATCTTGATCTGGAGGTTCAGGCCAAAGTCGGACATGTCGTAGTCGATGCCGGTCAGCTCCTGCACCAGAAGCTGCAAGTCCCACTCGGCGACCTCGCCGGTGGAGTTGTCTGCGATGCGCAGGGCCTTGACCTTTTCCGGGTCGAGCTCTGCCGCAACAATGACCGGCACTTCCTGCAACTTGAGCCTCCGGGCGGCCTTGTACCGGGTGTGCCCTGCGATGATCACGCCGTCCCTGTCCACGATGATGGGGGACTGAAAGCCAAACTCTTTGATGCTGTTGGCGACGGCTTTTGCGGCCTCGTCATTGCGCCGGGGGTTATTGTCGTAGGGGCGGATTTCGTCCAGCCGTTTGTACTCGATTTGGTGTTTCACGCTCTCCATGCAATCCCTCCGGGCAAATAAAAATAGGCTCTCTGGCAATTGTACCAGAGAGCCTAGGGTAAAAACGTTATGACTTACTTTTTGGCTTTCGCCTTGGCGGTCTTGGGCTTGGCTTTGGGTGCTTTGAGAGCCTTTTCCAGAGCCGGATAGGGGTCCTTCCAGTTGTCCGGAAGATCACGCTTTTCAATGCGGCCAATGTGCGCATCCCATTCCATAGGGGCGCACTCGTTAGCGTTTCTGGAGGTCATGCCCTGTTTCTTAAGCTGTTCAATACGGGCCTGAATCAGCGTTTCTGCATTCAGCGTAGCCTTTTCAATCTTCTTCATGCTTGAACTCCTTTACCAGTCGATTCCCCCGTGCACAACCTGCTGTCTGCTCTTAACTGTCTTGCAGATGGTTAAGGCTTTACGGCTATATGCAACCTTGTATTGCCCGGCATCGTATACATTGTACCCGGAACTTGTCAGCCAGATGGTTTTTAATTCACTGGCTCCCCACTGCGTACCGGTGTGGTTGCCCATGAGGTACTTGTATGTTTTCGGGTGCTTGTTCTGGAAGTCGGTCTGCGCCTGAAACAGTTCAGAAAAGGTTGCGACCTTTGCATTTCTGTTCAGGAACAGCTTGACCTGAGAACCATTTGCGCCTGCATAGTACCTCGCATTGCTGACAGCACTGGTATCGAAATAAGTACCGCTTCCATGAGTGCCAAACGAGGCATACGCTGTACTGCCTGTTTGCAATTGCTTCAGAGTTTTTACGGCGGAAGCCGAGGTTCCGTCGGTGGACTTATCGCTGTGGTACAGTTTGTTCGCGCCTGCTCTGCGGCGGGCCTTGCCGAAGGCCACATCATCCAGAACCTCGGGCATCTCGTTTGCCAGTCCGGTGGCATTCAGCCATCGTTGACAGAAGGTGTCATTCTGGGTGCCATCCGTTGCGATGGGCTGCGCAGCAATCGCCTTGACCGTATCCAGCGCATCCTGATCACTCATCTGCATCAGGGCCGCCGGGTTGCCCTTGATCTGTGCCAGCAGCTGCTGCTGGCGGGTCTGGGGCGCAGCCTGCGCCGGTGCTGCTGCTTTCGCTGCACCGCCTGCGCTGCCGCCTCCACCCATGCCGTGGCTGCCGCCCATGCTTCCGCCTCTGCCTCCCATGTAAATCCTCCCTTGGCCGTGAATTTCTCGGTCAAGAGTAACATGAAAAGCGGGGGCAAAACGTTACGACTTACTTTTTCTTGGGTTTCGCCTTGGTGGATTTCTTCTTGGCTGCGGGCTTCTCCATGCCCAGATTGGGGAAGGGGCGGCTCGTTTTCGGGGTGTCGAGAGGCCGGAACTTCTGCTCTGCGGCTTCGATCTCTTTCAACTTCTGTGCGGAAATTTTCGCCATAGTGAGATACCTCCAGTTTGATTTTACCACACTTCGATTTCCAGTTCAATCACGCGCTTGCCGGAGCCGAGGGTGTGCGAGGGCCCGGTGTGGGTAGACCGGACACCGGTGATTTTGTGGTGTGTGCCAACGGCCAGAACGGCCTCCGACTGGCTGGGCTGGATGAACGCCGCCCGGGTGCTCTTGGCGGTGTGATACCGGATCAGCACCTCACGGTTACCGGAAACGGAGCCGCCCTGGCCATGTTTGCCGGTGCTTCGCCTGCCGCCGGGCTGCGGCCAGAAGGGGTTGTCCCGGCTGTCGTAGGCTGTGGACTCCAGACAGTCGTTCGTCCATGTCTTGCCCACCAGCGCCTTGCGCAGCTGGCTGTCGCTCATGCTCTGGTAGTTGTTGACCTTCAGGCGCTTCAGGAAGTCGTCGTGGTCTGCACGGTACAGGGTGGTCTCCTGCCCGATGGGCTTTGCCAGCTTGTCCACTGCATCCATCATGGCCTGCTGCCGCTTGGTCAGGGGCAGTCCGTTGGCCGCAGCCCAGTTGGCGTTCTGGCTCAACGCCTTGCCGTTGCTCTGCATGACCGGGTTGATGTAGTCGGTCACGCCTGCGGCCAGTGCCGGGTCGCGCATCATCTGCCGCTGTGCAGCGCTCTCCATCGCGGAGACCTGCTGCGGGGTCAGGTGGCTGAAGCCGTTTGCACCGGTGGGCGGGCCTGCCTGCTGGGGCGCTGCTTGAACTGCTGGTGCTGCCTGCTGGGGCGCTGCTTGAACTGCCGGTGCTGCCTGAATCGCGGGCATTGCCTGTGCGGCTGCTGCGGGCGCTCCTGCGCCGCCTCCCATGCCCTGGGAACCTTTCATGCTGCTGCCTCTGCCGCCCATTACTGCGTCTCCTCTCTGGCCCTGACGCGGGCCGCCATGCTGTGCGGGAATGCCTGCCAGGCTACGTTGTGCTCCCGGAGCATCGCTGCCATCTCCTGCGGCACTTTGCCGTAGACCAGCAGCTCCTCCGGCTCGGTCTGCCGGATCAGCTCCGCCACGCCGCGCAGGAGCCCTTGCAGTGCGTCCTTGTGCACCAGGCATCCCACCGTGCTCACAGCCACTGCGCCGCCCTTGCTGATCCCGTCGAAGCACCAGCGGAAGCTGTCCTCGTCCGACCAGCTCGCGGTGGGAATGGCGCAGACACCGTTGTGCTGAAGCCATGCGGTCAACAACTGGTTTCTGTAATGGTTCCAGTGCTGGATGGGCGCGGGGAAGTCAGTGTAAAGCGAGAAGTCCGGGCCGATGACCAGCGGGCACTTCTCCAGCGCGTAGAGGTACCGCTCCGGCATCCTCCAGAATCGCTCGAACTGGTAGTCATCGAGGAAAAAGTGCACGCCTGCGTTCTCCGGGTGCTTGCAGGTCAGAAGCTCGTTGAAGCCGATCAGGTGGTCAACCCCGAAGGGCAGTGACAGGGCCTGGGTGACAGGGTATCCCGCCGGGGTCAGCTCGAGGCCGTCCAGCAGGAACCAGTTCACCAGTTGCCCTGTCCTCATCCTCTCGTTAGAAAAACCCATGCTCTGTCCTCCTGTGTGTTATCCAGAAGAGCATAGCATGGGTTTTGCTGTGAAAACGTTATGACTTGCACACAGCGGCCCCTGCGGGCTTCTGTGCGGGGCTTTTGAGCGCGTTGCGGGAAGTTGCCGCCTTGGGCGCTGCGCGGCCCTCAGAGGCGCTGCAGCTCCTTCCAGGCCCAGACCCGCAAGGTCTCAGGGGATATGCCGCCACCGTAGAGCAGTGCCGCCTTTTGCCAGCTGACCTTGCCCGGCCCGAGGAAAACGATCTCGAAGGCCCGGCGGGTCAGCGGGTCGGTGATCGTGTCGATGAAGCCCCGCCGCTGGGTGCGGGGGAGCCTGCGGAATGCTCGGATGCTCACTTGCTGTCTCCTCTCTGCGCTGCCTTGATGTGGGTCTTGACGGCCTGCATCAAGCTGTTCTGGTCGGTGTCCTTGCGGTTCAGTGCCTTGACCACCATCTCGTCGGCACCGCCCTTGACGATCAGCCGGTGAACAATGACGCTCTGGGTCTGGCCCTGGCGGTAGAGCCGTGCTTCGCCCTGGGCGTAAAGCTCCAGGCTCCAGGGCAGGCTGTACCAGATCAGGTGGTGACCGCCCTGCTGCAGGTTCAGTCCGTAGGCGCAGCTGGCGGGCTGGGCCAGCAGAACGTCCAGCTTTCCTGCGTTCCAATCTGCGGCATCCTGCCCGGAGCGCAGCACGGCGAATCTGAGGCTCTTGTGGCGGGCTTTCAGGGTCTCGGTGAGCTGCTCCTCGTCGAAGCGGAAACCGTAAAACACGAGGGCTCTCTGGCCGTCCAGCGCGTCGATGAGCTCGTCGAAAGCATCCAGCTTGCACCGGTGGATCTGGTGCACCGTGCCGTCCTCGTCGTACAGGCTGCCGTTGCACAGCTGGAGCAACTTGCCGGTCAGGGTGGCCGCCTGCTGGGCGGTGATGGTCTCGCCGTCCACCTCCAGCAGGTAGTTCTTCTCCAGCCTCTTGTAGGCCGCCTTGGCGGGCTTGTCCAGCACCACGGGGATGTCGTCGGTGATCTTCTCCGGCAGGGTCAGGTGGTCGGCGGCTTTGAAGCTCAGGACGATGTCCTTGATGCGGTTCTCCACCGCTTCAGCGGCACCGTCCCGGGGCTCGTAGCTGTACTCGGTGGGCCAGAAGTAGGCCTGCCGGTAGTGGGTGATATACCGCCCCAGCCGCTCCCCCTGGTCGAGCAGGTAGATCTGGGCCCAGAGGTCGAGCAGGCTGTTGGGCCTTGGCGTGCCGGTCAACTCGACCACTTTGTGGATGCGGGGGCGCACCGCCTTGAGGGCTTTGAACCGCTGGGCGGCGTGGTTCTTGAAGCTGGATGCCTCGTCCAGAATCACCATGTCAAAGTTCCAGCCCCGGCCCAGTGTGTGAACCAGCCAGGGGACGTTCTCGCGGTTGATGATGTAAATATCCGCTGGGGCTTCCAGTGCGGCTTTGCGCTGCTTCTCTGTGCCCAGCACGGTGGAAATGCGCAGGTGCTGCAGGTGCTCCCATTTCTCTGCCTCATCCTGCCACGTCGCCTCTGCGACTTTCTTCGGGGCGATGATGAGCGCTCTGCTGATCTCCAGCCGGTCGTAGATCAGCTGGTCGATGGCGGTCAACGTGACCACCGTCTTGCCCAGGCCCATCTCCATCCAGAGCGCCACCCCGGGCTTCTCGAGGATCGCTTCGATGCCTGCCTGCTGATATGGGTGCGGGTGAAACTGCTGCATTGCTTTGACCTCCGTTTCTTTTAGGGCAGCGCGTCAGTCGTCGATCTCATAGGGCCAGTCCTCGTCATCAGCCCAGTCGACGGACGCATCGGGCCGAGGCTGTATAGCATCCTCTGCGCTCAACTGCTGCATCTGCTGCATCTGACTTCCCATGCTCAGCCGCTTGGCCAGAGCCACGGCTTGATATTTGCGGCTGATCTCGTAGCAGGGGAAGCCGAAGCTCTGGATCTTCTCCCGCCACCACTCCTGCAATCCTCCCGCCTTGACCTTTGCCCCGGGGCGCTTGAGTTCCACAAAGGCGATGATGCCGCCGGGGAAGAGGATCATCCGGTCAGGCACACCTCTGTGTCCGGGGCACACCCACTTCAGGCACAAACCTCCCTCGGCCTCCACGGCCTTGCGCAGGACGTTTTCGATGCTCTTCTCGAGGGGCTTATTTGTCGGCATTTTAGTTTCTCCTTTCGTGCTTGGGCTGAACATACAAACATACAAAAACATACTCAAATCCTATAAAACCCTCACGCGAAGAATATAAAGCTCTCACGTGTATGCGCGTGCGCTCTTATTTCCTTTGATTTTTCCCTTTAAGGAGAAAAAGTGTGTATGTTGAGTATGTTTTGACCTGAAAACCCGCATGAATGCTCACTTTTTCGTGCATACAAACTTTTTGGCCTTTGTATGTTGGCTGTATGTTGTGTATGTTTTGACCGCTGCTGCGGCTCTTGTTTTCTTCGGTTCTCTTAATGTTTGCCAAGTTCTCTGTATGCTCGGTTTCGCCGACCTGCTCTGTATGCTCTGTATGTTTCTCAAAGCGGTTTCGGCGGGTTCTGTATGCTCGTTTTTGGGCGAGTAATTACTCCGATTTTCTGCGCCAGATACGCTGCATTCCATAGGGCCCGCAGCGCTGGGGGTACTTTCCCGGAGCCCACCCAGGGAGGCTATTCAGCACGGCTGCAATGCGCTTGGACTGCTGCCGGTCGGGGGCCTTTCCGGTGCTGTCGAGCACCTCCCGCCAGACCTCGTTGACACAGATCGAGGTGCGCTGCTGGGTGGCAGCGGCGGGGTCTGCGGGGCCGTTCTCCCACCAGCAGACCCGCTCGTCGATGGTGCGCTTGGCCCAGTCCAGAGGGAGGGGCTTGTCCAGAAAATCGAGAATGCTGCCCTCCCAGGGGTCGCGCTCGGTGTGCGCCTGCTGCTCTGCCAGGGCGGCCTTTTGCAGCTCATCCCGGAGGATCAGCTCATCTCCCGCGTTGAATCGGGCCACCGCTTCGGCCCACAACTGATCCACTTCTGCGGGGGTCAGATCATCGTGAACGACCCGGGTGCGCCGCTCGTAGCTGCAATCTATGGGCCAGTATCGGCGGTTGCCGGTGGCATCGCGGAGAAAATCTGAGCTGTTGGAGGTACCGAAGAACACGCACCTACGGGGGTACTGCACCGTTCTCCGGCCATAAGCGGCCCGGTATCTGTCCTCCGTCTGGCTCAGGAACTGCTTGGCTGCCTCGCTCTCGGAGCGGCTGAAAGCCGTCATTTCGCCCAGCTCTACGATCCAGACACCCCGCAGGTTCTCCCGGGCCTCCTTGCCGTCGAAGCTGGTGATACTGTCGTTGAACCACTCCTTGCCCATCCGGCTGAGGAGCAGGCTCTTGCCGATGCCCTGCTTGCCGCTGAGGATGCAGATCTGGTCGAACTTGCAGCCTGGGCGGAAGCACCGGGCCACCGCAGCAACGAACATCTTCCTGGTGACTGCGCGAGTGTAGCTGCTGTCCTCCGCGCCTAAGTAGTCGATGAACAGAGTGTCCAGCCGTTCGGTGCCATCCCATGTAAGCCCGCTCAGATACTCTCGCACCGGGTCTTTGGCGTGGCGGCCTCCGGTCAGCGCCACCGCGTCGGCGGCTTTATTGACCCCACTGAAGTGGTAGGCTGTCTCCAGATACCAGCGCACGCCAGCGTCGTCCTCGTCGCTCCAGTCCCGCTCCTGGGTCTTGTCGCTCCAGGGGAAGGGGCCCTTGCACCGCAGCCGCTCCGAGAAGGTGTCCGACCAGATCCGGCCTTTGAGCACCGGGTCATGCTCGAGGATGAGCCACGCGTTCTGGATGGTGCAGGCAATCGCGCCCTTCTGGGTGCGGTCGAGCTTCTCCTGCCACTTGTCCGGGTCGGTGTCCTCCTCGGGCAGCGGCTCGAAGCCCTCCATCGCGTGGTCTACGGTCTCCTGCCGCAGCAGGGCCGCTGTGGGGCCGTCGTTCTCGGCCAGGGCCCGCATCTGCTGCCAGCTGGGGAGGGACGCTGCGGGTGTGCCCGGCGCGGCATCGGCATCCAGCTGACCGAAGCGGTGGATTCGCACCAAATCCCAAGCATTCAGCAGCTTGCCGCCTGCGGGGTCGGTGCTGTGGTGGCTGTAGATGAAGGTGTCGTTGTCGTAAAGCACCGCGCCCGCCGTGGTGCTGCCTGCGGCGTAAGTCAGGCGATCCTGCCCGGCATCGACGTACTCCCCGGGCAGAAACTTTGCGATTGCCGCCCGGATGTCATAAGTCCGGCAGAAAGCGCCCACCACGCCCTGCTTGGCGGTGGGGTCGGCCTGCTTGCCGCCGGGCAGCTTGACCGCCTCAGCGGGGCATGCAGGCCATTGCCGCACGTCGTGCCAGTCCTCGTAAAGCCAGAGGGTGTCGTCCACGCTGATCCGGTCACCGTCCTCGGTGGCCTCGCAGACCCACTGGCTGTCGCTGCTGCGGCTGGGCCAGTACATCAGGCGCTCGGCTTCAAAGGTGGTCTTGTCGAACACCTGCATGGTGGGGTCGAGCATCTGGGCCACCATCCGGGCGCAGGGCTGGTACTCCTCTGGCTGCATCATGCGGTCGGTAGGGAAGATGGCCCGCAGCCGTGGGTGCTCCGGGTCGTGCTTCCGGGTGGAATAGACCGCTGCTGTGCCCAGAGCCTTGATGGCGGCCACCCACCGCTGTGTGCTGCCGGGGGCGCAGCCGTCCATGTCCAGCGTGATCAGGCTGCGCCCGGTGCAGCGGCCGCGGCGG
>OLRR01000700.1_pt1 | contig 24962 bp, 22 predicted proteins | sample 1671941 | NCBI WGS metagenome assembly OLRR01 (sample SAMEA3136628, study PRJEB25190) | human gut metagenome
TTTGCAGCTGCCGTCGTCGCCGTGGTTTACGAACACCATCTTGGGCTTTTCCCGGAAGCCTGCCAGCCAGTTCAGCAGTCCCTCTTTGTCCGCGTGGCCGGAGGTGCCGTGGAGCATGGCGATCTCCGCGTTCACCGCGATGTCCTCGCCGAAGAGCTTCACGGACTTCGCGCCGTTTTCCAGCTTCCAGCCGAGAGACCCCTCCGCCTGATAGCCGACAAACAGGATGACGCTTTCCTTGCGCCACAGGTTGTGTTTCAGATGGTGGCGGATTCTGCCCGCCTCGCACATGCCGCTGGCGGAGAGAATGACCTTGGGCTGGGGGTCGGTATTGATAGTCTTGGATTCGTCGGAGGAAACGGCCAGCTTCAATCCGTCAAACCAGATGGGGTTGACGCCCTGTTTCAGAATGGCCCGGGTCTCGTCGTCAAAATCCGCGGGGTCGCATTGCAGGAAAATTCCCGTCGCCTCCACGGCCAGGGGAGAGTCCACGTACACCGGAAAATGGTCGTGTCCCGTCACCAGCCCCCGCTGCTTGATCTCCCGGATGGCATAGAGCATTTCCTGCGTCCGCCCCACGGCGAAGGCGGGGATGACCAGATTGCCGCCCCGATCCAGCGCCCGCTGGATGCAGGCGGCCAGCTCGCCCACCACGTCGCCCCGCTCCTTGGGGTGCAGACGGTCGCCGTAGGTGGATTCGATGACCAGATATTCCGTCTCCGCCACCGGCTGGGGGTCGCGGAGCAGGGGCTGATTGACGTTGCCCACGTCGCCGCTGAACACGATCTTCCGGGTCTGCTTTCCCTCCGTCAGCCACATTTCGATGGCGGCGGAACCCAGCAGGTGGCCGATGTCCGTCATGCGGATGATGATGCCCTCCGCGGCCTGGACGGCGGCGTTATACTGGCAGGGGCGCAGAAGGCGGAGGGCCGCCGCCGCGTCGTTGGTGTCGTACACCGGCTCCACGGCCCGTTCCCCGGCGCGCTCGGCCTTGCGGGTGCGCCACTGGGCTTCCGATTCCTGAATGTGCGCCGAGTCCATGAGCATGATGCGGCAAAGATTGCAGGTGGCCTCCGTGGCGTAGATCTGCCCCCGGAAACCGTCCTTGCACAGCTTGGGGAGCATACCGGAATGGTCGATATGGGCGTGGGTCAGGAACACCGCTTCAATGGCGTTCGCCGGAACGGGCAGCGGGACGTTCTGGAAAATGTCCTCCCCCTGCTCCATGCCGCAGTCCACCAGATAGTAGCGGCCGTTCACTTCCAGCAGCGTACAGCTGCCAGTGACCTCATGGGTCGCGCCGATGAATTGAACTTTCATGTCTGCACCTCCAGGATTCACGTCTGAACATACTATACCACAATTCGCCGCCCAGCGCAAGGTTCTGACCTTTTTGAATACACGAACACGCCCGACTCTTTGCAGAATCGGGCGTGTTTTGGGGCTTAATACTCGGTGGGCTTGATGTGCCAGATCTCCTCGGCGTACTGACGGATGGTGCGGTCGGAAGAGAACTTGGCGGCGGAGGCCACGTTCATCAGGCACTTGCGGCCGAAGGCAATGCGGTCGGCATAGTCCCGGTTGGCCTGGAGCTTGGTGCCCAGATAGGAAGCGTAGTCCAGCAGCAGGAAGTAATGGTCGGCCTGATGCCAGTCGGTGCCGTCCAGCAGAGAATGGAACAGCTCCTTCTGGGCGTCGTCCGTGGGCACGGTGCCGTCCACCAGGGTGTTGATGGCGCGGCGCAGGTCGGCGTTGGAGTCGAAAATATCCCTGGCGTGATAGGTGGGCTTCACGGCATTGATCTCATCTACGGTGTGGCCGAAGATATACTCGTTCTCCCGGCCGGCCTCCTGAGCAATCTCCACATTAGCGCCGTCCAGCGTACCCAGCGTTACGGCGCCGTTGAGCATCAGCTTCATGTTGCCGGTGCCGGAGGCTTCCGTACCGGCAGGGGAGATCTGTTCGGAAATGTCGGCGGCGGGGATGATATGCTCGGCGTAGGAGCAGTTGTAGTTCTGAACGAATACCACTTTCAGCTTGTCGGCCACGGCGGGGTCGTTGTTGATCATCTTCGCGACCCGGTTGATATAGCGGATGATGGCCTTGGCACGGGCGTAGCCGGGGGCGGACTTGGCGCCGAAGAGGTAAACCGTGGGATGGAAGTCCGGCAGACGGCCCTCCTTCAGGCGGAAGTAGATGTCCACAATGGACAGAATGTTCATCAGCTGGCGCTTGTACTCGTGCAGACGCTTGACCTGCACGTCGAAGATGAAGTCGGGGTTCAGCGTCACGCCCTCGTGCTTGGCGATGACGGCGCACAGCTGCTCCTTCTTCAGGTGCTTGATGTCGTTGAATTCCACCACGGTCTCGTCGTAGATCTGATTTTTCAGCTCGCCGATGAGGTCGAGGTTCTTCAGGAAGTCGCCGCCCACCTTTTCCCGCAGCATGGCGGTCAGCTCGGGGTTGCACAGACCCAGCCAGCGGCGGGGGGTGATGCCGTTGGTCTTGTTCTGGAACCGCTCGGGGAAGGCGTAGTACCAGTCCTTGAAGCAGTCGTCCTTCAGAATCTGGGTGTGGATCTCCGCCACACCGTTGATATAGGAGCCGACGTAAATGGACAGGTTCGCCATGTGGGCGGTGTTGTCCTTCACGATGAACAGACCCGGATGCTCCCACTTGAGCTTCTGGTCAATGCGGCAGATGATGTCCACGATCTCGGGAACCACGCTGCGCATCAGATCCAGCGGCCACTTTTCCAGTGCCTCGCCCATGACGGTGTGGTTGGTGTAGGAGAAGGTCTTCTGAGCGACATTGAAGGCGTCGTCAAAGCTCATGCCCTCCGCCATCAGCAGACGGATCAGCTCGGGGATGGACATGGCGGGATGGGTGTCGTTGAGCTGCACCGTGTAGAACTCGGCAAAGCGGCTCAGATCATCGCCATGGGCAATTTTGAAGGTGCGCAGCATATCCTGCAGGGACGCAGAGGACAGCACATACTGCTGCTTGATGCGCAGGCGCTTGCCCTCCCATGTGGAGTCGTTGGGGTACAGGACGCGGGTGATGTCCTCGGCCTTGTTCTTGGCGTCCAGCGCCCGCAGATAGTCCTGATTGTTGAAGGCGTTGAAGTCCAGCTCCTCCTCGGCCTCGCACTGCCACAGGCGCAGTGTGCCCACGTTCTCGGTGCCGTAGCCGATGACGGGAACGTCGTAGGGAACGGCCAGAACGGTATGGTCGGGGAACTTGACCTTCACGGTGTGATTATAGCGGCGGAAGGACCAGGGGTCGCCGAACTTTGTCCAGTCGTCGGCGTTCTCCACCTGACTGCCGTCGGCGTCAAAGCTCTGCTTGAACAGACCGAACTTGTAGCGCAGGCCGTAGCCGGACAGGGGAATATCGGTGGAAGCAGCGCTGTCCAGGAAGCAGGCCGCCAGACGGCCAAGACCGCCGTTGCCCAGAGCGTCGTCCTCGATGTCCTCGAGAATCGCCAGATCGACCCCGTGCTCGGCAAACAGCTCCTTCATCTCGTCCAGAATTCCCAGATTAAACAGGTTGGAATACACCAGACGGCCGATCAGGTACTCGGCAGAGATGTAATACGCCTTGCGATTGGGCATACGAGTCTTCTTGGAATGGCTCCAATCGTCGGAAATGGCCATCATAACAGCCTGACCCAGCGCTTCATGCAGCTCCTGAGGGGTCGCCTCCTGCAAAGAAACGTCGTAGGTGTACTTGAGCTGTGCCTCCGTCCATTTCAGGATGTTCAGACAGTTGTTGTTCATGTTAGCTCTCCATTCTTAAAGCGGGCGCGCCGCCATGGCTTATTGATACGGTTCCTTCTAGACAGACTTCTGATAGTATATCATATTCCGATCAGCATGTCCAGTTGAAACCGCCCCGAAAACGGCAAACAGGAAACTTTTTGCCGGTATCCGTCTGAGCGTGGGTTCTCCGGAGGAACTCCGGGGGAAGACACCCCTGCGGCGGTGGAAAAACGGCAGTTTCGGAAAATTGAAACGTTTCCAATTCTTGCAGATTCCTATTTAGAATAATACTATTTTCCCATTTTGTCAAGTAAAACCGGATGTAATATCAGACATAACATTTTTTTGCCGGGTTTTATGGATTCTGCCCGTTTTGGAAGGCCCCTATACCCCGCCCCCCGGCAATGTTAAAGGCACGTTCACATTTCGTCTATTTACTTTTCCCCGGAAGAATGGTATAATGAAAAACCATAGCGGAAAGGAGGCGGTTGTTTGAGCCGGTTTTTGGATGAATTAAAGGACTTCTGGAAAAAAGGCGACATATTTCTGCTGATCCTGTGCCTGATCGTATCCGGCTTTGGCTGCGTTTTCATTGCCAGCGCCACTTCCGCCGACAAGTTTGGCGGCAATCTCAAATATATTATCATTCAGCTGGCGGCTACCGGTCTGGGCGTCATGATGTACGCGCTGGTGTCCTCCATTGATCTGGACTTTCTCTCGGAACACCGGATGGTGATGGTGGCTTTCAACTGTGCGCTGCTTCTCATGCTGATAAGCCCCCTGGGAACCGACCACGGCTCCGGTAACCGAAGCTGGATCAACCTGGGCTTTATCAGCGTTCAGCCCGCCGAGGTCTGCAAGATCACCTATGTCGTTATTATGGCCTCGGTCATGTCGGCGCACCAGAACCGAATATCCAGCCTGCCGTCTATTATGCACATGTGCCTTCATCTGGGACTGCTGGTGGGACTGAACATGGTGCTGTCCGGCGACGCGGGCGTTTCCCTGATTTTCGTGTTTATCTTCATCGGTATGGCCTTCGGCGGCGGCGTCAGCCTGTGGTGGTTTGCTTTGGCCATCGGCCTGATCGCGGCGGCGTTCCCGATCCTGTGGCAGTTCCTCGGCGAGTACCAGCAGAACCGGTTCCTGATCCTGTTTGACGACACCATCGACCCCACGGGCATCAACGAGCGCTACCACTCCATGATGAACCTGCGTTCCCTCACCGGCGGCGGCCTGACGGGACAGGGACTGTTCAACGGCAACCGTACCCAGAGCGGCAGCCTGTTCGCCCAGCACACGGACTATATTTTCTCGTCCATGGGCGAAGAGCTGGGCTTCGTGGGGTGTCTGGCCATTATGATCATGGAAATGGCCATCATCGCCCGGTGTATCTATGTGGGCATGCACTGTCAGGATTATATGCGCCGGCTGGTATGCTACGGCGCCGCGTCGGCGCTGATGTTCCAGGTGATGATCAACACCGGTATGTGCATCGGCGTTATGCCCGTTATCGGTCTGACCCTGCCGTTGATCAGCTACGGTGGTTCTTCGGTGGTTACGATCTACGCCATGCTCGGCCTTGTCTCCGGTGCCCACGCGCGACCACAAAGTCTGAGCCATGAACGATACGTGCAGCCATACAGGTAAACAAGCCTCATGCGCCCCGTCCTTTTCAGGGCGGGGCGCAAAAAAGAAAAAAGGAAATTCCGGAAAAAGTGGTTGACTTTCCGGAAAAACGTGGTATAATAAGCTCTGCTTCGGTATGGAGGCATAGCTCAGCTGGTTAGAGCGCATGCTTCACACGCATGAGGTCACAGGTTCGAGTCCTGTTGTCTCCACCAGGTATTATATAGAGGATTTGTGTAACGGTAGCACACCGGACTCTGACTCCGTTTGCGGGGGTTCGAATCCCTCATCCTCTGCCAAGTCCACTGTAGTCGTTCAGATTACAGTGGACTTTTTTGCATCAAGGGCGCTCCGATGAAAGCGGAGCGCCCTTGATGCTTTATTTGATTGCCGCGCTGTTGTTCAGCAGCAGCGTGCTGTAGAGGAACAGCACGTCCTGACCGTGAAAGTCCAGAAACTGCCCCAGATAGTCGCTTCGGATGTACCGAAGGTCTACCAGCGTCACTCTGGCGTAGTCGTTTACCAGCAGCGGAACGAGGCTGCTTCCGAAGGAATCCCGGAATACGATCAGCTCCCGGCCGGTGGCCGCGTTGGGGTTTTCGATGGTCAGCAGGCTCCGGGCACCGGAGAGATACACGTCGTACAGGTCTTTGCTGCTTAGCTTGGTCATGTCGTAGACAGCGGTGGTTTCTCCCGTTTCGTAGTCGTACACCCGGCAATCGCCCAGCAGGTCGCTTTTCAGCAGGTACATGGTGTCTGGCTGCATGGGCAGCGCCGCCTGACCGTAGTACACGCCGTAGAAGGGCTTTTCCAGCGGGGTGACGGTGTAATCCTCCTGCCGGGGAGAAGACACCCCCAGCGCCTGACACAGCGTCTGCGCCGCCGGGAGCAGCCGCTCCTGCCGCCAATGGGTGTCGGTGCGGTAATAGTCCTGAATGGACAGGCTGTCCGTCAGACTCACGGGAGCCGCCCACGGCATTCCGCCTTCCACCATGGTAAAGAGCCGGTCATAGTCCATGGACAGTTGCCCGGCGGACTGCGCCAGATAATAGCCCTTGTCCGGGACGATGGCAAGGTAAATTCTGGAATCGGTGGAGGAAAGATAGGTTTCGTATACGCTGCTGAACCGCTCCAGCGCGTGGTTGACCGAGGCTTCGCTCAGGGGATATTCCTGTGCCGCAGCATAGCCTTGGGAGATATAAATGCCGCTTTTGTCGCTTTGCCGCAGGACGAAGCGGTGAAACAGAGACTTGGCCTCGCGGAAGGTGTCCCGCAGGGGGAACTGATCCAGACTGGCGTCCTCAAAATCCGTCATGAGGCTGCCGTCCAGCAGCGTCTTTGTCTGAATGGCAGGCTTCTGCGCCAGCTGGCGGCGCTCCGCGACGGAAATGTCCCGGCTGGGCGCCAGCCACGCCCACACAGCCAGCACCGCCCAGACGGCCGCCACGGTGATCGCGCAAATTCGATTTTTCATACTGCAGCCCCCCTTAAAACCGGAAATACAGGAACGGGCTGAAGGAGCCATCCACCAGATAGGCCGTGCAGACGATCAGCAGCGCCAGCATTGCCGCGGCTTCCAGCACGACGCCCGCCTTCGTTCCGTCCATGCGCCGCGCCGCGTTTTTCACCACTGGTGTGGAGCCGAGAATGCCCAGCACGAACAGGACGGCATAGCTTTTCAGGTAGTACAGCGTTTCGGCGGAGGTCAGGCTCAGGCTGCCGAAGCCGAACAGTCCGGCAAAGTCCTGCCCCGCCTGGGCAAGACTGTCCGCGTTGAACAGGACGAAACTGAGGACTACCGCCAGCAGCACATAGCCATGGCGCAGGACGCCCGGCAGCCTTTGCAGGACGGGAATCCACTTTTCCGCCAGCAGAAGCGCGGCAAACAGCAGCCCCCACAGCACGAAATTCCACGCCGCGCCGTGCCACAGCCCCGTAAGCATCCACACGGTGAGGATGTTCAGAACCCACCGCCAGCGGCTGACCCGGCTGCCGCCCATGGGGATATATACATAGTCCCGGAACCAGCTGCCAAGGCTGATATGCCACCGCCGCCAGAACTCCGTGACGCTTCCCGAGAGGTAGGGGTAGTTGAAATTCTCCACAAAATGGAACCCCAGCACCCGCCCAAGACCGATGGCCATGTCGGAATAGCCGGAAAAATCGAAGTAAATGTTCAGGGTGAAGGCCACGGCGTACATCCAGTAAAACAGGACGGATTTTTCGCCGCTCTGTCGGAACAGCTGGATCAGCAGTGCAAAGTTATCCGCAAGGATGACCTTTTTCCCCAGCCCTACCAGAAACCGCCGCAGACCCACCGCTGCGTTTTCCCAGCTGTGCTCCCGGTGCTCCAGCTCCCGGGCGATGTCCGCATAGCGGACGATGGGGCCTGCAATCAGCTGGGGGAACAGGGCGACATACGCGCCGAAGTTGATGAGGTTCTTCTGTGCCGGGACGCTGCCGCGATAGACGTCGATGGTGTAGCTCAGGCACTGGAAGGTGTAAAAGCTGATGCCGACGGGCAGCGCAAGATGAAGCAGCGGAATTTTCAGGCCGGTGACGGCGTTCAGACTGCCGATGAAGAAGTCCGCGTACTTGAAAACCCCCAGCAGCCCCACGCTGATGACGATGGACGCCAGCAGCCAGAGCTTTTTCCGCTTCCGGGAGCGTTCGATGCCCAGGCCGCAGACATAGCACAGCAGGACGGTGAACACCATCAGGGGCAGCAGCCGCAGTTCCCCCCAGCCGTAAAAAATCAGGCTGGCAAGGAGCAGAACGGCGTTTTTCCCCTTCCGGGGCGTGAGAAAATACACCGCCAGCACCGCCGGGAGGAAATAATATAGGAAGGGAATGCTTGAAAAAACCATAGGCGTGTTCGCTCCTGAGAACTCTTATAAAAATGGCAGCGATGGAATCGCTGCCATTTTGGAAACCTTAAATCACAAATTCGGGTTCGCCGACGACCTTGCCGAAGGCGTCCACAAAGGACTGGGCGGTGAGGTCGTAGCTGGTGTCCAGCATAATGAGCATCACCACGTCACGGTAGCCGGTGACCAGCATGTCGTCCGCTTCCACGCAGACCCACTTGCGGGGGTTGATGCCGGACTTCATGGCTTCGGCGACGGACTTGATGTCCTCACCCGGGGCGACCCGCACCATGACCATGGAAAAGGCGATGGAGCCGATCATCGGCTCGAACACTGCGGCCTCCGTCAGCACGCCTGCGTTATCCAGACCGGTGCTGCTCTTGATGGCCCACTGCCCTTCCTCGCTGGTGTCGGTGAGGTCGATGGTCTCGACGCCGCCGTCGAACTCCACCGGCTGCTGGGCAACGATTTCGTTCAGCAGCTCCTCCATGGTTCCCTCCACCTTGTCGGGGGAGGTGGTTTCCGTGGGCTTGGATCCGGCACAGCCGGAAAGCAGGGACAGCGCCATGGCTGCCGCCAGAATTGCAGTTAAAACTCTTTTCATGTTTCATTTCCTCCTGAAATTATTTCGGGTAAATCGTTTCTTCCAATAAGCATGCCCCAAAAACAGCAGGAGCATACCGGCGGCCGCGCCGCAGCTGTCAATGCACACGTCCCGGATGCCGGGGCTGCGGCCGGGGATGAAGGCCTGGATGGTCTCGTCGATGCAGGCAGCGGCCACGCCCAGGGCAAACGCCGGAAGCCGCTTTTTCCCCAGCATCCCGAACAGCCAGCCAAGCAGCAGTCCCAACGCGCCGAATTCGGCAAAGTGGGCAAATTTCCGCAGCAGGCCGTCGCCGCCGGAGGGAACCGCTTCGCCGGGGGTGAACACGCCGTCCAGCAGCGCCTTCAGCGTGCCGCTGATCTGTCCGGAGACTTCCGCCGGGAGCAGGGAATTGCCCCAGATAAAGACCAGATTGCAGATAAGCAGCACCGTACACACCGTCATGCGGCGCTTTGTGCGCTTCACGCCAGAACCCCCAGATGCTCCAGCAGGATCTTCACGCCCAGCAGAATCAGAATGACGCCGCCGGCGAACTCGGCCTTTTTCTCATACCGGCTGCCGAACACGTTGCCGATCTTCACGCCCAGAGCGGACAGCAGGCAGGTGCAGATGCCGATAAACGCCGCCGCCAGCCAGATGTTCACGCTGCCGACCATGGCAAGGGAAATGCCGACGGCCAGCGCGTCTATGGAAGTCGCCACGGCCATGAGAAACATGGTCCTGACGGACAGGTCGGCGTCCTTTTCCGGGTCGTCGCCGGATTCGTCTTTCTTCTCCAGCGCTTCCTTCAGCATGTTGATGCCGATGATGACCAGCAGACCGAAGGCAACCCAGTGGTCGAACGCTTCAATGGCTTCGGCAAACAGCGAGCCAAGGAAAAAGCCGGTCACGGGCATCAGCATCTGGAGTCCGCCGAACCAGAGTCCGCAGGTCGCCTCCGCCTTCAGCGTTGCCTTTTTCATGGCAAGACCCTTGCATACGGATACCGCGAAGGCGTCCATACTCAGCCCCACCGCCAGCAAGAACAGTTCTCCGATTCCCATAAAAAATCCTCCGTACCGAATACATGTCAGCACAGAAGACGCGAAGAGACTGTGCCGGCCTGCAAAAGTCTCGTCATTTCAGGCTGAACCGGGGCCTCACCAGTATGTCGATTCAGTCCCGCGTTGTGCGCCGACCACTCCCTCTTCACGGCGCATTATAACAAAGATTCCTCCGCTCGTCAAGGCGAAGCGGAGGAATACACAGTTATTTTACAAATGGCTCATTGCCCATTCCACGACCAGCACCGCGGCGCTGCTGCTGAGGGCGACCACGATCAGACTCTTGCCCCGGTAGGCCAGAATCACCGCTACCACCAGCGCCGCCGCGCCGCTTAAGATAGAAGCGGTGCTGCTGAGGATGGAGGGGAACGTCATGGCCGTCAGGCAGCAATAGGGAACGTAGTACAAAAACGAGCGCAAAAAACGGCTCTTAATGGGCTTGCGGAAGATCGTCATGGGCAGGACGCGGATGAGGTAGGTCGTCAGCGCCATGGCGAGGATGTACAGATAAATGTTCATGCCGCTTCCCTCTCTTCCTTCACCGGGAACAGCACGGCGCAGATGGCGGCGGCTGCCACGGTGCAGATCACGATGGACAGTCCCGGGGAAACGGTTTTCAGCCCGGGCGTCCAGGAAAACAGGCTGCTGAAGATCAGCGCCAGCACCACCGCCACGAAAATATCCCGGTTCTTCTTCGCGGGGGGCACCACGATGGCGACGAACATGCCGTAGAGCATGACCCCCAGCGCCGTCCGGATGGAGAGCGGCAGGATCGACCCGGCCAGTGCGCCGCACAGCGTCCCCAGCGTCCAGCCGATAAAGGGCAGCGTCCCCAGCCCCAGCAGGAACGGCACCGTCAGGGGTGCTTCCCGCGCCATGGCGAGGGCGAAAATTTCATCCGTATTGAAAAACGCGATCAGAAGCCGGGGCAGCAGGCCGATTCTTTCTCCCATCCGCTGGCTCAGCGCCAGACTCATCAGGGCGTAGCGGCTGTTGATGACCAGCTGCGTCAGCACCATTTCCCACAGCGTGGCGGCGGCGACGATGAGGGTCAGCCCCGCGAACTGCCCCGCGCTGGTCAGATTCGTGGCGGAGATCAGCACCGCGTCCAGCGTTTTCAAGCCCTGCGACACGGCCATGGCGCCGAAACCGAAGCTCACCGAAAAATATCCCATCCCCACAGGCAATCCACGGTTGACGCCCACGCGGTATTCATTGTTGTTCATAAATAACACTTCTCTATGTCTCTTTTTTCCGGCAAACGCCGCCGGATGGTCAGCGGACTCCCTGGTATTCCATCAGCTCCAGAACGTCCTGTCCCCGTTTGGTCAGCGCCATGCTGCCCCGGACGGGACTGGCGTCATAGGCGGGGGTATGGTAATCTTTCAGGGGCTTGTCATAGTCAAGGGAAATCAGACCCTTTTTCTCCAGACATTGCAGCAGAAGCTCTTTTCCCGCTTCCTCCGGGAAAACCGGCGCTTCCTTTTCCTGAATCACCGGCAGAAAGGCGCACTCTCCCAGCCGGTGCAGAAAGCTGATCTCTTCTTCCGTAAGCTCCAGCTCCAGACCGCAGCCGGAACAGCCGCCGCTGCATCCGCCGCAGGATTCACATTTGCCCATATTCGGTGTCCTCCTTTTTCTTTCAGGGTATCATAGCAGATGGGCGGCAAAATGTCAAATTGTCCGCACGCTCGACGCGCCCCTTGCGCTTTTTTCAAAATTAGGGTATACTATAGGCACAGAAAAATACCAAGGAGGAATTGTTATGTCCGTCATGCACATTACGAAGGCCAACTACGACGAGCTGGTGAAAAACAGCGATAAGCCCGTGCTGCTGGATTTCTGGGCGCCCTGGTGCGGCCCGTGCCGGATGGTCGGCCCCATTGTGGAGGAGATCGCCCAGGAGCGGGAGGATATCGCCGTGGGCAAGATCAACGTGGACGAGGAAGTGGAGCTTGCCATGGAATTCGGCGTCGCCAGCATCCCCACGCTGGTGGTCGTGGAACACGGCGAGGTCATGAACAAGGCCATCGGCTACATGCCGAAGGCGGAGATCGAGGAACTGCTGGGCTGACACTGCAGACCCCATAGGAACGTTCAGGCGGCGCTTTCAAGCGCCGCCTGAATTTTTTACTTTTTGTGCTGGTAATAGTACTGCTTGATGGCTTGGAACGACTCGTCGCTGATGACGTGCTCGATCCGGCACGCATCGTCGGTGGCGGTCTTTTCGTCCACGCCCAGACGGATCAGCAGCTCCGAGAGCACCGTGTGGCGCTCGTAGATCGTCTCCGCTTTTTCCCGGAATCCGTCAGCGTAATCGCGCCGTCTTTTTCCACGAGGATATACCCGCCCTCCCGGAGAATGCCCATCGCGCGGGAAACGCTGGGCTTGGAATACCCCAGATATTCGCTGACGTCAATGGAGCGGACATACCCGCTTTTCTTCGCCAAAACCAGTATAGCCTCAAGATACATTTCACCCGATTCCCGGACAGTCATTCGGCTCATCTCCTTTTGATAAGGATATCACACTTTCCCGCTGAATGCAAGCGGCGGATTTCCGGGAAAAGGGAAGTCCTATGGGACGTTCGGGGTGAACTGTGAAATGTTCACAAATTTTCGCTGGTTTTTTCTACGTTTTGCCGAGGCAGTTCTGCTCATTTTCGGTTGATGGCCAGCAGGACGGCGCCGAAATATTTGCGTTTGCGGAGGAAATCCGCAAGGCTGCTGCCGTAATTGTCCGCGCCGGTGGAGTTGCGGTAGGTGTTGTAGCCGACGAAGCCCCCGGCGGTGTTGCGCAGCGCCACGAAGTGCGCGCCGAAGCGGTATTTATTCCGCCAGTGGTAGAACAGGATGCAGGCATCCGCGTTTTTTGCCGCCTCGTCGAAGCGTTTGATGTCCACGACGATCTTCACGGGGAAGCCCCACTTCCGGAAGCACACCGCAGGCCCCCAGAAGGAGGTGCCGGTGTTGCCGTGGATCAGGGGCAGCTGCCATTCGTAATAGCGGATCAGCGCCGGGATGTCCGTTTTGTACCCCAGAATTTGCAGGGCGTTCCAGGTGGCGACCCATCCGCAGCCCACGTCCGCCGAGGCACGCAGGCCATAGCGGTACTGCTCTTTGGGAATGTCGTGCTGATTGTAGATAAAGTCGTTCATAGTTGCTGCTCCGTGACCGGGTGCTCCGCAATGTAATCGTCCAGAATGCCCGCCGCAGTCATGACCATATGGGCGCAGGGGCGGGTCTTGTAAAATTCCGCCGTGCGGGGTGTGGGATTGGGGTCGGATGGCGGATTGTCCAGAATCTCCCGGCAGATAATGCTGCCGATCTTCTCCCGGAACTGTCCCGCAAGGTTCTGCACCAGCCGGTAATGGGCTTTTTTGTTCACGTCGTTCTCGCCGGGGTCGTCATAGCCGTACAGAAGCCCCGCCACCATCAGCATCCCGCTGACCGCACCGCAGACCTCCCGCATCCGCCCCATGCCGCCGCCGAAGGAGGAGGCGAGCTTCGCCGCGAAGCTCTTTTCAAGCCCCGTTACGTCGCTGAAGGCCTCCAGCACCGCCTGGGCGCAGTTGCAGTCGGATAAAAAGAGTTCTGCCGCCAATTCCCTGTGATCCATCGCTGTTTCCTCCGTATATTTGATAGAACCAGTTTACCGGGAGAAGGGGCAAATGTCAAGCCGGTATTCGCGCACAGATGGGCGACATGTGCCGGATTCGCCGAAATGGAATGGTAGGGTTCGCTTCTGATTTGGAAGATTATACAAAAAACGCGGATGCACCGAAAAAGCTATTGACAATCGGAAACCGCGATGCTAGGATACACTCAAAATTGAATCGCTTGATAGAGGCGCGGTACTCATCAGTACCCTCCGGCAAGGTCGTGCAGCCGCCGAAGGAGAAAGGGATCACCGCCGAAGTGTGGGAAATCTGCCCGGGTTTTTCATACTGGGTCGTCAGAGAACATCTGCCGGACTGTCACAAAAAATCTTTGTGAAGCGCTATCATTGGCTGTTCGGATCACTCCTTTCTTTTTGTGGGGTCTCCGCATTTCCATGGACCGCTTTCCAAAGCGGTTCATTTTTTAATGCAAAAAAGAAAGGTCGATCCCAAAATGAAGAAGTTCGTATCCGTTATCCTGTCCCTGCTCATGGTCCTGTCCATGACCGCTTGTGGAAGTTCTGCTTCCGACGCTCCCGCCGCTTCCGCCGCACCCACTGCGGCCAGTTCCGTGGTTCTCTCCGGCGTGGAGGACGGCGTGCTCACCGTGGGCATGGAGTGTGCCTACGCCCCCTACAACTGGACCCAGATGGACGACTCCAACGGCGCTGTTCCCATCGCCAACAACCCCGGCGCTTATGCCAACGGCTATGACGTCATGATCGCCAAGAAGATCTGCGAGGCCAACGGCTGGGAGCTGGAGATCATGGCCATCGGCTGGGACGGTCTGGTTCCCGCGCTGAACGCCGGTCAGCTGGACGCCGTCATTGCCGGTCAGTCCATGACCGAGACGCGGCTTCAGGAAGTGGACATGGCAGGCCCTTACTTCTACGCTTCCATCGTCTGCGTCACCCGGAAGGATAGCCCCTTGGCCTCCGCCACCGGCATTTCCCAGCTTTCCGGCTCCTGCACCGCTCAGACCGGCACCATCTGGTATGACACCTGCCTGCCCCAGATCGAAGGCGCCCAACTGATGCCCGCTTCCGAAACGGCTCCGGCCATGGTCATGGCCGTCACCTCCGGCACTGTGGATTACATCTGCACCGATATGCCCACCGCTATGGGCGCCTGCGCCACCTACGACAATCTGGTGATTCTGGACTTCTCCGGAAGCGAGGACAATTTTCAGGTAGACGCCGGTGAGATCAACATCGGTATCTCCGTGGTCAAGGGCAACACCACCTTGCTGGACGCCATGAATGCGGTCCTCAGCGGAATGACCGTGGAGGACATGAACCAGATCATGAACGAGGCGATTGCCGTTCAGCCCGCGATCTGAGGTGCCTCATGGATAAGCTTGCAAAACTCACGACCGACATCGGGAAGCTGTGGGAGACGTACTCCGGCGCTTATTTTACCGGCATCCGGAACACGCTGGTTCTGGCGGTGGTCGCGACCCTGATCGGCTGCGTGATCGGCCTGCTGTGCGGCATTCTCAACACCATTCCCTACACCCGGCAGGATCCGCCGGTCAAGCGCTTCTTCCTGAAGCTGCTGCGAGCGCTGATCCGGATTTACGTGGAGGTTTTCCGGGGAACGCCCATGGTCTTACAGGCGGTGTTCATTTTCTACGGCCTGCCCTACTTCACCGACGGCGCGGTGGCCTTCAAGGGAATGGGCGGCATCTGGGTGGCAGCCATCATCGTGGTGTCCATCAACACCGGCGCGTACATGGCCGAATCCGTCCGGGGCGGCATCATCTCCATTGACCCCGGCCAGACCGAGGGCGCGAAGGCCATCGGTATGACCCATGTGCAGACCATGGTGAACGTCATCATGCCTCAGGCGCTGCGGAACATCATCCCCCAGATCGGCAACAACTTTATTATCAACATCAAGGACACCTCCGTGATGTTCGTTATCGGCTTCGTGGAGTTTTTCGCCACCCATCGGAACATTGTGGGCGTCAATCTGCTGTATTTTCCCTCAGCCGTGATCGAGATGGCGGGGTATCTGATGCTGACGCTGGCGGCGTCTTTCCTGCTGCGCCTGCTTGAAAAGCGGCTGGATGGCAGCGACAATTACGAGCTGGTCAGTACGGACTCTTTGGCCATGAGCGCCGGTACCTATTCCCACCCAAGCCGCAAGACGCCCTTCGACGAGCGCAGCGGCGAGTTTGATTCCGGAAGACCGAAAGGAGAATATTAATATGGAAGACGTGATTTTACAGGTCAACCACCTTTCCAAGTCTTTCGGAAGCCACGAGGTGCTCCGGGACATTGACTTTACCGTAGCCAAAGGCGACGTGACCTCCATCATCGGCGCTTCCGGCTCCGGAAAAAGCACGCTGCTTCGGTGCATCAACCTGCTGGAAACGCCCACCTCCGGCGAGGTCTGCTACCACGGCAAGAACGTGGCTGGGCGGGGCGTCAACGCGCCGGCCTACCGCGCCCATGTGGGTATGGTGTTTCAGTCCTTTAATCTGTTCAACAATATGACGGTGCTGGAAAACTGCATGGTCGGTCAGGTGAAGGTGCTGAAGCGGAGCCGGGAGGAAGCCCGGGCCCACGCGATGACCTATCTGGAAAAGGTGGGCATGGCGCCCTACATCAACGCCAAGCCCCGGCAGATCTCCGGCGGCCAGAAGCAGCGGGTAGCCATTGCCCGGGCGCTGGCTATGGATCCGGAGGTGCTGCTGTTCGACGAACCCACCTCCGCGCTGGACCCGGAGATGGTGGGCGAGGTGCTGAACGTGATGCGGTCTCTTGCGCGGGAAGGGATGACCATGCTGGTGGTGACCCACGAGATGGCCTTCGCCCGGGACGTGAGCAATCATGTGGTGTTTATGAGTCAGGGCGTCATCTGCGAGGAAGGCGTACCCTCCGAAGTGTTTGGAAACCCGCAGAAGCAGGAAACAAAGGATTTCCTCGCCCGATTCCGCAGCGCCTGATACTGAAAAGAGTTACCGCCGGGGCAATTGCCCCGGCGGTATTTTTTGGTGTTCTTGCGGCCAGATCACGATTACAGTACGCAATGTACGTTTTGCAGGTAGAAAATCGCAGAGTAGCTGGCATTTCCCTGCACCGTCGGGTAGGCAGTAATCGCGTCAAAGTCCTTGTAGCCGTTGAGCTTTATGTCAAAGTATCCGCTCGGCTCGGTGTACTTGATGTCCTGCACATACTCCCATCTGCCGTTGCATCTGATATAGATTTTCCATGTGCCGTTGACCTTTGCGCCATGCCAGCCGTTTGCCTCAAGGTAGAACTGGAAGGAGTCACAGTTTGCCATTTCGAGGGACAGCTCCAGAATAGAACTGCGTCCGTTATTTCCGAAATGGTAGTCCTCATCCGACCATGTTCCTCCTATTTCGCCGAAAGTAATTTCGTCTATTTTGCCGTCACGGCCTGCGTGAAAAGAGGAGCCGTAATATTCCACATATTCATTCTCAGCCAATGCGCCATCCTCGTAAAAGTAGTACAATGCGTCATCTATTTCCTGAAGATCTACATACTTTTCGCCATCCTGAATGTAATAACGCTTTCCGTTTATGGTGTGCCAGCCGTCCGTGAGGGCCTCTGTTTCCGTCGGGGCGGGAGGCTCGGTGTATGTGACTTTTTCGGTGGGGGCGGCTTCAGTAGCGGCAGGTTCTATAGTCGCGATCGCTTTCAGCTGGTTCTGGGCATCGGTGCGGTTATGGAACGCGCGCACTGCAAGCAGAACTACGACCACAAGGGCGACGGCTGCCAGAATGATGGGAAGTCTGGACTGCCAGGAATTGTTTTTTCCGCTGTTATTCGCCGCCGGAGGGTTCTGCCATTGAGTGTCCTGCTGCTGGGGGTTCTGCCATTGGGCGGGTTGCTGCTGGATGGGCTGCGGTTGGGGTTCCTGCTGCTGGGGCTGCTGGACGGGCTGCTGAGGCTGCTGCCACTGAGGGGACTGCTGGGGCTGCTTCTGTTCTGCTCCGCAATAGGGGCAGAATTTCACGGTTTCCGCGATTTCTTTGCCGCAGTTGTAACAATACATGTTCCTCTCTCCTTTATTTTCAAAATATATGACAACTATAACTTTGACCAGGCAATATCAGAGAATTTGCGTTGTATGCCGTTTTTCACTTTGGCACGGGCTCGCCGCAGTTTCCACAGAATTCCGTGGTCGGTGACAACTCGTGGCCGCATTTTTTACAATGGTTCATGGCGTACTCCTTGGTTGCTTTTGGGCGTGGCATTTATTTTCTCACCTCAGTAAGTTTGCCGCTGGTTGCGTCATATACCAGGAAACAAATACTCGTACCTGTCATGGTTGTAGGGGTATCAAAAGTAAATGAGGATATGTCAATAATGTAGTTGTTTTCACCCCAAAAATTGTGACCCCACACAATATCATACTCATCCTTCGACATGCTAAAGCAAACATATGGTACTTGCTCAATGCGTTGATTTGAAATTTCGCATGTCGCCTGCATATGTACGTTCCACCCTTCCATGTAGGAGTCCCAAAAGAAATACATGGTCGGGAAGCTGTTAGCTGCCCATGCATCCGCAGGGGCTGGAACAGTATATGTGCCATTTCCTACTGACTCAAATGTCGCATACTGCATCTCGCCATTACTGCCCAAGTATCCAAAAAGTCGTTCTGTTGTACCGGCACCAGTCTGATCTTTGGGGAGAAGCTCAAGCAAATTCGATTTCCATGTCAGTGTGGAATCCGTAATTTCTATCTCTGATTGCGCACTTTCCATGGTGTCAAGCAGTTCAAAAAGCGATTCCGGGAAAAGGGGAAAATCCTTGACGTTCTGGGGCGCAGTTTCTTTTGTCCATGATTTTACAACGTCGAATAGCGGTATAAATTCCTGCTCAAATTCTTCCCTTGTCATGTTTAAGCCGGGATACACAGGCTGAGAAGACACTTCCTCAGCAACTGTGGCAGCCGTAGTCGGGGCAACGGTCGGAGTTGTGGCCGGAGTGGCTGCAGGCAATGCGGCTGTATTGGTATCATCAGCGGGTTTACCGGCGTTTGCCCATACCAGCGCTCCGCACAGCACGACGGCAATGACCGCCGCCGCGGCAATCCAGAGCTTTTTCCCGGACTTTTTCCCCGCTTTTGGTTTTGGTTCCGATTGAGCCTGAGGTGCGGGTTCCGGTGTCGGCTGGGGTTCCGGTTTGACCTCCTGCTCTGGTTGAGGTTCCGGTCGGGCTTCCTGCACCGGCTGAGGTGCTGGCGCGGGTTCCGGTTTTACCGTTGTGCTGTACAGACCCTTTTCCAGTTCCTCCATGCTCTGCATCCGGTTTTTGGCGGATATCACCATGGCCTTTTGCAGCGCTTCCAGCGCCTGAGCCGACAACGCTTTCAGGCCGGGTTCCTCCCATGAGATGGTGTCCTCCACCACCCGGTCGGTGGCGACGGGCGGCAGTTTCCCGGTCAGGGTGTAATAGACCGTGGCGGCCATGGCATAGACGTCCGTCCATGGGCCGGAGCTGCCCCGCTGGGTATACTGCTCAAAGGGGCTGAAGCCGCCCTTGGCGACCTGCATGGAGGACGCGCCATTGTTGACGCTCAAGTCCTTCGCCGCGCCCAAGTCCAGAATTTTTACCCTGCCGTCCGGCGTCAGCATCAGGTTGTCCGGGCTGATGTCCCGGTGGACAAGGCCAGCCTGATGCACCTGCTCCATGGCCTGAATGGCGGGAAGGAAAATGCCTTTTGCCTGTTCCCAAGGCAGCGGGCCGGTCTTTTCCAGCCGCGCTTTCAACGTCTCGCCTTCCACGAAGTCCATGACGATGTAGGCTGTCTCGTTTTCCTGAAAAAGATCCCGCACCCGTACCACGTTGGGGATATCGTCCACTTTGGACATTTTCCGTGCCTCTTTCAGGAACATCTGCGTACCGTTCTGTTTCGCCTGCTGGGACTGCACACTGGTGTACCACGTCAGTCCCCGGGAGCCGGGATTCCGGCTGACCTGACCGGAGGGGTAGTATTCCTTGATGGCGACCTTCCGTTCCAGCGCGATATCCCAGCCGACATAGGTGATGCCGAAGCCGCCCTGCCCCAGCACCCGGCCGACCAGATATTTCCCCGCGAGGATCGTTCCCATGGGCAGGGCGTACTCGATTCCTTTGACGCTCCGCGGGTCGAAGCCGCAGTGGGGGCAGGGATAGCCCTGAATTTCCTCCATACAGCCAAAGCATTTGTTCAGTTCCATATCACTCTCATGCTCCTCTTTGTTCCAGATTTCTGCTTCCTGTTTTGCATGTTAACCGATAGATACCCATATGGCGGGACGGACACCGGCTTTCGGAGAGTTTACTGTACCGTCGTGATAGTCGATTATGGTGTCACTGTTTACACTGCACACGGCAAGGTTGTCATCTGCGGAGGTTCTGAGCCACCACCAGCATCCGCCGGTATCCTTGTTTTTGTATGTCCCCTGCTGTACCGCGTAATCCGTGGGATAGCAAAGCAGCGCGTCCTTATCGATATTCCCATTCGATTGAATGAACGCATCCACTTCTTCAAGACTCAAAAGAAATACATAGTCCGCTGTTTCCCTGCCGGAATCGCATTTGATATAGGGATTCCTGTCCGGCAGGAGGGTTGTCCGTTCCATAATTGTTTTTTCATCCTCGGAAAAGGCGGAATTATAAAACGTGCCGTTCAGCCATTGCCGAATTGTGCTGGTGTCCCATGTGACATACTCATACTTCTTGTGAAAAGGCTGAGCATCCAGCGCATAACGGCTCAGCAGCAGCGCCCTGTCCTCCTGAACGTCCAGCACCAGCCATTCAATCGCCTCGGCGCCGTTGCTGCGATTGCCATCCTGCTCGTAATGGCCAAAGCTGACGATATCATTCACGTTCACGGCCGGTTTCTTTGCCTGAGTTTCTTCGGGCACGGTAGATGCCGTTGGCTTCGTCGGGTTGGAGCTTGGAGCGGTTGGTTTCGTATACGCTATAGTCGGTTCAACATGGCTTACAGTGGGTTCCGCCTGTACTACGGTTTTGGTAGGCGCAGGCTGCGGCTCAGGCTTTGCTTTTACAAAAAGAGTTACCAATACCGCCGTCATCGCGCAAAGGGCGACAGCCAGACCAATCACCACAGCATTTGCTTTTTTCCGCGAACCGGAATGGTTTGCCCCCGGCCTGGATGCATGGGCGGATTTGGACTGGCACTGGCTCAGAAGCTCTGCCATGGTCTGCGTTCTTTCTCTGGCGTTGAGCTTCATTGCATTTTGCAGGGCCGCAATTACATGATTCGGAACGCCGCCGGTTTCCAGCAATGCCCAGTTTACGGGTTCTCCCTGCATACGATCTACAGCGGTGGGGGGAACGACGCCGGTCAGGCTGTGGTACATGGTTGCGGCCATGGCGTAAACATCCGTCCATGAGCCGGACCCGCCCTGCTGGGCGTACTGCTCCGGAGGGCTGAAGCCGCCTTTCACGACCATCGCCGAGGACGCACCTTTATTGATTGCCAGATCCTTTGCCGCGCCCAGATCGAGGATCATTACCCTGCCGTCCGGCGTCAGCATCAGATTGTCCGGGCTGATGTCCCGGTGGACAAGACCGGCCTGATGTACCTGCTCCATGGCCTGAATGGCGGGCACGAAAATGTCTTTCGCCTGCTTCCATGTCAGAGGGCCGGTCTTATCCAGCCGTGCTTTCAGCGTTTCGCCTTCCACGAAGTCCATGACGATATAGGCCGTCTCGTTTTCCTGAAAAATATCTCGCACCCGCACCACATTGGTGAGATTGTCCACCTTGGACATTTTTCGGGCCTCTTTCAGGAACATCTGCATACCGTTCTGCCTTGCCTGCCGGGACTGCTCGTTGGTATACCATGTCAAATCCCGGGAGCCGGGATTCCGGCTGACCTGACCGGAGGGGTAGTATTCCTTGATGGCGACCTTCCGCTCCATGGCAAGGTCCCAGCCGATATAGGTGATGCCGAAGCCGCCCTGACCCAGCATTTTTCCTACGATGTATCTGCCGTTCAAAATCGCCCCATAGGGAAGCACATAATTGGGTGCGGCGGCCTGCGCGGGGTCAAAGCCGCAGACGGGGCAGGGATAGCCGTGAATTTCCTCCATACAGCTAAAGCAGCGATCAAATTTCATGTTTCTCTCCTCTTTCAGTGGCCTGACGTTCGGTTCCGTGTTCCCGGTGATGACCACTATAATAAAATAATATCATCGCTTGATGATGTTGTCTACTGCCTATTTGATGATTTTATTATAGCAAATTTATGAAATTTGTGGTTGCGCGGCACGCGACAATTTTGAAAAAATTTTGCCCGGCTCTGGGAGAAAGAGCCGGGCGGGGTGATTGTTAACGATTGCGGAATTCCTTAAGAATCTTGCTGTCGGAGCAGATGATATCGGGCAGATTGTCACAGCCGTAGAACATATAGTCCATCCTCGTTACGGCGGAGGCGTCAAAGCTGGACAGATTCAGATTGGTCAGGTTCGCACAGGAGAAGAACATATAGCTCATGCTTGTCACGTTGGAGGTATCGAAGCCGGTCAAATCCAAACTGGTCAGACTTGCACACTCGCCGAACATCCAACTCATGGTCGTCACGTTGGAGGTATCGAAACCGGACAAATCCAAACTGGTCAGACTCTCACAGCCGCTGAACATGTTGTACATGTTCGTTACGTTGGAAGTATCGAAGCCCGATAAATCCAGATCGGTGAGACTTTCGCAGCATTTAAACATAAGGCGCATACTTGTCACATTGGAGGTAACAAAGCAGTTTCCAAAATTGATCGTTTTCAGATTTATAAAATTTTGGAGCAGATAGGAAGCGTCGGGATTCGGCGCGATTGCACCGTCAGCGGCCACGTACAGATCGCCGTTATCCATCCAGGCCAGCACGCTTCCGTCCTTGGATGCTGACACATCCCAGGCACTGCCGGGGGCGTTTTGCAGGGAGCTTTGGAAGGTCAGCGTTTTTACGTCTTTGCGCATATACTGCTCCTGCCCCCAAAAGGGGGTGGCAGAATCGCCATCTACGCTAAAGGCATACTCTGTAGCCGCCATAGTATGGACTTCCATGGGAACAGTAGGAACTGTTTCTGTCGGCGCCGGTTCCGTGGCGACGGTCTGTGCAGCCGGGGCTTTCACGGAGGGGGCGGACTTTTTCCCACCGCTGCCGATGGAAATAGCGAGGGCTATCACAGCGACCACCGCCGCAACGCCGGGTATCAGCCATTTGGGAAGCGGTCGCTTCGGCTTCACATCGTGCCGGGGCGGTTGGGTGGGCTGCGCTTCTGGGTTTATCGGTTGGATCTTCTGGGCTACCGGTTCCGTCTCCATCGGTTTGGGCGGGGCTGCTTTCGTCTCGACCGGCTTGGGCGGTTCCACTTCCGGAATAACTTTGGGCGGTTCCGCTTTCGCCTCCCCCTGCGGGTGGGTGAGCATTTGCAGGAGCGTGTCCATGCTCTGCGGACGATCCTGCGGGCGCATACGCATACAGTCTGCCAGAATGCCGAACTGCGCCTGCGTCAGCAGCGGCTGACAGGCCAGCGTATCGTCTATGGTGCGGTCCGTCGCGGGGGGCGGAAGAATGCCGGTGCAGCAATAGTAGATGGTGGCGGCCATGGCGTAAATGTCCGTCCACGGACCGACCTTTCCGCTCTTGCTGTACTGCTCAATGGGGCTGAATCCGTGCTTGGCCACCATCTGGGAGGACTGGACGCTGCCGTCATTTCCCTGAATGTCCAAATCCTTCGCCGCGCCCAGATCCAGCAAAATCAGCTTGCCGTCAGGCCGCACCATGATGTTGTCCGGGCTGATGTCCCGGTGGATAATGCCGTGCTCATGGACTTCTGCCAGTGCCTGCATGATGGGGGTCATGAGTTTGACGCAGCTGTCAAAGTCCATGGGGCCGTTCTTCTGCAATTTTTTCAGGAGGGTCTCGCCCTCGATGAAGTCCATGACGATGTAGGCCGTTTCGTTCTGGATGAAAACGGATTTCACCCCCACGACGCCGGGAATGCCCCCAAGCTTTGCCATTTTCCGGGCTTCCTTCAGGAAACTGTCGAAGCCCTTCTGAGTGCCGGTTTTTCCCATCATGGCGCTGCTCCACACCACGGTGGAGTGTCCCTCCCGGCTGACCATACCGGTGCTCATGGGATAGTATTCCTTGATGGCGACCTTCTGCTCCAGCAGCAGGTCAAAGCCGATGTAGGTGATGCCAAAACCGCCCTGACCCAGCATTTCGCCCACGAGGTACTTTCCCTCCAGAATCGTTCCCGGTTTCAGGGCGAAGGTCTCCGCGTTCGCGCTGCCGTAGGCGCGTCCGCATTCCGGGCAGACGGTTTCTCCCGCCGTCAGCGGGTGCATACATTTCATGCATCTGCGTACTTCCATATTCCATTCCTCTTTCTTTCGGGGGCTTCCCCGCCGATTTTTGGAACCATTACGGTAAAATAATATCACCGTTTGATGCTATTGTCCACTGCTTATTTGGCGATTTTAGTATAGCAGATTCCTTCAACTTATGGTCGCGCGGCGTGCGACAATTTTGAAAAAAGTTGCGCACCGCGCACCTCACACCGGGGAGTTATGGTGTATGATGACCATAGTTCCACTGCCCCGTTATCGATGCGCGGAAATGTGCCGGTTTTTGATGACACCGGGTGCTTGCTGTGATACAATGGCAGTAATGATTGTTTTGGATATGTCTGAGAACGGAACGATCAACGGATATCCGTGGGAGGATTTTCTCGACCAATACCGCAGCGCCTGAAAGGAATAACAGTTTTCGCCGCCGGGGCAAAATGCCCCAGCGGTATTTTGTTGGAAAAAGGACGGGCAATGGGGAATACAGTGGCAGTGGAGGTGGCGAACATGTTGGCAGCGGCCTGGCTGATGCTCAGTTCATTATTTTATTCACTGCAGCTGTCCTCGGGCAGCTTTCCCCGCCCGCTGACGGAGGAAGAGGAACGGTACTATCTGGACTTGGCAGGGAAGGGAGATCTGGAAGCGAGGAATGTTCTCATAGAACGGAATCTGCGGCTGGTGGCACACATTATGAAAAACAGATAATGCGCGGGGAGATTTTCTACGGCGGACAGAAGAGATGATTTTGTCCGTGTGCTTCGGGCAAATTGCGGGAATATATTGAAATACGAGACTTACAGCCCGGCGGGGGTCAAACCCCTGCCGGGCTGTATTGTGTGATGGACGTTTGGCTGCGGATGCGTGCAAAAGTGTTTTAATGGGTAGATTCTTCGTTGCGTTTCCCGCAAAATCATGATATGATGAACAAAGTTGAGGGCTTTGACATCATGGCCTCGGGGATACAGGTTGTTCCGGCTATCCGGACGGGCTGTACCAATCGGAGGATTCTCATACTGAACTCCAATTAAAATCTTTAGAAAAGATTTTAATTGCCCGAAGGGCA
>OLRR01000709.1_pt1 | contig 24713 bp, 18 predicted proteins | sample 1671941 | NCBI WGS metagenome assembly OLRR01 (sample SAMEA3136628, study PRJEB25190) | human gut metagenome
CTCCCAGGCCACAAATATAGGTTATTTCTCTTTCTGCGGGCTGTTTGTTGGCTGTAGAAGTAAAATCAGAATTAATCTTAGCGGATTTGGGGATTCACCAATAGGTCGTGGCTTTCCGGGCAATAAAATATTAAAGATTGACGCGTAAGATATTGTTATAATATCATAACCATTTTACGATAATAACCTGAATTACAAGTGGATAAAAATCTGCCTTTTTCCGGTTGATTCAAGGGGATTAGCATATTATTTTAGGTGTCAATCTCTTTGAAAAGTAATTTGCCAGAATTCCTATTTCTCCTATCCCCTTCTCCAAATCTTTTTCAACTGATTTGTAGGATTTGGAATAGTCAGCCGCTGTAAATTTTCTGTCGGATTGCTCAAATAATACGAGGAAGAACCCCTAAAAAATTTATTGAATTTTGTGACTTTGTGCTGTGGAATTTTGACCATAGAAACTTCGGACTGCTTTCTCCGAAGTTTCTGTACTATTGGGCAAAATGGAGCGTTTAGCACAACGGAACAAATCAATAAATTTTTTAGGGGTTCTTTTCAATTATTCTTCGGGCAATCTGGCTTTCACTTTTCTTATAGCGGCGGGTTCGTCCGTTTCACAGCCTCACAAATCAGAAGCTATTTCATTTTGATTTTTACGGTCTTCTTCTTTCCGCTTCCATCTGTTGCCATTGCAGTAATTTTTACCGTTTTTCCTTTGGCTGATTTCTTCGTTGTTACAATTCCCTTAGCATTTACCGTGGCATATTTGGTATTGCCTGATATCCAGAGAAGTTTTTTATTTGCTTTCTTTGTGGCAGTTACTTTGGCTTTTAGTTTTAGTTTCTTGCCTGCTTTTACTGGCTTACTTCCTGTTATCTTAATTTTCTTTACAATGCCTTTCATAGATGTAACCTTCCATGAAGCATATTTTTTACTGCCATCCGTTGCTGTTGCCGTAATCGTTACTTTCTTACCGCCAGTTTTCTTTTTCAGTGTAACAACTCCACCTTGCGTTACGGTTGCAACTTTTGTATTGCTGGATTTCCAGAGTAGCTTTTTATTCGAAGCAGTCTTTGGTAAAACAGCCGCTTTTAGAGTAAGCTTTTTGCCTGCGGCAATCTGTTTGGAGAGACCGGAAAGACGGATTGAGGTTACCTTTACTTTCTTTGACGGTTTTTTACCAGTATCCGGTTTTGGTGTATTTGGCTTCGCATTTTCTACCGTAATTGGCATAACTACTTTTCGTCCAATACCGACTTCTTCATAAAGAATTTCCAGTTGTTTTTTGCCTGTTTTAGACATATCGATATTTTTCACATTTGTTGTATAACCTGTTACTTTTGCCTTACTTCCATCGGTATATACTGCAGTCACTTCCAAATCATTCAGATTTAACTTCTCACCTTTAGTATAAGTAACCTTTGTCTTTGTTGCGGTGAGATAATCCAGTGTTTTTAATTCTTCTGTTCCTACATATACAAATGCTGTATTATCAGACTTTATGCTTTCTTCTGCATCTCCGCTAACTTCCATGTAAACCGTATCACTTCCGAGTTTTTTCAATTCTTCTTTTGTAAATGTTTTTTCTACCATACCATAGGATTCCACATTTCCAAGATTTATTGTTTTTAATACTTTACCAGAAGCATCCCCAGCTTTTAAAGTAAGTGCTGCTGTCGTATCAAAGGCACTGTTATTATCTATTGCTACTGTAATATCATCATCTTCTTGTTTAACAGAAAGCGCAAGTTCACTTCCGGCCGACTGAATATTTTTTGTAGAATCTGCTGTTGTATTTTTATCAGAGATTGCTTCTACTTTTAATGTTTCTTTCGCTGCCGCATCCTCTGGTACAGTAAGGTCTACCGTAACGTTTTGTGTCTCTCCTGATGTTATTCCAGCTTCCAAGTCTGCCTGTCCAATGACGTTGCCATTATAGACAATCTGAACCTTTCCCTCACCACAGTTTGTTAATCCATTATTTTTCACTGGTACGGTGATAGAAGCATCCGCATCTGGCATTACTTCTTCTTGCGTGTAATCAATATCCCCAATGATAAGTCTGCTTTGTGGCACTACAGAAGTGATACATAAATCCGTATTTTCTGTTACAGTATTCTCTGCAATATTTACATCGGTTCTTGTAAATAAATATTCATATGCAGTTCCATTCCAGATACCACTCGGCACTGCTGCATAACCTTCTAAATCTGTTAAAGTAACTGGTTCGTAAACTTCTCCATCTCGTATTACGTAGGCATACAGATTCCTTCCTGTTTCTTCTGCATTTTCTTTCTCCGATGAACAGATGAGAAGCTGGCTATCCCCACCATCTACTACCGTATAGTCTGCTGAAATAACCGCATCGTCTTCTATATAGCTTTCTACCTCTCCATCTATAGTATCAATATAGTTTAAGGAACTGCCTTCCGCATCCTGTGCATACCATAAAAGAACGGAACTTCCATCTATTTTTGCAAAAGAAGGAGAAAGATTCTGGCCATTTGCTGCAATGGTTGTTCGTCCTTTTGCATTAACCGCCGTCAGTTGTACCTGCGGATTTTCCTCGGTACCAGAATTCAATGTATAAGCTGTCACTACATCATTATCCAAATTGCCAATAGCAACAGACTGTACCGGCTTATTCTCTTCCGATAACTTCTTTGTTGTAAATGCATTTCCATTTAAAGATGCAAGGTAAACTGTATTTGTTCCGGTTCCCTTTAAAATATCATTCGCACTATTGCTGTTCCATGCAATATATGGCACATGATTTTTTACTGTAATAGACGGATGCAAATCCGCAATGGCATTATCCGTAATAGCCGGATACTTTGTCACTGTTCCTGTATTTCCATTTAATGCGATTTTTGCTGCCTGAACTTCGGTCTCGGCTGCAAGCTTTGTCATAAAATCTTCAGCCTCTGCTTCTTCTGGTGTAAAAGTCCGCTTTGCATTAATCCATGTAACGTATACATTCTCTCCATCTACTGCTGCTACTGCATCAAAATCTGCCGTTCCATCATCATCAATCAGCTTAGGTATACTCCACCCACGTTCATTATAAATAGAATATACCACTGCTGTATGATTCCCTGTTGTTCTGTCGCCCATGTCCGTTGTAAAAATAAGGAGTTTCTTTCCACTTGCCGTCTGCAAAAGCTGCGGCTTTGCACTGGCATACACATCAGACAGCAATGTTGTCACTGTTCCAGATGTATTTTTTGCAGAAGCAGCACGCTTTATCGAACGTGGCTTCGCTGTTTGTTCTGCAACGGCAGAACCATCCCACGAAGAAGAATCTACTCTTTGTATTTCATAATCTTTCGCCTCCGGTTCTAACTTTGGCAATGCTCTGGTATACATTCTGGCTTTTGACTTCTTCTTTGTGGACAAATAATCGAACGAACCATTCAAAAGCTCTTTTTCATAAGAAAAGCATAACGCCTTTGCACTAACTCCCAGCGCCCCCTCTAAAGAGGCTGTTATATCATTATCCTTCCCGTCTGATTCTACTGTAACAAGGTTCTTTGCTTCTCCATAAACAGAAATATCTGCGATATAAGAAACACCGATACCTCCCGTAAGACGTACACTCAGAAGAGTAAGCTCTACTTCCCCTTTGGTATACACTTTACTCTTATTAAAATCAAATCCTACAGAGAAATCCGCTTTAGTACCAGCCGTTCCCTTTACCTTAATCACTACCGGAACAACCACCACAACCGTCTGCCATTCCTGCTTTGCCGTTCCTTTTATTTCAACAACCAGCTTCCCTCCCGCAGATTCGACTCCATTTGCCTTTGTAATTGTTCCTTCCACATAGCCATAAGCCTTCATTTCCGGTTCTACACTCATTCCCATAGACGCGATTCCAGACTTAGTAGCCAAAAGAGAGTTGATTCCTTTTCTATAGGATTCTTTTTGCGTTTCCACAAACTTTTTAAACGTTGTCCAGTCCTTCTTATTCATATCCTGAACACCGATTCCAATTCGGTATGTATTATCTTCCCTCTTAAAAGTAATCGGAATCGTTCCATAATCAAGAGAAACATCCCCACCACCAAGAATTGGAACATTCTCCGGAATCGTAAAATCTACACCACCGTCAATCTCAATATCTACATTGCTCTCCTCTGTTCTGGTTCCTGTGGCTGTTCCCGGTTTGTCGGGATGGGCGGGCTGATTTGGGGTATCTGGTCTGTTCGGTTCACCTGGATTTACAGGATTATCTGCTCCGCTCTCCCCATTCTTCATCGCATCGGAGCATACAGTTCCGGCGTAGGAATAGAGATTGGTGGATGCGAGATTCAAATGCAAAGCGGGCCGCACACCGCCACTATAATAGTAAACTTGATAACCAATTATATCAACCCAACCATAACCGTCCACTTCGGTTGCATCATCATTATATCCGCCCGGCGAACGAAGCCACCACCAACTATTCCCATTATACTTTGTATACTCTGTGTCCGTATCATAATATCTCGGCAGACCCATCGCATAGGCATAGGTACTGCAGCGACTTCTTCTCGCTTCATCGTTTGTATTATATTTTTTTACAAATCCATAGCCCACTGCCATATCGGTATTATAAACTTCTGATTCGGAGAGAAGAAATACTTTATCCGAAGTATTATTTCCACCTGTTGCTCCACAATTAATATTATTGCTATTTACAACATTGGTTGTCTTAATAGCACTTCTTTGCGTAGATGTAAAGGCAGAATTAATAAAGTTCTTTCTACTATAATCTGTCTTTGGCTGATTCACAGATGCCTCATAACCATTCAGCCAGCTTCGCATACTGCTCGTTTCCCATGTCACATCTTCATAATTTGTATTATATTTCTGGGAATCTAAGGCGACATCTGCAAGGAGAAGCGCATCGTTACCATTTCTGTTTAAAACACGCCATTTGATTGATTCATACTTAAAATAATGGTAGGTTTTATAACTGCCATTCCAATTATACTGTCCCCCTTCATTGCTTGAGTAATATGTCGCATCTTCTCCCTTTAATCTGCGATACTTCGTTCTTCCAATCGTAATATCATTATTTTCATCCCAGCCTGTCGCATTTTTCAACGCATTATAAATACTGCCATCTTTGGATGTTATCTCACTCTGCGGATAACTTCCAAAGTACACACAGTCCCAGGTAACTTTCTGTCCGGCCTCCATAGAAGAATCCTTTACGATTCTTGGGTTGCTTATATTCTCTGCCGCATTTACTTTTGGCAAGGTTACCGGGATATCCGCAAAACTGACTCCCTGCGGACAGAATCCTGCCAGCATTGCTACAGATAAGATGAATGCTGTTATACGGGATAGGTTGATGTGTTTCCGTTGTTTTTTCATAATTTTTCCTCACTTTCTCCCTGAGCGTATTTGAAAAATGCTTTCTGGAAGATTCCGTTACAATTTGTAGAAGATTTTGCCTAAATGAGGGCTGCGTAACAGACTACGTCAACCGAATGAAGGCAAATTCAAGAATGCAAATTGAGGCGTGCAGATTTCAAGAATGATTTTTCAAACATGCTCTAAAATATAGATTTTGCTATTTTAAAAATAGCGTATCATTTTCTTCACTAAAATTCAATAGGATGTGTCTAAATGGTTGATTTTATGACACTTTTGGTAGAGGAATTCTAATTTGCCGCAGGCAAGGGAGACGCCTCCGAAGAGAAGCTATCCTCTATATTTGTGACTTTAGTCGCGGCGGTTTGAATGTTCGTCTAAATGCTCGCATCCAAACCTTGCTCCGAGGCCACAAATATAGAGGATAGCTTCTCTTCGGGGGCTAACTTTGGCTACTGGAGTATATCCAGAATTCATATCGAAGAAATTTGATGAATTCTCCAGAAGATTATCGTTTTTCAACAAATCAAATTTAAAATCTGATGCTACAGTTCTACAAATTCGTTAAGTATATTTAAAAAAGGATATTATCAGAAATTTCATTAGGCTTCTATATTTAAATATGGCGCAAAGAACATTAATAAATATTAACAGTAAAATCAGACTTCATAGAACATCTTTACAGAAAAAGATATATTTGTAGATAATAATAGAAAAAATAAAAACTCTAATTTTGCTCCTATAGCCAAAGAACAGCACCCAAAGAGAACAGATATCCTATATTTGGGCGCGTCTACCTTGTCTGCGGCAATTCAGAATCTTACTTCAAATATTCATTGACTTTTCTGTCAAATTATGTATATAATAGTCGTATAGTAACCATTGATATATCATAACGGAGGTAGCGTAAATGACGGATTCCACAATCTTACAGCCAGAAGGCTTAGAACAACGCTACGAAAGATATAAAGAAAAGATAAAACACTTTACGATAATGAATGACATCTTTATGCGAAATGTTTTAAAGGAAATCTCATGTACGGAATATATTCTTCAGGTTATCATGAATAGAACAGGTCTAAAAGTAATCGACCAGACTTTACAGAAAGATTATAAAAATCTCCAGGGACGTTCCGCCATTTTAGACTGCGTGGCAAAGGATGCAGAAAACAATCACTTTAATGTGGAGATTCAAGGTGAGAATGATGGTGCTTCTCCAAAAAGAGCCCGATACCACTGCGGTCTATTAGATATGAATCTTCTGAATCCAGGCGATCTTTTTGACAATCTCCCAGAAACTTACGTCATTTTTATCACTAAAAATGATGCCCTTGGATATAACCTGCCAATCAACCACATACAAAGAAGAATCAAAGAAACCGGAGAAATATTTCAAGATGGACAGCATATTTTATATGTAAACTCTAAGAAGCAGGATGATACCGAATTAGGCCGCTTAATGCATGACTTACATTGTAAAGAAGCGGATAAGATGTATAGTAACGTCCTGTCTGCAAGAGTGCAGCAATTAAAAGAAACTGAGAAGGAGTGAATCAAATGTGTCAGGAATTAGAAGAGATTTATAATGAAGGCGTTGAAAAAGGCGAGCAATTTGGATTTCTGCGAGGCGAACAATCTGGCGTACAAAAAGGGGAATTGAAAAAAGCAAGAGAAACTACTCTTGCCCTTCTCGAAATGGGAATGTCTGTGAAACAGATTGCAAAAGCAGTAAACCTCTCGGTAGAGACTATTCAGAATTGGATATCAGAAGCATAATTTTAATTAGCGAAGATAAACAGACCAACAAAGAATATATGGCTGTCAGAGAAACCTATATCTCAAGGATACTTTCCGCGCTTAGCGATGGTGTAGCGAAAGTTGATGAAAAGATTAAGGAAGTCATAAGTATCTGGATATGCATAGATGCCAGAAAAAATGAAGATTCCATTATAGAATACCAACTTAGACCGGAAGTAAAATTTGGTGAAAATATTCACCCCGAAGAGATAAATCTGTTAAAAGGGATTCTCATAAAGATACGAGGTGGGAAAAACATGACACAGTCTAAAAATAAATTAATCGAAATGTTGGAATATGTAATTGCAGACCATTCAGCAGAAGAAAAAAGAATTATTTAAAAAATGAATGCGGTGTAGAGATGACCAAAGAATTAGAAAGGAAGGTGGAGGCGATGGGAGAAAGTATAGGTCGCGTAATATTACAGGGAATGCTAGAAGATGCCTGGGATAAGGGAGTAGAACAAGAACGCAGAAATACGGAAAAGGAACGAGAACACGCAATTGTTGCATTCATTTCTTTTGGAATACCAAAAGAAAAAATATTAGAAAAAGGATATACTGAAGAAGAATATACGAAAGTGAAGAAAAAGTTGCTTTCTTAATATTTATGTTGAGATTTTCTACAGGCAAGTTGGCAAAACTGACACTACTAGAGCAAACTTCAAAATTTATAATGCTAAAGATAAATATCTCATCAGTGCCAATTTCTCATTCAATAAGTATGCTTATGCGTCGGCACAATCTGGCATAAAATTTTGAAAGCAGAATATACTTGAAATATCTGATTCGGTATGATATATTGAAATCAGAAAAGAATATGCTGTACAGTATGTACACAAACACAAATCCCCTCAGTACCGCGAATACTGAGGGGATTTTTTTGTGGGGTTTGGTTACCGCATGATTTTACTTCTTCTTCCGGCCAAACCACTTGCGAAGTATAGTCATGATTAGTTCAACAATGATGCCAGATGCTACACCTGCCAATACCGACAGAAGAAAAGAATATGCTGACAATATGTACACCCCCTTTCTGTTGCCAGAATGGGGCGGCAACGAGGGGATTATATCATATTTTTCCAGAAAAATCCATGTAAATCTTTAATATTTCATGTAAATTCAATAGAAGAAATAACTGCATCTAATGATGATTTTTACGGAGTTTGGATTACTTTTATTTACTATTGCCAAATATCTGTAAATATTATATAATTTTACTTCAACAACCTAAAACAGCCCCGAAAGAGAGAAGAGGCCCTATATCTGTGGCCTTAGAACGAGGATTGAATGCGAGCCATTACGCGAGCATTCAACCCACAGTAATAGAGTCGCAGATATAGGACCTCTTCTCTCTTTCGGTACGTCTGTTTTGTTTCATAAATCAGATAATTATCCCCTCGCAATGATCCACCTCATGCTGTATAATCTGCGCTACCCAGCCTTTATACTTCTGATGCTGTTTTTTAAAATGAATATCTTCATACTCTACTTCTATCTCCTGATAGCGAGTCGTTTTTCTAACTCCTTTTAAAGATAAACAGCCCTCTTCTGCCTCATATGGTTCTTTTTTACTTACAATCACCGGATTTAACATTGCAATATTCGCAAATCCCATATTCACCGCAATAATTCTTTTATTTACTCCAATCATATTTGCTGCCATCCCAACACAGCCAGTTTCATTTGCTTTTAACGTATCAAGTAAATCCTGCACCACTGGCATATCGTCTTTTGTTGCAGGGACTGCTTTCTTTTTAAGAAACAAAACATCTTTCATAATTGCTCGAACCATAATCTAACCTCCATATTGAATTCTGTTTTTACTTCTACAGCCAAAGACAGCTCGCAAAGAGAGAAGCCAACCTATATCTGTGGCCTTAGAGCGAGGATTGGATGTGAGCCGTTAGCGAACATTCAACCCGCAGTGATAGAGTCACAGATATAGGTTGGCTTCTCTCTTTGTGAGCGTCTACTTTGCCTGCGGCAAACCAGAACTTATAACTGTTCTTTCGCGATTTCCACAGCTTTTTCTAATGCAGCTTTGATTCCTGCTGGATTCTTTCCACCAGCCTGAGCCATATTTGGACGTCCACCGCCGCCGCCACCTACTAAGGCTGCTGCTTCTTTGATAATCTTTCCTGCATGTGCGCCTGCTTTTACAGCATCGTCTGTTGCAGTTACGATTAAGTTAACCTTTCCTCCCATATCGGAAGCAAGGATAACAACACCGCTGCCAATCTTGCCTTTGAGGTCATCTCCTAAGGTACGGAGTGCGTTCATGTCAACGTCTTTTACGGATACTGGAAGTACTTTGTAATCGCCTGCTTCTACTACCTGATCCATTACGTCAGCAACTTCGCTCTTGGCAATCTGGTCTTTTAATTTCTCATTTTCTGCAGAAAGTGCTTTGATTTCGTCAAGCATGGACTGAATCTTTTCTGCTAACTTATGAGGCTCTGCCTTTGCTGCTTTTGCTGCTTCGTGAAGAGTTTTTTCCTCATCGAGATAATATTTCATTACTCCGTCACCAGTTAATGCTTCGATACGTCTTATGCCCGCTGCAACACCAGTTTCAGAAATAATCTTAAATGCTTTGATTACTCCTGTATGTGGTACATGTGTACCTGCACAGAATTCTTTGGAGAAATCTCCCATAGTAACAACTCGTACTTTGTCACCATATTTTTCTCCGAATAATGCCATCGCACCAGTATTCTTTGCTTCGTCAACACTCATGATTTCTGTGCTTACAGTGAGGTCTTCGGCGATTTTTTCATTTACCATTTTTTCAACTTCTGCAAGTTCTTCTGCAGTTAATGCCTGGAAGTGAGAGAAGTCGAAACGAAGTCTGTCTTTATCTACGTAAGAACCGGACTGTTCTACATGATTTCCAAGAACGGTACGTAAGGATTTCTGAAGAAGATGGGTTGCACTGTGCCCTTTAGCTGTATCTGCTCTCTGTGCTTTATTTACAGATAATGTTACCGTATCACCAACTTTGAACATTCCCTTTGTTACATGTCCGATATGGCCAATCTTTCCACCGAGCATTTTTACAACATCTTCTACAATGAATTCGCCGTCTTTGCATGTGATGACACCGCTGTCAGCGTGCTGTCCACCACCTGTCGCATAAAATGGTGTCTCGTCTACAAAGATTGTTCCAGCCTGTCCATCAGTTAAAGCTTCTGTAAGCTCTGTGTCTGTTGTCATAACTGTAATCTTAGAATCACATTCCTGTGTCTCATATCCAACGAAAGTACTTGTTACAGATGGGTCGATAGACTCATAAACTGTAACGTCAGCACCCATGTAGTTTGTTGTCTTTCTTGCACTTCTTGCCTTTTCTTTCTGCTCATTCATGCAAGTCTGGAATGCTTCTTCATTTACAGTGTATCCTTTTTCTTCAAGGATTTCTTTTGTAAGGTCTAATGGGAATCCATAAGTATCGTAAAGTTTGAAAGCGTCCTGTCCATCTAACTCTTTTACACCTTTTTCCTTCATGGATTCTTCTAAATCAGCAAGGATTGCAAGACCCTGATCGATTGTCTTATTAAACTTGCCTTCTTCCTGAATGATAACATTGTAAATGAAATCTTTCTTTTCTTCTAATTCTGGATAACCATCTTTAGAACCTTCGATAACTGTCTTGCTAAGCTCTGCTAAGAACTTGCCTTCGATTCCGAGTAAACGTCCGTGACGGGCTGCTCTTCTGATAATACGGCGAAGAACGTATCCACGGCCTTCATTACTTGGCATGATACCATCGGAAATCATAAATGTAGCGGAACGGATATGGTCTGTGATCAGACGGATAGAAATATCATCCTGCTCATTTTCTTTGTAAGTTTTCTTTGCTACTTCACAGATCTTATCACGAAGGGAACGGATTGTATCTACATCAAAGATAGATCCTACGTCCTGAACGATAACGGCAAGACGCTCTAATCCCATACCTGTATCAATATTTTTCTGTTTTAATGTTGTGTAGTTATTATGTCCGTCATTCTCAAACTGAGTAAATACGTTGTTCCATACTTCCATATAACGGTCGCAGTCACAACCTACTGTACAGCCTGGTTTACCACAGCCGTATTTTTCTCCACGGTCATAATAAATCTCGGAACAAGGACCGCAAGGACCAGCACCGTGTTCCCAGAAGTTATCTTCTTTACCAAACTTGAAAATGCGTTCTGGAGCGATTCCAATCTCATCTCTCCAAATGGCAAATGCCTCGTCATCTTCTAAGTATACAGATGGATATAATCTGTCTGCATCAAGTCCTACAACTTCTGTAAGGAATTCCCATGACCATGCGATTGCTTCATGTTTAAAATAATCTCCAAAAGAGAAGTTACCAAGCATTTCAAAGAATGTACCGTGACGATCTGTCTTACCAACGTTTTCGATATCACCTGTACGAATACATTTCTGGCAGGTTGTCACTCTTTTTCTTGGTGGAATCTCCTGGCCTGTAAAATAAGGTTTCAGTGGTGCCATACCTGCGTTGATCAGTAATAAACTGTTGTCGTTATGTGGAACCAGTGAGAAACTCTTCATTGCAAGATGTCCCTTGCTCTCAAAAAACTCCAGATACATTTTTCGAAGTTCATTTACTCCATACTTTTTCAAAATTCTGTCCTCCTGTAGTATCTCATATATTGCTGCCGGTATACCGACATGAAAGGGTGCTGCCAGAAAACAATTGGTTCTCCGTCAGCACCCTGAAATATATCGCTATATAAATTATTTACCTGATGTATTTCCAGTACCAGCCGTGTTGCTTTCCATGTTCTTCTTCGTTCTTAACTTCTTTCCACAAAAAATGCCTCCGGCCGCGGCTGCTACCAGCAAAATAAACGTTATGATATATTGAACAAATGCACTTAATACAGCCGACATAATGGGCCCTCCTTCTTATACTGAAAATGGTTTCTGGTTACATAAGGCTAGTATACCATATTTACTAAAAAACTGTAAACCTTTTTCTGATTTAATTCGGTGGATACAACAAACGAATCTTCTATCACTGGTGTAGTAATTCCTTTCCAGCCAAAGACAGGAAGTAGAAGGCTCTTATTATAGTATTTGTGGCCTCGGAGCTGCGAGTGTATAATATTCGATAAAGTTCCTTATGAACATCATTGATTTTGTGACTTCTGTGTTTTTTACAGCTGAACAAAATCAATGATGTTCATAAGGGACTTTTCATGACTCTGTTTCTTGCAGTGACTAAAGTCACAGATACTATAATAAGAGCCTTCTACTTCCGTCTGTCAGTTAAAATTCCTACGCCAGCACCTCATTCATGCTTCCTGTGCGGTAGCCTTCCAGGTCAAGAGATACATAGGTAAATCCGTATCTTTTGAGTTTATCTACGATTTCTTTTCGAAGTTCGCTATCTAACATTCTTGGAATGTCTTCTGGTAAAAGTTCGATTCTGGCGATGGTTCCGTGGATGCGAACGCGGAATTGGAGGAATCCATTGCTGCGGAGAAGGTCCTCGGCTCGCTCTACCATGGAAAGTTTTTCGGCGGTGATGGTCTCGCCGTATACGAAACGGGAGGCGAGGCAGGCAAAGGATGGTTTGCTCCAGGTTGGGAGTCCCATCTGTTTGGAAAGTTCCCTGATTTCTGCCTTGGTAAGTTCAGCAGCACGAAGGGGGCTTTTTATGCCAAGTTCGGTAATTGCCTGCAGGCCCGGGCGATAATCTCCTAAATCATCCATGTTGGAGCCTTCTGCGACATACGACATCTGGTATTCTTTTGCTTTTTGTAAGAACTTTTCAAATAAGCCTTTTTTGCAGATGTAACAACGGTTTGGCGGATTGTGTTTAAATGCTGGAAGTTCGGTATCTCCCAAATCAAGAACAATCTGTTCTACACCAAGATTTTTACAAAAATCTTCCGCCTCTCCGGATTCTCTTTCCGGGAAAAGGCAGGATTTTGCTGTAAGTGCGATGACTTTATCCCCTAATGCTTCTTTTGCGGCTGCAAGAAGAAAGGTAGAATCCACTCCGCCAGAAAAGGCAATCGCTACGGAATCCAGTTCTTTTAAATAACTCAGTAATTTCTGATATTTTTCCTGTAATTTATTCATATCCATTTCTTTTTATTTTTTATCTTTACTCTTTTTATTCTTTCCTTATCTGTGTTTTTTATTCTTCTGCAAGTCGTGTAAAGAAACAAGTACGGTTTCCTGTATGACAGGCCGCTCCAATCTGCTCGACTTTTGCTAAGATGGTATCTTTATCGCAGTCAATGTCTAAAGACTTCACATACTGGTAATGTCCGGAAGTATCGCCCTTTGTCCAAAGTTCCTGACGGCTACGGCTAAAGTAGGTCATCTTTCCTGTCTCTAATGTCTTTTCAAAAGATTCCTTCGTCATGTAAGCAAGCATTAGAACCTCATTGGTCTTATAGTCCTGTGTAATAACTGGAATCATTCCATCGCTGTTTAATTTAAATTCGTCAAAAGAAAATTTGCTTTTCATTTATAATGCTCCTTTTGTAGAAAGTACATCCGTAATTCTAGGGTCGTAAGAACAAGCCTCATCCAAAGCTTTTGCAAATGCCTTGAATGCCGCCTCCATAATATGATGATTATTGCTTCCATGCATTAATTTTAAATGAAGGTTCATTGCTGCGCTGTAAGAAATAGCATAGAAAAATTCCTGTACCATTTCTGTGTCAAATCCACCGACTCTCTCTACGGTAAATGGCAGGTCACACACACAGTATGGTCTGCCGGATAAATCTACTGCACCAAGTACGAGTGTCTCATCCATTGGAAGTAAAAAGTTTCCGAAACGGCGAATTCCCTTTTTATTTCCCACCGCTTCACGTATAGCCTGTCCCAGTACGATTCCAGTATCTTCAATCGTGTGATGGCAGTCTACCTCTAAGTCCCCATCCACTTTGCAGGTCAGGTCAAAAAAGCCGTGTTTGGCAAAGCTATTTAACATATGGTCAAAGAAACCGATTCCGGTATCAATATCATATTTGCCGCTGCCGTCTAAATTCAGGTCAACAATAATCTTTGTCTCACTTGTATTTCTCTCTACATGTGCTTTTCTTTCTGCCATTTTTACTCCTCCTCAAAACGAACAGCGATGGAGTTTGCGTGTGCAGTCAGTCCCTCTGCCTGTGCAAATGTCTCAATATCTTTGTGAATTGCTTTTAAGGCATCTTTTGAATAGTAGATGATGCTTGATTTCTTTACAAAGTCATCGACATTTAATGGGGAGAAGAACTTCGCAGTTCCGTTTGTTGGAAGTACATGGTTTGGTCCTGCAAAATAATCTCCAAGTGGTTCAGAACTGTACTCTCCGATAAAGATAGCTCCGGCATTTCTTACCTTTGTCATTACTTCAAATGGATTGGCCGTTACGATTTCAAGATGTTCGGACGCAATCGCATTTACTACTTCTAATGCTTCATCTAAAGTCTCTGCCTCTAAAATATAACCAAAGTTTTCAAGGGATTTCTCGATAATCTCTGCTCTTGATAACTTCTTTAAGTATCCTTCAATTTCTTCTTGTACTTTTTCGCCAAGTGTCTTACTTGTTGTCACTAAAATCGCACTGGCAAGTTCGTCATGCTCTGCCTGGGAAAGTAAGTCTGCCGCTACGAAATGCGGATTTGCAGTATCGTCTGCAAGAACAAGAATCTCGCTTGGTCCGGCAATGGAATCAATACTTACATGTCCGTATACCGCCTTTTTCGCAAGGGCAACATAAATGTTTCCAGGGCCTACAATCTTGTCAACCTTTTCAATAGACTCTGTTCCATAAGCTAATGCACCGATTGCCTGTGCTCCACCGACTTTATAAATATGAGTTGCACCAGCTTCATTTGCGGCAACTAAAGTAGCTGGTGTTACTTCTCCCTCCTTATTTGGAGGGGTTACCATCACGATTTTCTCTACACCTGCAACCTTTGCAGGTACAATATTCATAAGTACAGAGGATGGATAAGCAGCTTTTCCACCTGGTACATACACACCAACTGAAGCTAACGCTGTCATTTTCTGTCCAAGAATTGTTCCGTCCGGTTTGGCATCAAACCAGCTGTTTCTCTTCTGTTTCTCATGATACTCACGGATATTTACAAGAGATTTGCGGATAACTTCTACTAAAGAATCATCTACTTTTTCATATGCTGCCTTGATTTCTTCCTCTGTTACCTGAATCGTATCTTTTGTCAGCTTACATTTATCAAACTTTTCTGTGTAAGCAAAAAGAGCTTCGTCTCCTTTTTCCTTAATCTCGTCTAAAATGCCCTGCACGGTTCCGGCATACTGGTCGTAATTATTAGGGCTTCTTTTTAATAAATCACTTAAAATATTTTTTGTATTTTCTTTATTTACCTTTAAAACTCTCATTTTCTTTTCCTCTGGAATTTTTCTATTTTTGTTTTTATCTTTTCTTGGAAATATCACCAATCATTATCAGTAATTGATTTTTTAATATCTAATATTATTTATGCCAATATATCTCATACTAAATAATATAATAATCTGTTTGTTCTGCTACATCAACTCATTTAATATAAATATGATAAAGCGATGTAATAACTAAACTAGCTTATATTATTTACTGGCTTTTACTTACTATCCCCTACTAATATTTATCTCTATCAATTTGATACTTATCTAAAGTCATTAGCCTATTGCTGTTTCAGCTTACGCAGGTCATAAATCAGTTTACGAATTCTCTCCTGTTCCATCTTAAGACTTACCTGATTTACTACCATACGGGCAGAAAGATCACAAATTTCCTCTAAGACTGTAAGCCCGTTTGCCTTTAATGTAGAACCAGTCTCTACGATATCGACAATGACCTCAGAAAGGCCAACAATCGGAGCTAACTCAACCGAACCATTCAACTTGATAATCTCTACGGTCTGAAACTTTTTATTGTAGAAATAGTCTTTAGCAATGCTTGGATATTTGGAAGCAACACGAATCAGCTCACCATGCTGTAACTTTTCTCTTGCACTTTCCGGTCCGCAGACACACATTTTACACTTTCCAAAACCAAGATCCATCACTTCATAAAGATTTCTTCCCTCTTCAAGAATCGTATCTTCCCCAACGATACCGATATCCGCTGCACCGTACTCTACATAAGTAGGAACGTCAGAAGCCTTCGCTAAGAAAAACTTAAGCTTTAAATCTTCATTGACAAAAATAAGCTTTCTTGTCTCTTTATCACGAATGGAATCACAGGTAATACCAAGTTTTTCAAACATATCCATTGTTTTATTGGCAAGTCTTCCCTTTGCCAGAGCAAATGTTAAATAGCGCATCTTAATATTCCTCCCTGAATTCCTGTAATGTCTTTGTCTCCTGATCTCCGGAAGCCATATCATAAACAGTGACATTCTCCCCATCTAAATAGAGGATTCCTTCTGCTCCCTGATTCTTTCCAAAAGCAAGATATTCTTCTAACGTCTTTCCTTCTGTCATGGAAACGAGTTCCGTCCGCACTCCGGCATCTCTTAACTTTACAACTAACGGAATCGCATTCTGTCTGTCCTCTGATTTATAAAGAAGTAAAGAATAGGCATATTCTTTTAAGGAAATGCTGATATTCTGACGGCTTAATGCAGATAGTACATCATCAATCAAAATGGTAAATCCGCTAGCACTTGCTTCTTTGCCAAACTGCGCTAAAAGGTTATCATAACGTCCACCTTTTCCGATCGCATCTCCAGTTCCATAAGTATATCCCCGGAAAATAATTCCTGTATAATAATCAAAATGGTTCACCATACCAAGATCAAAACTTACATATTTTTCGTAACCGTAAAGCTTTAACACTTCATACACTTCCTCTAGTCTGGCAATTGCTGCCTGACAACGAGGATTTATCGTAAGCTTCTTCGCCTTTTCAAGCATGGTAACATCACCATATAAATCATTATACTCAAGCAGAATGTTACGATAACAATCTTTCATAGATAAATCCGATAAAAGAATTTCCATTCCAAGAGCATTCTTATTCTCGATATATTCGTGAATCTGCTCCTTAACTTCCTCAGAAGCTTCTAACGCATCCATAATTCCTTTATAAAACTCTGCCTGCCCGATATCTATACGAAAATCCGTAAGACCTGCCGCAAGGAAACAGTCAATCATCATGATGATTCCCTCTGCATCTGCTTCCGGACTATCATCATTAATAAGCTCTGCTCCCATCTCTGTCTTCTCGGTAAGCTTACCTTGATAACTTCTGTTATTTAAAAATGTATTCCCGCGGTAAGAAAGACGAAGTGGAAATTCACAGGCACTATAATACTTTGCCACACTTCTTGCAATAGAAGGCGTCATATCCGGGCGGAGAACTAATGTATTATTATTTCTATCAAAGAACTTAAACATCTCTACAGAACTTACAGTTCCTGTATCACTGTTAAATATATCAAAAAATTCAAATGTTGGTGTCTCAATATCCTGATAGCCGTAAAGCTCTAATATATGATGAATCCGCTTCTCCACCGCTGACTTTCTCTTACATTCTGAGTTATAAATATCTCTTACTCCCTCTGGAGTGTGGAGCAGTTTTTCTTTCATTAATGTTATCCTCCTAAATTAAAATCTCATTCACCACTTTTATAAAATTGTCTGAGCTATTCTCATAAAAAAATAATTTTATTACCTGTTTTCTCTTTTAATTTATAAAAATCTATAAAAGAAAGAGCCTGCATTCACAGACTCTTTTGTGACAATCTTCTTGCCCTTTAAATACTCTGTCACAATAAAGTGGTAACGCATTAAAACTGTTTATGATTATACTCGTGACCGCCCATTTTGTCAACCAGAGAACAGAACTTTTTCTAATTGATTCCTGTAAAATTAATTGAAATTATGGTCATCCAGGTCTCCATCCCCATCAAATTCAACAGGGTCGATGTGACTTATAGCACCATACATATCTCTTCCGACAACGTGTTTCTCCTCACGCTCCCTCTCAATCAAATCACTTAAGACACGCTTTACTTCTACTGATTTCGCGATATTCTCCAGGCGGATAACTGGTGTGGAGCGGTCTTTGGTATGAAGCTCAATTGTCCCTGTTCCAAAAATACGCTGTGGAAGACTGCGGTATAATGTAATATCTGTAATACGGTATAACAGACATTCATCTTCTCTTGAAGAAAGGAATCCGCTGTTTACATATAATCTTCCATTCCCCACTGTATATTTTGTAAAACTAATCGGGAACCATAAATGATGCTTTCTGTCCTCCCAGATATTTGCTGTAACTTCTCTGATCTCTCCATTTTCTGCTTTTCCCATAATATGCCTCCTTCTATATTTTCGTTCTTTTATCCAACATATCACATTCTCATTTTCCATGCAAGTATGCCTGACGTTTTGACATTCCCTTCTTATCTATGGTATCATGAAAAGGCTGCAAATCCTACTGTTTTTCAGATATTTTTGCCGCAATATCATTCTAGACTCAGGAGGAACTTATTATGGCTTTTGATGGCGTTGTAATTGCTAATATTGTATATGACATGAACCGCCTGCTTACCGGCGGACGTATCTACAAAATCTATCAGCCGGAAGCGGATGAACTGCTTCTTGTTGTAAAAAATAATAAAGAAACCTATCGACTACTGATTTCTGCTGGAGCAAGTCTTCCGCTTATCTATTTTACTACAAAGACAAAGGCAAATCCTATGACCGCCCCAAACTTCTGCATGCTGCTTCGAAAATATATTAGTAACGGAAGAATTATCGAAATCACACAACCTGGTATGGAACGAATCGTTGAGATCACAATCGAACATTTAAATGAACTCGGTGATACCTGCCGTAAAAAAATGGTTATTGAAATCATGGGAAAACACAGTAATATTATTTTTATTGATGAAAAAAACATGATTATCGACAGTATCAAACATATTTCCAATCAGGTAAGTTCTGTAAGAGAAGTTCTACCAGGAAGAACTTATATCGCCCCTCCAGGAAAGGGTAAGATTTCTCTTAATAATCTATCTGTTGAATGGATGGAAAATACACTGCTTGTCAAACCAGTTTCTGTGCAAAAAGCAGTCTATGGCAGTATTTCCGGTATCAGTCCTGTGCTTGCCAATGAAATCTGCTACCGCGCCGACATCGATGGAGATTCTGCTGTTGCTTCTCTTACCCCAGTGCAGCAAAGTTCCCTTTACGGTGAACTCGTCCGTCTGAAAAACCAGATAGAAACACACGCTTTTTCTCCAAATATTATTTATGAAGGAAAAGCTCCAAAAGAATTCGGTGCGTTTACATTTTCCATGTTCAGTGATTTAACTACGGAAGAATATCCTTCCATCTCTGAAGTATTAGAAACCTTTTACGCACAAAAAGAAGTCGTGACCCGTATCCGCCAAAAGTCCGTTGACCTACGCCATATCGTGCAAAATGCGTTAGAGCGTACTGCGAAAAAATATGACCTGCAGCTAAAACAGTTAAAAGATACAGACAAAAAAGAAAAATATAAAATATACGGAGAGCTTCTTCACACTTACGGCTATGAAGCAGCCCCTCATCAAAAAGAATTAAAATGTATAAACTATTATGATGGCAAAGAAATCACCATTCCACTTGATCCCGACTTAAATGCAATGGAAAATGCCAAAAAATATTTTGACCGCTATGGAAAGTTAAAACGTACTTATGAAGCATTAAGCACTCTTACAAAAGAAACCTTTGCCGAACTATCACATTTGGAATCTGTAAGTAACGCTTTAGAAATCGCCCGCGATGAAAATGACCTTGCTATGATCAAAGAAGAATTAATCGAGTGCGGTTACATGAAACGCCATGGCAGAAATCAAAAAAAACGTCAGGGCAAAAGTAAACCGCTTCACTATATTTCTTCTGACGGATTCCATATGTATGTCGGAAAAAACAACTTCCAGAACGACGAATTATCTTTTAAATTCGCTAACGGAAAAGATATGTGGTTTCATGCTAAGAAAATGGCAGGTTCTCACGTCATCGTAAAGCTCGGAACCGTAAATGAACTTCCTGACCGTACCTACGAAGAGGCCGCAAGACTTGCCGCTCACTACTCTAAAGGGAAAAATGCTCCAAAAGTGGAGGTCGATTACACCGAACGACGAAACTTAAAGAAACCGCCTCAGGCAAAACCAGGATACGTCATTTATCATACGAATTACTCCATGCTCATTGATCCGGATATCAGCGGTATCAAAGAAATTTCTGATCTGTAGATTTGGTGTAGATGAAAAAAGAAAAAATACCCTATCCCAGATGCGACTACAGAGCAGATGGGATAGGGTATTTTTTCTTTTTTCTGACTACTCTAAATCCACAGTTGGTGAGAATGGGGACTCCCCAAAAGTCCACACTTTCTATTCAAATGGAAATGTCCAGAAGAAAGTTCTATCGCAGGAGAAAGTCAATAGAAGAAATAGAACTCTTTATATAACTAAATTCCAAGTATATACAACAATTTGAATGTCAGTTCTTTAGAAATTAACTTCCCGGAAAGTCATATCCTTCTGGTATATTCCATGTTCCTAAACTACAAATCAGAATATAATTTTTCGTATTTTCTGGAAGATGCTTTCCATGAATAGTTTTTCCTCATTCCTTTTGCAGTAAGGTTTTTCCATTCTTCTGGATTCTTTTTATAGACATCTAAGGCTGCAAGAATTGCATCTAAAAAGCCTTCCGCATTATAATCTGTAAATCCAAAACCGGTTCCTGTTTTGCTCTTTGGATTATAGATGCTTACGGTATCTTTAAGACCTCCTGTCTTTCTTATAATCGGAACCGCTCCGTAACGAAGGGACATAAGCTGACAAAGTCCACATGGTTCAAAGCGTGATGGCATTAATATCGCATCGCAGCCAGCATAAATGTATTTTGCCATTTCATCGGTATAATCTAATTGCACATATACTTTATCCGGGTACTGTTCCTGATAAGAAAGAAACATATTTCGATATTCCTCTTCCCCATCACCTAATACGTAAAGCTGTACCGGCTTCTTCATGAGACGTTCCATCATATAAGAAAAGAGTGCAAAGCCTTTCTGCTCAGTCAATCTTGAAACGATTCCTAATGTAAATGCTGTTCTCTTCTTTGGAAGACCTGTTTTTGCCTGAAGAGATGCTTTATTCTTTTTCTTTCCTTTATCAAAGGTTTTATCATCATAATGGCAAGGAATGTATTCATCTGTAGAAGGATTATAGATATCATAATCAATTCCGTTGACAATTCCGCAAAGATCATCACTTCTATGCTGTAGCACACTATCTAATCCTTCTCCATATTCCGGCTGTTTAATCTCCTCCGCATATGTTTTACTTACTGTTGTGATCTTATCTGCAAAAACAAGTCCACCCTTTAAAAGATTTGCCGAATTATTATATTCTAGTTTGTCGTAAGTAAACATATCGTCAGGAAGACCGGTTATATCTTTTAAACGGTCGATTTCCGTAATTCCCTGAAACTTTAAATTATGTATTGTCATCACAGTTTTAATATTACGATAAAATGGGTCGGCACAATAAAATGCTTTTAAAAATACCGGTACTAAAGAAGACTGCCAATCATGACAATGAATAATATCCGGCTCAAATTCTAAGTAAGACAGCATTTCTAACACTGCTTTAGAAAAGTAGCTGAACTTTTCAATATCCACCCACATATCATAATATGGAGAATCTCCGCAGAAATAAAAATTATTCTCAATAAAATAGTAAACGATTCCTTCATATTTTAATGTCTTCACAGTAACTGTCTGCATTCTCCATCCTAAATACATCGGAAATGTTACCAATGTCTCCATCTGTTCACGCCATTTTGCATCAATACAATGGTAATCTGGTAAAACAACTCGTACATCATATTTTTTATGATTTAACTGCTTTGGAAGAGAGCCAACAACCGCTCCAAGTCCTCCTGTCTTTACAAAAGGGGCACATTCTGCACTGGCAAATAGTATCTTCTTCATAGTTTCCTCCAACTTGTTTATTATTTCTACCCAAAATTATAACACAAGATTTTGAAATTTACTATTTAATTCATTAAGAGACAGACGCCCGAGAAGAGATAAGCTATCCTATATTTATGACTTTAGTCGCTACGAGAAATCGTCTTCTATGAAAAGGCCGACATTAAAAGTTATTGATTTTGACTCAGTTGTACAAAACACAAAGTCGTCAAAATCAATAATTTTAATGTCGGCCTTTTCTAACATTTTACTACAGTCTCGTAGCTCCGAGGCCACAAATATAGGATAGCTTATCTCTTCTCGGGCTGTCTTTGGCTAGATTTTGTTTGAATTAAATAGCAGTTGTGGGGATTTGGGGAAGAGGGTAGAAGTTTTCTGCTTACTCTCAGAATATCGCAGATAGATATTTTTTTATCTTACTATTACATATAGGCAGGTTAAGTCATATCCCCTATTCCCAGTCATTCTCGAGTAAGCAGAATACATCAGCTTCTCTCCCCAAATCCCCTCCTCCTGTTTAATTCACCTTCTCCAGCACGGCACAGAAGCCAGTGAACTTCATAAGCCATATTTGTGGTCTCGGAGCAAGTGTTGGATGCGAGCGTGTGGAGCGAACATTCAACGCGCCGCGACTAAAATCACAAATATGGCTTATGAAGTTCACTGGCTTCGTCTGTAGTTCGCTTAATGAATTAAATAGTAACTAAGCCTGCATTCGATATTCCAGGCGAAGCTTGTCTGCAATGAGTGCGATAAATTCCGAATTGGTTGGTTTTCCTTTTCCTGCACTGATTGTATAACCAAACATATCTTCAAGTACATCTATCTGCCCCTTATTCCATGCCACTTCTATTGCATGACGGATTGCCCTTTCCACACTGCTTGAAGTTGTTTTATATTTTTTGGCAATTGTAGGATACAGAAGTTTTGTAATATAATTCAGTAAATTTATATCATTTACTGTCATCATAATGGCTTCTCTGATGTATTGATAGCCTTTGATATGTGCCGGAATGCCAATTTCTCTGATAATATCTGTCACATCATTTTCCAGTGTATTTTCCATATAGCCTGAAATTCCATACCCTTTCATCAAATGCTTTCTCTCTTTCTTTTTAGTATCCCGTTCCGCTTCCATATGAGAGCTTGCTGTCTGAAAAATCCGGTGAAGCATACTGTCTAAATTATACGGCTTCATCATGTAATAAAGTACACCTAATTTACAGGCGTATTCAACCATTGACTGATTTCCCATAGAAGAAATAATAATAAAAGAAGGTTTCTTTTTTATACTTTTATTTGCATTTACTTTTTCAATGACAGTAAATCCATCCATAACTGGTAAAATAACATCAATAAGAACAATATCTGGTGCTTCATCCATAATGAAATGATACGCATCTTTTCCGTTATCTACCACGTTAATCAGCTGTATTCCTTCACTACTCTCTAAAAAGTCTCTCAGATTGTTTTTTGCAAATTCTGAATTGTCTGCCACCAGCACTTTTATAATCTTCTCATTTTTCATAGTTATCTTCATTTTCTTTCCTCCTCTCAACCTCTTTATGCTTCTGCAGGATATTTTATTTTTCCTTTATACTCCAGACGGATTTTATCTGCAATTAAAGCGATAAATTCCGAATTGGTCGGTTTCCCCTTTCCTGCCTGAATGCCATATCCAAACAACTCATTAATCGTATCCATTTTTCCTCTATTCCATGCGACTTCAATTGCATGCCGAATCGCTCTTTCCACTCTAGAAGGAGTTGTCTCATGCATCTTTGCAATAGTCGGATACAGCTGTTTTGTAATGGAATTTAAAATATCCATATTGTTTACAGACATAATAATGGAATCTCTTAAATACTGATACCCTTTAATGTGAGCAGGTACACCAATTTCGTGAATGATATTTGTCACAATAATTTCCAGACGGTAATCCCCATCCTTCTCTTCTGTTTTTTCTTTCAGTGTAATAAAATCTTTTCTATTTGCCGCTATTTTCCCATTTTTAATCTGTCGGATTTTCTTAACCAGTGCATTCGAATCAAAAGGCTTGAGTAATACATAATTTGCCCCTAATCCCAAAGCCTCTTCCATAACTTCTTCCTGTCCCATTGCTGTCAAAATAATAAATGCCGGTTTTTTTAAGAGATTTTCATCTTTTTTTACTTCTTCAAGGACTCCAAGCCCGTCCATTTTTGGCATGATAATATCCAAAAGTACAACATCAGGGTGGCTTGTCCGAATCATGGACAGGGCATCCATTCCATCAGAAGCACTCCCAACAAGCGTCATATCACACTCCCTTGAAACAATTTCCTGTAAATTCTGACGAATCCTCTCATTATCATCTGCGATTACTACATTAATGTTTGACATACAACATCCTCCTGTAAATTACAATATATTACAGTATTATTATATAATTCGATATTGCTAAAAACAATTTGTTTTTATCGCAATTATCTTTTTTCTCTAATATATTATGATAAAAAACTCAAAAATATGATAAAAATTACTATTTAATTCATTAGACAAACTACAGACGAAGCCATTGCCCCCAATAAGGC
>OLRR01000713.1_pt1 | contig 24541 bp, 24 predicted proteins | sample 1671941 | NCBI WGS metagenome assembly OLRR01 (sample SAMEA3136628, study PRJEB25190) | human gut metagenome
GCTCTGCTCTGCTCTGCTCTGCTCTGCTCTGCTCTGCTCTGCTCTGCTCTGCTCTCAAGATTTTTTCTCCTTTGTTGTAACATGTCAACTATCTCCATTTATAAATCTCACCCAGTCAAATTGATCGACTGGTCTTTTCCCATCCCATGTATCATGATCTGTAATAATTCCTACACAGTTATCTTTTTCATAACCTTTAATATAGAAACAACTAGAATGTCTTTTATCTGGCAAATGGGTAAACATAATTTTACGATAAGGAAGTGCTTCAAAACGATCTTTCAGTTCTTCCGTCATTCCTTCTCTATCCGTGTCTATAATCACAATATTATCCCAGTTAAATCGCTTTTTTCGCTCATTCCACTTATTCTGTGCTTCTTCAACAGACTTATAATGAACCAAAAAAATAAGCAGATCTCCAAGATACACTATTGGATATTTTCTATTTTCAATAATCCCTGGATCTGTACATTCAATAAATTCATTAATTGCTAAATAATATTTTAGGTTTTCACAAAACTTAATAAAGTCTTCTGCTCTAAAGAATAGATTAACTGTTGGTGACTTGAATTGGAGCCCTAAATCATGTGATAGTATTCCCCCCGTACAATTCATAGAAATAATAGATGCTCTTCTTCCCTTTGCAGAAAGCTTACTTCTATTTTCTTCATTCAACTTTTTATGCTTTTTTGTCCAGATCATATTTCTAATTCTGTTGACTGCTTTTTTTATAACCATAGTTATATACTCTTTCTAATAATTATTTCCAATTGAAAGCACAACTCTTGTCATTTTATCTAAAATCATTGCCGTAGCTAATACTAAAACAATAAATAACAACGTTACAATACTAATGTTATACCTTTCAAATCTTTCATACAAATTTGTTACCCCTGCACAATAAATTCCATGTACAATGTATATATAATAAGACTGCTTATCCAAATATCTAATCACCCTACTATTTGCAATTTTACCCATAACTCCCGGAAAACATAAATATAAATTCATTATACACATTACAATAGATATTCCGAACACAAAATGGCTTAACGAAACATATATTTCATAAGTTTTTGTACCATCTATTATAAAATGAAGTATTATCCGACCAATTTGAAAAGCAACTCCTAAAACACACCATATTAAAGCTTTTAAGTATGGTCTTACCTTTCCAGATAAATTCTCTACCTGTTTTTCCAGACATGCTGATATCATGTATCCTAAATCAAAAACAAGTATACCAGATTCACTTCAAAAATATAATAAACTGCATATGCACATGCCAGTATCACTCCATATTTAATCATCCATGTACTTAATTTATTTGCTATATATTTCTCTCTTATCTTTTGGAGAAATGGAATCTGCAAATAACATAGCATAATTATAGTTGCAAACCATAATGGTCCAAGATTTGTAATTTCTTTAAAAAATGGTTTTGATATCCTATATGATATAAATTGTATTCCCTGCAAATTCATTAAGTATATTATAATCGTTGAAATTTTTAAAGTCTGATTAAAATAAGCTGTCAAAATTATAATATCAATAATGGTCAAAATAATTATTGGCACATGAATTTTCTGAATTCATTTTTTATACCAGGTTTTAAAATTTTCCACATCTTTCTTTCCATATAAGTAACCCGAAATAATAAAAAATGAATACACGCCAACATTAAAAACTTGTCCTAATAGAGAAGATGCTGGAATAAATGTATAATACTTAATCGTATGGCACGCTACTATGGACAGCATACTTAATTACACGAATTATTTTAATATCTAATCTCTGTCTGTCAATTCTTTACTATGCACCATCATATGTCAAGTCTCTCCAGTTCTTTTTTTATTATCTCTGAAACCTGATTAGCTGTATCAGTAATAGAATATCCGGCTCTTACCAGTTGCTGTGTCATATCCCTTCGAACCATTTGGCATTCTTCTAATATTTTATCTGTCCAAATATCCAAACCTTCCTCTAAACCTATATATTGAACCAAACCAGTTAAATCAGCTTTACTTGACACGGTATCCGAAACAACGCATGGTAAGCCAGAAGCCTGTGCTTCAACTAAAGTAAATGGCAAGCCTTCAAATAAAGATGGCATTAATAAACAATCTAATGCTGAATACCATTTATTTACATCATCTCGTGCCCCTAAAACACTCACTTTATCCTGTAATTTTTTTTCATATATACTTTTTTCAACTTCCTTTCTAAGTTCTCCATCTCCTATAAACACAAACTTAACATTATCATTCAATCCTTTAATACGATCCATAATATTAACTGACATCAATGGATTTTTTTGTGGATCTAACCTTCCCACACAGCCTACTAAATATTCTTTTTTAACTCCTATACTTTTTCTACACTCTTCTCTAAACTGTTTACTAAAAATGTATGTTTGCAAATCTATTCCATTTTTTATCACAATAAACTTATTGTCATTAAACATCCATTTTCCAGCCTCTTCCGAACATGCCAACAAATTTGTTGCAATATTGCCAATACATTTTCGATTATTTTTTTCAGTTATATAATGGAACCATCTTTTTTTAAATTGAATGGCTGTATTATGCGAATGTATAATTCTAACCGGAACCCCTACCTTTTTTGCGATTTTTAATAAATCCACACTTACAATATCACATGCATCATAATAAACCACATCGAACTTATTTTGTTCAAAAAATTCATGCCAAAATTTGGTATATTTTATATAATTATGCCTATTCGGTGGTTGTATCCATTTTTTTCCTTCTATTTCCATTTCTGGCCACGCATATACAATTTCGAACTCTTTAGGATCTAAATGTTCACACAAATTTTTAATATAGGATTCTACGCCTCCCTTATCTGTACTCATTCCAACCATAAATACCCTAATCATATCATCATCCTTTTATTTTTCTGACTATTCGAAATACAAAATTCAAAATATTAAACCGTCTTGTTTTTAAATCAATTACTTCAAAATGTTTTGATGTATTATATGTGTGCATTCCATCTAGTAATATTTTCTTTGAATATTTTAAATTTTGTGGAACTATTATTTCTATTTCTTTTTCCGAATATCTTCCCTGTTCACAATTATATTTATAAAATACAAGTCCTTCTCCATAATCATTGACACATTTTTGTGCAGGTCTCATATGTTCTTCTTTGATTTTCATCACTTTTCCTGCTGGTCTACACATATTAATATTCTTTATATTCTCCAATGTATAATCGTTTTTACTATCTTCCATATCCAGTAAAACCAATTCATATTTATTTTCATTTTTTACATCATATGTTAATGCATATTCATGATCTTCCCACATAAAAAGAGTTGTATCTCCATAAGTAACATTCTCTCTTAAGATTTTTTCTTTTTTCCATTGATCAGGAAAATTAATTGCATGATATAAATATAAGGACTTATCAGCCCCAGATTCTGGCATTATAAATATATTTCCATCTTTTTCAAATATATATGGATACGATAGGTGATATGATTCTAATATTATTTGTTTCCACTTTCCAAATTTTTTTCCATTCCATTTACAATACCCGATGCTTCCGCGACAATGTATATAATCATACAATTCTGCAAAAATATATGTTTCTCCTCGATATTCAAATAGGAACGGATCCGCAACCCAATACCGGAAACTATTCCTTTTAACAGTAAACAACGTATCTTTATCATTCAAAAGAGTATTTGTTCCCTTTCTCAGTCTCCATGCCACATTCCAACTTTCTGCATATATTCCGGTTCTTTCAAACATTTTTTTAACCTCTATCTATGTAAAACTTTCTTTATCTTTTCAAAACATTTTTCACCAAAAATTCGATGAAACGGTCTTGTCATTTTACTTCTTATAATATCTCTTTTATTTAAGGCACTCTTAGCATACCAATGTATAGAAAGTGTATTTTCAGTCTTCCGCACAATTCCAGTAGAATCTTCTAGTGGATTTAAATAATCAACCGGCAATACTTCTGCTCCCATTATATTTTGTAATTCACCATTTAATTTCAACCCACATGCTTGTAAAGCCTTTGTGTTTAAAATAGGGCATCCTATTATTTGCACATTATCGTCATTTTCAAATAATTCATTGTATTCCTGTAACATTTTTTCTACAGTAACATGATGTGCCATTGCACCAAATCCTAATCCCGATGCAACATACTTTGAATTTTCAAATCCATAAAAAGCATCATATTGTAATAATTTATCAAATGACTGTATAACTTCTACATCTGTATCAAAATAAATTCCTCCAAATTGAGTAATTACCCATAATCTTACATAATCACTTAAAAATGCCCACTTTTTATTTTCAAAACAATATCGAGTATACAAATTTTGATTTACATCAAAATTATCTTCATTCCATTCAATTATTTCATAATCAGGGCAATATTTTTTCCAACTTGCTATGCATTTTTTAGCTAATTTTGTTTTTTGTCCGCGTCCAAACCAACAATAATGAATTTTCTTTGGTATCATCTATCAATCTTCCTCTTCTCTTACGCAAAAAGCAATATATCCTTGCGTAGCATTTTCTTTTCTATGAATGCTTGCCGGATTTCCTATTACAATCGAATGATCTGGTACATCGAAATTTACAAATGTATTAGGCGCTATCATTACATCATTTCCAATACGTATATTTCCTACGATTGTAGAGTTAATTCCTATAGATACGCGATTTCCAATAATTGGACATCCCTCTCGTTTTCCTCTGTTCTCTGCGCCTATTGTACAACCTTTATGTAAATTAACATTTGTTCCAATTAATGCCCCACCAGCCACAGTAATACCAAATGCATGTCCTAAATAAAGACCATTACCAATAGATGCATTTGGTGAAATTTCAATTCCATATTTTTTTGAAAAACTATATAGCCTAATTCTGTTTACCAAATTTTCCTTTTCATTACATTTACGCCACAATTTCATATAACGAATTTGGTGAAATCTCACCAATATAATCATCGATTTTATACTGATTTTATATTCTTCACCTGTCATACGATAATAATCAAGTTTCCATTTAGTATTCATTTCATTATCCTCTTGCCTTATACTTTATAAATACAGTGAAAATCACACCTAGCGGAGTAGCTAATATTGTATAGAGTTTTTTCGGTGATTCCTTTATAAAATGATAATTATGGCTAATCAAGCTACTTGACACATAGTGCACACAATCTCGAAACATTCTCTTTTTTGATTCTGGGTATTGCATACTGATTTTTCTCCAAAACGCAAATCCTTTTGGATTCTTTAAATATTGCTTATACATAGTTCCTGACGATCCATCGGCTTGATATTCTACATCACATAACACTTCATTCAAAACTGCCAACTTGTAATCCTGATCAATCAATCGATATTTATATGCTAATGCAACATATTTTTCTCCTTCAAATACTGGGTATGGAGGATATTTTTTTATAATTTCTGTGCGATAGACTAATTTTTTATCTCCTTTTCCACCTTGCGCATAATAATCTTTCAATGTTGTATCTTTCATATTATCAGGAAAATCTGTGCCAATAATTTCCCCCGTATTCATATCTGCATCAAGTCCTACAATTCCTGCATATCCAAAATTTTTAATTTTTTTCCATTTTTCTAATATTTTCTGAACGGCATTCTCGGCAAGACAATCATCCGAATCAATACATACATTCAGCTCAGTATCTATATTTTCATAAGCCACATTATGTGCTGTATGCATACCGCCATTTTCTTTATATATATAACAAATCTCAAACCCGTTTTCTTTATTTTTCCATTTTTCTACCAATTCTTTCGTATTATCTGTGGAACCATCATCAATTATCATCCAAATAAAATCTTTACATTGTTGCTTCAATAATGATTCATAGGTTCTTGTAATTGTATAAGCTCGATTATAAGCTGGGGTAAATATAGTCAGAAAAGCCATATTTATTGCTCCTTCATTTTAGTAAGTTTAAATAATATTCTTCTAATTTTTTTACATTGTTATTTATATCATATCCTGCTCTACAAATCACATCATATGTATCAGTTCGCTCTTTATTTTTCATTTCCAATATTTGTTTAGCCCACTCATTCATAGATGTAGTTAATGCAATTCTTTTTGCATCATTGGTCAATATTACTTCCTGTGGTATATTTTCTGAGAAAACACATGGCAAACCAGCTGCTTGAGCCTCTACTCCCACAATACCTAATCCCTCATATAATGATGGTAACACAAAGACATCCATTGCCTGCATTAAATCGCAAACATCTTGTCTTACGCCTGTCAATATTACATTAGACGCAATCCCTAGTCTCTCGATTTCTTGCTCTATTTCCTTTCTTAATTGCCCATCTCCAACCATTAACAATTTCGATTTTTTTTCTTTTAATATCTCTTTATAGACTTTCAATAAAAACAAATGATTTTTTACCGGAGAAAATCTTCCAACATGTCCAATAACAAACTCATCATCAGAAACACCCAAACTTCTTCTCATTTGTACTCTTTTTTCTTTATCAAATCGATACTGTTTTGCATTAATCGCGTTATTTAACACCTGAAAGTTTGCTCCATTAAACATCCACTCTCCAGCTTCTTTTCCACATGCCAGTAAATTTGTTGCATATCGCGGAATAAATCTTTTATAAAAGATTTTTATGGGATATTTAATGTTCTTATCCTGATTACTACTATGGCTATGTGCTATACGTACTTTTACACCATATTTTTTTGCCACTTTCAATATAATTGAACTTAAGCAATCTTGATGAACATGAACAATCTGATATTCTGGATGTTCCTTGAAAAATTCCCCCAACTCTTTTTTATATTGTCGACTAAATGGATTTAATCTTGAAATATGATATATCTTCCCACCTAATCGCAAAATCTCCATTCCATAATCACCTAAATACTCTCGATGTGTTAAAAAATCGAATTGTATTTTATTTCTATCTATTGCTCTATAATAATTCATAAGCATGGTTTCTAAACCACCACGCCTCATGTCTGTCACTACATGTAATATTCTAAGCATTCTATCTCCCATCTACTTCGTGAAAAAAGTACTAATAAATTTAATCAACGAAATTCTTTCATACATTGCATCAAAACTTCTATTAAGTCCATATGCATAAAATGCAAAACCTGTAAATCCTATTACTATTATTATTTTCAAAAGAGACCTCGAGTTTCTTGTATAATACCGAAGCATATATGGTATTGCAATCACTGGAAATATTGCAAAGTAATTTGCTACTCGAGCTAAATAAAAAGCAGTTCCAAATGAAGAAACAAACATTATTATAGCATTTATAGTTGTCATATTCATCATTAAACATGCCACTCTATCTTTTTCATGTCTTGTAAATTTTCTTGCAACAAATGAAAGTATGACTGGCGATGCTGCAACTAGTAAACGAAAAATATTAACCCCTTCTCCATTAAACAAAGATATATCATAATTTTCTCCCATCAAAGAAGCTACACTTAAAATTGTCCCTAAAACTGTTTGAAACAATACCCCAGCTACTATAGCCATTACAATCAAAATATAACTTTTTTTTGTCCATGGTTCAAAAAATAGAAGTGGTGTTATTGTAAACATTAGTGCATACGTATGAAAAAGCATTGCGATAAATATGCATATTATAAATTTTTTCCATTCTTTTTGTATTGCAGCATCTATGGCTAACAGTCCAATTGCAATAGCCATACATTGTTTTATTGCAGCAAGTGAAAATACATATGCTCCACCTGTTAGCAAGATATATAATGATAAAGAAAAATCACTACTATATTTTCTTATAAACCATACATAAATACTTACAGTAATTAGAGAATAAAACATTATAAATCCATTAGCAGAGATTCCCAATGTCTTTAAAATCTTATTTACCACCTGAAAAGCTGGATTATCTCCTATTACCCATGATATATCTTCAGGCATATTATTATAAGAATCTATATATGTTGCGGTGTCATTATATCGAATTCTCAGTCCAGAGAATAGCACTAATATAATTACTATACATACATAAAAAAAAACATTTTTAGACACATATTCATATTCTAAATTTTTCAATTCTTTTTTCGAATTTTTCTCATACAAATCCGCTAATAATATACATACAATTATAAGCAATGCCAATTTTAACATGTTTTCACTCCTTATAATATATCTTATGTAATTCTTTTTTTACATTAACATATCCATAGTCTTTTGCTTTCTTTTGAGCTATTTTCTGAATCTTTTCATATATTTTTTTATCCACAAGCAATTCCAATATTCTATTCTTTAAACCTTGGCTATCATTAACTTTAATTATAAATCCATTAACTCCATCTTGAATCAGTTCTCTATGTCCTCTATTCATAGTTGCTACAACCGGCGTTCCTGATAACATAGCTTCCACTATGTTCAGTGGTAACCCCTCTCTTTTACTACAACTTATTGCTATATCTGCTATATGTTGATATTTTTGAAGATTAGTTACATACCCAATTAATTTTACATTTTTTTGTAATTTTTTTTCTATTATTGCTTTCTCTAAGTTTTCTTTTTCCGGACCGTTTCCAGCTAATATAAGAATTACGTCTGAATTCTTTTTTACAATATTTTCCATAGCCTCTATTGCCATTATCTGATTCTTATTTTTATTCAGTTCTCCCACACAAAGAATAATTTTCTGTTCTAGTGTATATCCCATTTTTTCTTTCATATCATTTTTCGTTTTTTCATCTACAGAAAAATATCTTTGTTCATCAACTCCAACGCCATGTATTCTCTCTACTTCACAAGAAAAATTTTTTCTTGCCAAAGCATAGTCTTCTCTAGTTATGGTAATAATTTTATCCGTTAACTTTGAAAAATATTTTTCAATCGGATAGAAAATTAACCAATTTTTCTTCGGTGCACCTTTGTAAAAGTGGAATCCATGTGCTGTATAGTATACCTTTGTTCCACTTTTTCTTACTTTTTTAGCCGCTAACCGTGTTACAATTCCACCCATTGGTGTATTACAATGAATAACATCATAATTTTCTTTTCGTATAATCTTTTTCAGTTCTTCATATGCTTTTAAATTATCCAAACTTTTTGGTGATCTTGAAAAGGGTATATTATACACTTTTTCAACAAAATCTAATTTCAATCCATTTTTTTCTGCCAAATTATCTCTTGCGGCAACGTGCACTTCGCAACCATGAGTATGCAAGACCTCCACCAACGGTTTATGAAATTGACAAATATGGCTCTGTACAGTAGCCGTCAAAAGTACTTTCATTAATTTACTTTCCTTTCAAATTTTCCATAATTATTTTCGACAATCGCTTCTGATTATTTTCTCCAACAAAACTATTATGCGGTATCAAAATTACCTCTTCTCTATCCCACAATTTGTTATCTTCCGGTAATGGTTCTTCTTCAAAGACATCCAACACTGCTCCGCCTAATTTATCAAGATGATTTATCAAGGCTTCTGTATCAACAACTGCTCCTCTGGCAATATTTACAAGAATCACTCCCTCTTTTAACTGTTCAAATCGGCTATTATTCATCAAATGATGTGTTTCTTCTGTCAGTGGAAGTGTCAATACTATAATATCACTTTGAGGAAGCACATCATCAAGCATATTTAAATGCAGCATTTTCTGATAATACTGACTTTTTCCTGGATAAAGATCAATTCCAACCACCTGACACCCAAATGCCGCAAAGTGCTTCGCACATTCAGTACCCACACTGCCGCATCCTACAATACAAACTGTTTTTTCATTCAGTTCTAATAAACCTCTATGTTTAATCCACTGATGATTCTTTTGATTATTGTCGAAGAATCTTGCCTGTTTATACAATTGTAAAACTCCAGAAATTGCAAATTCTGCCATGGGAATACTATATACTCCTCTTGCATTATGTATTTCAATCTGATGCTCTTTTACATAATCTAATGGAACTCTATCATATCCCGCACTTGTTAGTTGTATGTATCGTAGATTCTTAAATTTTTCTATTGGATGTGACAAAAATATTCCATTTCCAACAATTCCCTCTACCCATTCATATTCACAAGGCAACTTTTTATTTTCCCACTGCATAAATACAACATCATGCTCTTTTTTTAATTGTTCCAAATAATCTGTTGCCTGCTGCCACGCCCCGGTTACTAGCAAATTCATTAGACAATACCTCTTACAATCTCAACAAGTTCTTGATGATTTTTCTCAAATCCATCCAAACATGTTTTTTCATATTCACGAATTTCTTTTACACCTTCATCAAAGATTCTTCGAATTTCTTCTAAATCTGTAATCATACTTGTATTGCAAAAACTTCTGGACAATATTGCACATTGTGACCCTAAACGATAATGCTCTTTGATGATTTTTTCTGCTGGCAGCATACCCCGTCCTAATCTTCCAAATCCGCCAAATCCAAATGGAATCCGATATTTTTTAATTTCGTCACAAATATCATCAATCAGACCATCCGCAAGAATTTCAAACATAAATTTTTTTCCAAGATCTAAAGACAAATCATTTAATCCTATATGAATCTGATCAATTCCCTTTATTTTCAAAATTTCATTTAAACAATCAAGTGCTTTCGCACTTTCCAACAAAGGAAGTGTACTCGCTCTTCCATCTACATACTCCACAAACTTTTGTACTTCTTCCGGTGTTGTAAAATATGGGAGCATCAGTATATCTGCTCCAGCATCAATTGCCGCATCTATTTCCTCTTTACTATCCATATATCCTGGATAATTTTCGTGTATTGGATTGATACGAACCATAATTTCAGCCTGTCGAACAACTTTTCTAATATTTTTTATATCCTGTATTGTATGGTGATTCTGTACTGTATCCAATCCACCTTGACGTGCATCTTTTCCAATAAACTCCATATCAATAAAAATCCGATCTACTCCAGCATGCTCAACTATCGCTGCGACTTCAGGATTATTTGTTATATACATCAATTTCAACGGCATAATCATCACCTATTTTTTCAATGTTTCACCTTTATTTTCATTATCTTTATTTAATAAAACTTTGAAAATGGTTGTAAGGAAAATTCGAAGATCTAACGAAAAACGAACATGTTTAACATACCACACATTCAATTCTATCCGATGATTCCACTCTACATCCTTGCGTCCATGAATTTGTGCCCAGCCTGAAAAGCCCGGACGCACATCAAACATATGTAATTGTTCCTTTGTATATTCTTCTATTGGCCATGGATGATAGGTAAGAGGCGGTCTTGGTCCAATCAAAGACATATCTCCTCTTAAGACATTAATCAGCTGCGGAAGTTCATCCAGCGAAGTAGCACGTATAATTTTTCCTACTTTTGTTACTCGTGTATCACCTTTTCCACTATAAACGCCAGAACCTTTATGTTCTGCGCCAACACACATAGAACGAAATTTTAACATCAAAAATACTTTTCCATCTTTTCCGAGACGTTCTTGCTTAAATAAAACAGGACCTGGGCTATCGATTTTCACTGCAATTGCAATAATTATCATAGGTATCAATGCTACAATAAATACCGGTATTGCTATTAACAAATCTAAAATTCGCTTCACCTGATCTCTATAGAAGGGATCTGCCTTTTTCATTCTCGGCATATCTGTTGTTATTCTTCTTTTCTTCTTCATCTCTATGCCTCTTTTACTTTTACATGTTCGCCATTTTCCGGATGATACGTCGGCACGACTTCTGCCACCAGTCGTTTCATCCGATCTGTTTCCTGGTATGCTGCCTCATCCAGCTGTCTGAGTTTCTTTTTAAATGCTACGTCATCCATCTCGATCGGTTTGCCGATATGGATCAGTTTGTTTGGTGTCTCCTGCATGCCTTCTTCTGCCATCAGGAGTTCTTCGAAAAGTTTTTCGCCCGGACGCAGGCCGGTGTACTCGACTTTGATGTCTACATCCGGTGTGAATCCGGACAGGCGGATCAGGTTTCTTGCCATCTCATCGATCCGGACCGGTTCGCCCATGTCCAGAATGAAGATCTCGCCGCCTTTTGCATAATGTGCTGCCTGAAGGACCAGTGACACGGCTTCCGGGATTGTCATGAAGTAGCGGATGATATTTTTATCGGTGACGGTCACAGGGCCGCCCTCTGCGATCTGTTTCTTAAAGAGCGGGATCACGCTTCCGTTGCTGCCAAGCACGTTTCCGAAACGGACTGCCACGAAGTCGGTGTCTTTGCACTGGCGGTTCATCATCTGCACGACCATCTCACAGAGGCGTTTGGAAGCTCCCATGATGTTGGTCGGATTGACGGCTTTGTCTGTGGAAATCAGAACAAATTTTTTAACTCCTGCCCTGGATGCTGCAACTGCTGTCTTGTATGTACCCATAACATTATTTTTGATTGCTTCGTTCGGACTGTCTTCCATCAGCGGCACATGTTTGTGTGCTGCCGCATGAAATACGATATCCGGTTTGTATTTCTGCATGATGGAACGAACGCGGTTCGTATTGCGGACCGATCCGATCAGAACTTCCAGATCCAGGCTGTCGCCGTATTTTCTGCGAAGCTCCTGCTGGATTTCGTAGGCATTGTTCTCATACATGTCAAAGATGATCAGTTTCTTTGGATGAGATGCTGCGATCTGTCTGCAGAGCTCGCTTCCGATGGAGCCTCCGCCTCCTGTCACCAGCAAGGTTTTTCCCTGAATAGAGGAATAGATTTCATCCATGTTTACCTGCACCTGAGCACGTCCAAGCAGGTCTGTGATCTCGACATTGCGAAGTCTGCTGACGCTGACTTCGCCGTTTACCAGCTGGTAAACGCCCGGTACAGTCTGTAGACGGCATCCGGTATCCTTGCAGATATTTAAGATGGCTTTGCGGTCATCTGCCGCTGCTTCCGGGATTGCATAAATAATGCGGTCAACTTTATATTTCTTTGCCATTTCTGGAATGGAATAGCGGTCACCGACAATGGTGATCCCCTCCAGAACACGTCCATGCTTGGTTGGGTTGTCATCGATAATGCAGACTACCTGTGTATTCAGTTTTTTTGAATTGATGATTTCTTTGATCAGTGCCTGACCTGCTGCTCCGGCACCGATGACCATCACATGGTCTTTTGCATGTATTTCACCGCCTGTATCTGCATTGGTATTTCTGCTGTTCACCCAGAACCGCATCAGACGATAGGAAAAACGCAGTCCGGTTGTCATCAGAAAGTTTAACAGAAATCCGATAAAATAGTAGGATCTTGGCATATGCATCTGCATGAACAGCATGCCCAGTGAATAAACCACTGCCAGTATGCTGTATGCAATCAGGATCATCTGAAGCTCTGCTACGCTTGCCAGTCTCCATATACTATGATATAGCCTGCAGATATAAAATATAACGATCGTGCTGATGATCCAAAATGGCATGGACCACAGATATCCCATCAGATATTCTTCCGGGATACTTGAAAACACAAAGTCAAATCTCAAAAGCAGAGCCATAAAATAGGAAATCAATACAATCAATATGTCTGCCAGTACCAGCATCAATACTTTTTTGATCCACATTTGATTTGGTTCTTGTTGACTGATGTAATTCATATTTTAAATATCTCCTGTTCTGTTTCATTTCTACTCTGTTCGTCAAAAAACTGACTATTTTTCAACAGTCAGTTTCCATCATCTTGCCGCATGATGTCGGATCACAAATCCTGCTATACCACAGAACACTGCCGCCATCGCCGCAATTACTGCATTCTTCTTATCAATCACCATGCAGCCTACAGTTTTATACTGTGCATCAACCGCAGGGCTGCTCACCAAAATCACAGCCACTACCGTTGCTAAAACACACATAAATAAAACCAGAAGAAGAAGTGTACTCCCCCTTTTTTTCAGTTTCTGTATTTTGCTGTTTTTCATACTCGCACGCTCCCTTGATCTTCTTTTTCTTCCGTCTCGGTCTTCTTTAATCGTTTTTCATTATATACTATCATTCTGTACTTGACAAGATATTATAAAAATTTTCTTAATTTTTTGAATCAGCAGATAAAAAAATAAATTTCGTCATTTTTTACAATGACTTATGCATACCTCTGAGAACAGTAACAAGCGAAAAGTGAAATCTCTGGAAAAGTCTGTTCTGACTTGCAATTTCTGTCGGCTCGTGTTAGAATAAGCGATAAGTGATCGTTTATTGATGTATATTAAATTTCAAATGGAGGCGTGATAAATGAAAAAAACTTTCTTAAAGGCATTCACAGCTGTCATCGCAGTTCTTGCTTTATCTTTGAATGTCTTCGCTGCTGGAAGCATTGTCGGCTCGATTGATATGCCGAATGCATCTTCTGACCGCGGCAAAGTAACTTTAAGTGCTGTAGATTTAAGCAAATACAGTGAAAAATTACAACGAATCATCAATCGTCTGAACAATGCAAGACGAGGTACTACTGTAAAAGATGCTTTTGGAGATGACCTTCCAGATTCAATCAATCTTTACGACAAAAGCAATGTTTTAAAAAAGAATATCGATCCGAGCACGTACAAATTCCTTTCTCCGGTCATGGATATTACTTTTGACAGTGTGACACCGACAGCTGATGATCCGGTCAGAGTTACTTTTGTAGCAAATAATATGACGGACAACATCCAGGTGGATATCCTCTACTATTGTCCGGAGCATGGCTGGGAAGTTCTTCAGGGAGAAAAGATCAGTGATAACCAGGTAGCCGCTTATTTCCATGCTGGTTCATCTGTTATGGCTCTGATCTACCGTGAAAAGGGTGCGACTGTTGGAACAAGCCAGGTTTCACCGCAGACCGGTGCCCGTTCCACATGGCCAATTGCAGTTTCCGCAATATTTTTTGTAAGTTTTGGTATATTTGCTCTTTACAAATCGAAAAAAGCGTAATATAATAATGTCATCCATATTTTTATATTTCTCAAATTTTGTTGTAGGTCGGGAGGTTTGAATATTTCAACCTCCCGATTTGCTCATCTGTACATCTTTATGTAAAGAAAAAGGATCCGAAGCTCTGTCCGGATTCCATTTGATCTGTTATTCTGATTTTTCTTATTTTCCTGTTTTTTGTTTTTTCCCCCGGATTTTCCAGCAGATCCAGTAAATCATTCCACCTAATGCACCACCCAGAGTATTGTAAAACAGATCTGACAGCTGAAATGTTCCAAGTCTTAGAAACAGCTGCAAAAACTCAATCGCCAGTGAAAACAGAAAGGCTGTTTTCGTTGATATCCATACACATCTCCAAAATGTTATCTTTCTGCCGCAAAATATTTTTTCTGCCACTGTCCACAAAAGCAGTGCCGTAAACGGAAGCATCAGTGCGATATTCTCAAAGCATTCCGTCGTCAGTGTGACCGTGCCGTCTGCCACCGTGTGCCAGATCCACCAGCCTCCCATAATATCCGACAGCGGATTAATCCACATATTTCGGTTGATCAGTGTCTGAAACAGGATCATCACTGTAAAAAATGTCAGTAAAAAGAGTTTTCGAAAGAACAGCGAAGTTTGAAATTCCTGCCACCATGCCCGAAATGCTGCCCGGATGCCCTTTCCTGTGTCAATCGGCTTATAGGTATATAGATAAAAAAACAACAGAAATATAGTCAGAATAACTGCAAACCAGAACGGCTGATAAAGTGCCGTCAGGACGTTTGTTATGATTTTCTTTAATAATTCAATCAAATTTTCCATTTCCCCCTCTCCATTTCTCCTTTTATATCTGTCAAGCGGATATTCGCAATCCGCTTTGCTACTTGCTCATAACCAGATACATATTTTCCCTGGCATCTCCATATACTTATACTAACATGGTTCGAGAGAAAAAGCTCTCTTCAGACACGATATATATGCTCTTTGCGTTCAGGTTGAACGCAGCTTACCATACTTTCAGAAAGGACAATGATACCATGAAACTGACTCTTATCACTATCGGCATTTTGATTCTTTTCCTGTATATTCTGATTCTCTACTGCTGTATCCTGGTCGGTGCCAGATCAGAGCGGTGCCTCCGGCAGTTTTTAGAAAACAGGAATCCTTCTCAGGACGATCACAGCATTTCCGGCTGACCGCCCGAAACCTCATCTACCCTTTTGCATTCTTTTAATTATCGCATGCCATCTTTTTTTCAAATTTCTCCGGTACCCTGATCAGCTCCAATCTCCACAGGATCGGATAAATATAGGAAATCCCCCGGATATCTCCAAGTGCTTTCGGCCGTTCCACGACTTCTGTTGTTTTCCGGCTGTTTTTAAATGCCAGTACCACGCTGCTCCACGACAGACTTTTGCTCTTTTCTCTGCGGTCGATCCATAACTCTTTTGTCCATTCTCCGTTTTTGCCTGTTTTCAGTGTATATTGAAACGGCAGCCCCGTTACTGTTTTGAATGGATAATCCTGAAATGCCATGACTGCCTGCCACAGATTCTCCTCTGATGGAGCCTCTTTCAAAATGTTTATTCGCTCCCGGCGGATTTTATTCCATTGCTGCTCTGCCTGCTTTTGTTCTTCCATCTCCTTTGGCTCCCTTTCTCAGTCTATCTTCTCCACTGAACCACATCTTCCAGCTTTCTCCTTAGTCTGGAAACTGGCTTTTCATTCGCTTAGTTCCTTCTGTGCAAAAAACGTGTCACAAATCCACAAACAAAAGAGCCACGGTTTTCCATGGCTCTATTGTATCATAAATCAAAACTTATTTTCATTAAAATTTAAAGGTATCTTTCAGTCCCAGCCATTTCTGGTCTTTATCACTCAGGTTCAGCGGTGTACCGTCTGCCAGCGTATAACCTTCTGCCGATGCACTGCCTTTGTACTCGCCCTTCACTTCCGGCCACTCGATGCCGATCTCCGGGTCGTTCCATGCCATGCCGCCCTCATCGTTTGGATGCCAGAAATCGTTCACTTTATAGCAGAATTCTGCCTCATCGCTCAGCACCAGAAATCCATGTGCAAAACCTTCCGGAATGAGGAACTGCTTTTTATTTTCCGCAGATAAAACCACGCCGAACCATTTTCCATAAGTCCTGGAATCGGAACGCAGATCCACGGCAACATCAAATACCGTTCCGCGTACCGCACGGACCAGCTTGCACTGCGGATATTGTTTCTGGAAATGCAGGCCTCTCAATACTCCTTTTGTGGACATGGACTGGTTATCCTGTACGAAATGAATATCAATGCCTGCCTCTTTCATATCTCTTTCGTTGTAGGTTTCCATGAAATAACCACGCTCGTCACCATGAACGGCCGGTTCTACGATACAAAGGCCTTCGATGCCGCCTACATTTTTCTCAACTTTGATCTGTCCCATTTTTTTTATCTCCTTCTGCAACTGTTCAGTATCTTTTTATCTTAGTCGGAGAAGACTCCCACTTCTTATTTTTTGTACTTATCATTTAAAATGTATCCGAAATCACACTTTGATTTCTTTCAGATAACGGCTCAGTGCGTCCTGCCAGGTCGGAAGCGGGGTAAATCCATTTTCCACCAGCTTGCTCTTATCCAGACGGCTGTTAAACGGTCTTGCCGCTTTGCTTAAGCCATATTCTGCTGTGGTTACCGGCAGAACCTTGGTCGTATAACCTGCCTGACGGTAGATTTCTTTCGTAAAATCATACCAGCTGATGTATCCGCCCTCGTTCGTCGCATGATAATAACCATATTTTTCTGTTTCATTCATATCAACCAGCAGACGAGCCAGATCATAAGTGTAAGTCGGTGTACCGATCTGATCATTGACCACACGAACCGTGTCATGCGTCTTGCCGACATTCAGCATCGTCTTGATAAAATTCTTGCCATTTAAGCCAAAGACCCACGCAATGCGGACGATAAAATATTTCTCCAGTGTCTGGCTTACTGCCAATTCCCCTTCCAGCTTCGTCTGTCCATAGACATTCATCGGCTTATAATCCTTGCAGTCCGGTTTCCATGGCTCTGTGCCCTGACCGTCAAATACATAGTCCGTACTGATGTAAGTCATCTTGCAGTCCAGCTTCTTGCAGACATCGGCAATGTTCTGCGTACCGCCCGCATTGATCGCACGGACCTTTGCAACCTTGTCATCATCTTCCGCCATATCAACCGCAGTCCATGCCGCACAGTGGATCACCGCATCCGGTTTTACGCTCTCAATGACACGCTTTACTGCTTCTTTATCTGTGATATCCAGTGAAAGATAAGGTGCTTTTGTCACCTCAGAACCATCTTCCACACCGCTGTACTGCTCCTGAATATCAGAACCGACACCCTCGTGCCCTCTCTTGATCAGTTCGTTCATTACATCATGTCCAAGCTGTCCGCCGACACCTGTTACAAAAAATTTCATGCTGTTTCCTCCACTAATTATGCTCATGAGCGACTGGCTCACAAGTTACTTCTTTTAAGTATCATAACTCATAGCATTTACTAAGTCAAACCGAAAAGCTGAAATCATTCCCTGACTGCACCGGAGAGTCACGTAAAATCAATATTCTCCAAGATCAAACAATTCCTCAAAGGTTATTTTCAAATTCGGGAACATCACCAGTTGTAACTCCTCTTTATTCTGTGCAGTAACTGTTTTATAAAGATACGGATATCCTGTTCCATCCTCTTCGAAGTCAAAAAGATAGATTTCTACGGACTTTTTTCTCCAATCAACGATCCAGTATTCAGAAACTCCGACTTTGCAGTAAATATTCATTTTTTCGTGCCTGTCGTATTTCTCTGTAGCATTGGATAAGACCTCCATCACAAAACGAGGAATACCTGTAAAAGAAATATTCTTTCGATCTCTCAAGTTGCAGATAATGGATACATCCGGAATCATTACTTTATCATCGTTCTCACGCCATTCATACTGCACACCATCACCAAAGACACGACACAGACTGTCTTTAATCTGACTGCCAATTTTGATAACAAAATTGTTGATAACCATAGAGTGTTCCAGGTAAGTTTTACTTAAATCCTCAACAGGTAATACATTACTCATGCAGTGCTGCACCTCCTTGATATATAGTATTGTTTACGTTCTCTGAAATCTTTCACCGCTGCTGCGCCTTCTTTGCAGGTCATACCGCACCTGATATCACTCCACCGTCACGCTCTTCGCCAGATTTCTCGGTTTATCTACATCCAGTCCTTTTGCCACGCTGACATAGTATCCGATCAGCTGCAGTGGAACCACGGCCAGACTTCCGACAAAATGCTCATCTACTTTTGGTACATAAACGGTAAAGTTCACCTGATCTTCGATTTCGTATTTTCCATAGGTTGTCAGACCCATCAGGTAAGCTCCGCGACTCTTACATTCGAGCATATTGCTGATGGTTTTCTCATAGAGTTCGCTCTGTGTCAGGACTCCGATCACCAGGGTTCCCTGTTCGATCAGGCTGATGGTTCCATGCTTCAGTTCTCCTGCCGCGTAGGCTTCAGAATGAATATAGGAAATTTCTTTGAGTTTTAAGCTTCCTTCCAGGCAGACTGCATAATCAATGCCGCGGCCCACGAAGAATACATCATGTGCGTTTGCATATTTGGAGGCAAACCACTGGATCCGTTCTTTATCTTCCAGGACTTTCTGCATTTTATCCGGGATGGTAAGCATCTCAGAAATGTAATAGCTGTACTGTCCTTCTGAAATCTTTCCTCTGACTTTTGCGAACTGCACTGCCAGGCAGTACATTGCGGCTAACTGTGCACTGTAGGCTTTCGTTGTCGCAACTGAGATTTCCGGGCCTGCAAGTGTATAGAATACCTTATCGGCTTCGCGTGCAATGCTGCTTCCAACTACATTGACGATCGCCATTGTGGTAATATTCTTTTCTTTTGCCATTCTAAGAGCCGCCAGTGTATCGGCTGTTTCACCGGACTGGCTGACTACGATCACCAGTGCTTTCTGGTTTAATGGCATTTTTCGATAACGGAATTCGGATGCCAGCTCTACCCTCACCGGAATATCCGCCAGATCTTCAAATACATACTGTGCTGCCATACCCACATGCCATGCCGATCCGCAGGCAACAATATAGATCTGATCAAAATTCTGAATCTCTTCGTCCGTGATTTCTACTGTTGAAAGGTCAATTTTATCCTCTTTGATGACCGAATTGAGCGTATCCTGGATTGCTTTTGGCTGCTCATGGATCTCCTTCATCATAAAATGCTCAAAACCGGCTTTCTCCGCTGCTTCGGCATCCCACTTGATCTCGGTTGTTTCTTTTTCAATCTCATCGCCATCAAGATTATAAAAATGTGCCTCTCCCGGAGTCAGTTTTGCGAACTCCAGATTTCCAATATAATAAACATTTCTGGTATATTTAAGAATTGCCGGAACATCAGAAGCAACATAAGTTTCGCCGTCTGCAATACCAATGATCATCGGACTGTCTTTTCGTGCCACCCAGATCTCCCCCGGATAATCCTTAAACATCAGTTCCAGAGCATACGAACCGCGTACACGCACCATCGTTTTCGCGATCGCATCGATCGGACCCAGATTATATTTCTTATAATAGTAGTCCACCAGCTTGATCACAACTTCTGTATCTGTCTGACTGTAAAAAGTATAGCCATGTTTTAATAACTTTTCCTTCAGCTCCGTATAATTCTCAATAATGCCATTATGCACACCAACAACCTCGGATTCTACCATACCTGAGCCAGAACCGCTGCAGTTTCCCGACACATGCGGATGTGCATTTGTCTGACTCGGTTCCCCATGCGTTGCCCAGCGAGTATGACCGATCCCGCAAGTACCTTTTAAGGTATGACCATCGTCCGTTTTCTCCGCCAAATTGCTCAAGCGTCCCTTTGCCTTCACAACCTGTGCCAGATTCTCTCCGTCTCGAACAGCCAATCCCGCCGAATCATATCCCCGGTACTCCAGTTTTGACAAACCATCCAATAAAATCGGTGCTGCCTGATGTTCTCCTGTAAAACCAACAATTCCACACATAATGTATTCCTCCACTTTTTCTGAATAAAATGATTTGAAATTTGCTCTTATCAAAAATCAAATACTTCAGACAATCCTTATGTTTCTCTTTTCCATAATAACTCAAAAAAATTTTTCAAAAATCTCCCTCTATCTGTAGAGATCCTCCAGCGTTACCAGCCGGACTTCACCGTGCTCCTGTGCCTGAAGAAGTCCATCCGTAAAATCTCCTTTTGAAAAGATATTTTTCTTCTTCCGGTCTGTCCCCCACCACTGACCGATTTCACTCAGCTCAACGAGAAGATTATCTGAATAATAGAGCAGATAATCCTGACACATCTTCTCAAAAATCAACCCCATGTAATCCGGAAGATACTATTTCACCGCATGCGGATAGCCAATAAATCTAAAGTCTATCTATCATACCACTATTTCTTTGATTTGTGGAGTCTTTCTTTTAACCTTCCATGTTTTTAATGTTTAAGAAGCAAAGACAATACTCTCGGTCTTGCACCTTTTTCATATCGAAATCCCAGTGCATGACGTATAATTTCCGGTAAATAAAGTTTTTCTCCATCACGTTTCAAATATCCGGATTGTGTCATGGACTTTTCTTCTACCGATGTAAATATATTATTTTCCAGATTCATTGGAAGTGTTTTTTCGTCTGTCGGCAAATCTTCCAGCTTTTCAAAAATAGGCTTTAAATTTTCATATTCCGCCTTAATATCACTGATTTTGGCATTTGAACACTTTGGTACTGCATAACGTATCTCTGCAGGCATTAATATCCGATCATCATACGGCGGTTTTTTCATATTCTGCCCTGCTGCATATTTCAAAAACCGGATAATGTCACGTGCCTGAAGTTGTCCATTAAAATCGGAAAGAGCTGCCAGTATCCAACGTGATGAATACGCTTCATTTGAATCCTTCTTTCCTAATTTCAATCCCCAGAGTTCTTCCAGATATTTATCGATTATTTCCTGTGACGCATTTTCAATCGGAATACTTTCCCGATAAAAATCACTGTTTGCATGGCTTACCAGCCAAACTGCCAACTTTAAAGCTTCTGCCGAAGACCATTTCAGTTCTGCATAGGCAAATGACTGCCTGAATTGCTCATAATTAACTGTAATTGCATTCTGTGCCATATCGCTTCGTATAAAAATAATAAGACCAATATTTTCATATCTCGCACTGATAGTATTCAAAACTCCCTGGCATAAAACTTCTATCGCTTTTTGCTGATTTTTATTTGAAGATACTGCTTTTAATATCTCTTCCAGCCCATCAATCAAAAAGATAACTGTCTTTTCCTCTTCTTTTAATTTTTCATTCAGTTGAGCAAATGAGGTAAACTCTTTATTAACGGAATTTACAAACAATTGTTCCCAAAAATTCATCCAGTCAATTTCTTTATTCGCTTTAAGATCCAGTCTGTAAGAATTGTCACTGTAGATACTCTGTGAAACATCTGCAAAAGGCAATGCCTCATTAAAACAGTCAATACATTGTCCCAGAACCGTTTGAATCTGTGAAATATTCTGCGGTGCTAAAACAGGGATAAAATAGCCATTTTCCTTACTGATTTTTTTATGAGTAATTTCAGAAAAAAAAGAATTCCAGTTTTTCTTTTCTATCAACTGACGATACAAGAATGTTTTTCCAGATCCCTTTGCTCCCTGAACAACCGTTACCGGAATCTGGTGATTGAAACGAGCACAAAGATTTTTAATCGGTTCGGTTAATAATAGTTCTTCCGCTCCATTGGCTTCAGCCGTGATCTGATTATTCGCAAAGTCACAAATTTGTTTTGTAATGATCTGATGCTGTTTTTCTGTATAAATTTCTCTTTCTGGTTCTTCTGATATACAGTAAGGTTTTACTAATTCTTTGACAGCATCATACATATCTCTGTCTTTTAAAACATTTAAAATCTGCTTCCATTCTGTTAAATGTATTAATTCACTGGCAAACGGAAGCTCCACGATCATATTATCAAGAAGTTCCTCTTTTACCTCTGTAGTCTCAAAACATCCGAGTAAATTTTCCTTGATTTCCTGTTTCTCTCTTCTTGAAAAAGTTTCCGGAATCATGCCCAGAAAAACAGTAGGCAGAAGCGTATCTTCCTTTATCTTCAGACCTTTTGCAATAAAACTTAATACCTGCTTTGTTCCCATTACAGACTGAAGAGAAGTAGAAGTTACACAATATTTTTTCACTCGCGGATCAAGCAACAATGGTGCTGAATATTCGCTGATCCCCGCACGAAGATCCACCAGAACTGCTGTTGCCCCTAAACTACTTGCCAGTTTTGAAAGTACTTCTGCCAAAATATATTCTTTATTTCGACTAGCAGTGATTGTTTGCGGACTTGCATACAGATCAAACAATTGCTCTTCATAACGATATGTCGGAAGAAAGAAATGTTCTACTCTCTGTTGGCTGGTTTCGATTGGCAAGGTAATCGTCCCCATTAAATTTCCTGCCGTTGATACAATTTCCTCTACATTGCTGTTATCCTGAATCAAAGTTAATAAATCCAAATAACTAAAAGCACTATCATTTAGATCACCCTGGATTAAGGTAAGTCCCGGTGCCTCCAGATCAGAATCAATAATTAAAAGTTTGCTGTTTTCCGGATTCTTCTGAAGATTGGTCCATGCCCGTGCAAATGCAATAAGCGACAGTGTTCGTCCAACTCCACCCTTATAAGAATGAAATGCAAAAACCGGACAGCTAAGATCCGCCAACTGCTCCGTCGGATATATGGAATCTTCATAAATCGCCTTTTTAAACAATGGCAACGTTCTTACAGTAACCGGACTGTACTCGTACTCATATAAAATCATCAAATCTTCTCCCTGACCATCCAATTTTATACTTAAATTATCAGGTGCAATATTTTTCGGAAAAAGTTTCTTTAATACAGCATTCTGCAGCGTACCCTGTTCTGATTTTGGGTATACAACCATTTCATTCGGATAAACTTCTATATCGTATAATTCATCTTTCCACTCATCATGATGCATTAAAATATATCGTTCAATATCTTTCCATGTATAGAACCTCATAATTTACACCACCTCTTTCAGCCATTCTTTAATCTCAGCCAGCGTATGATCAAATTCCTGCAAATATGTAATATTCTGCTCTGCAGGAGCAATCAAATACCTGCACAACTGATGATAATCCGCTGTTCCTACCGTATTTCCATACTCCGTAGGAAAACTCTTAAATCGATAAGTTCCAGCCTGACCAACTCTCTTTAACAGCGTTCTAAAGTCATGTGACCCCAAAATTTTCGCTGTCTCATCATCCGCCTGAGAAATCGTATATATATTATCATTCTCCATGATCAAGCATTTCAATCCACATTCAACACAATAACATAATAATAAACGTCTACTGTAAGGACTTCCAATATTCCAATTATCATAGGAATTTGCATGAACTGTAAACGCTTTTTTATAATTTCTTTTATCAGCTCGTAATTTTGCCATAAAATTGTCCTCTTATTTTCACGTTAATCTAATGTAAGTGAAAAATATTGCTACGTTACTCATGAATTACGCTTGCACCAAAATGATAGATGCAAG
>OLRR01000716.1_pt1 | contig 24362 bp, 28 predicted proteins | sample 1671941 | NCBI WGS metagenome assembly OLRR01 (sample SAMEA3136628, study PRJEB25190) | human gut metagenome
GAGATGCCTCATTTTTTCGTGTATTTTTCAACCCGTACCGTTATGGTGTGCTTACAATACTAAAAAAGTCACCCGCAGATGAGGTTTTCACCTGCGGGTGACTTTTTCGTTGCTAATTAAATGTATCCACACCGTTAATTAGTAAATACCATCGTATGCCTTTTGGTAAAGGTCAATGATGTCTTGCTTCGTACCCTTACGTGGGTTGGAGAATGCGTTCCCATCCTTCAGGGCATTTTCAGCCATCAATGAGAAGTCTTCTGGCTTAGCACCGATTGCCTTGATGGATGATGGAATACCAACTGCCTTGCACATCTCACGCATCCCGTCGATTGACTTCTCGGCAGCTTGCATGGTGGTCAAGCCGGTGGTGTCATAACCCATGATCCGGGCCAGTTCGGCGAACCGATCTGGGCAAGCAATCAGGTTGTACTCTTCAACCGTGGTCAGCAGCAATGCACAGCAAACACCGTGTGGAGCATCGTATTGACCACCGAGTTGGTGAGCCATGGCATGAACGTAACCCAGGTTGGCGTTGTTGAAGGCCATCCCGGCCAGCATTTCAGCTTCAACCATCTTGGTCCGTGCTTCAACATTTTGACCATTGGCAACAGCTTCTGGCAATGCTTCTTGGATCAATTGGATAGCTTCCTTACATTGACTGTCCGTGATTGGGTTGTGGTCAACAGAAACGTATGGTTCGATTGCTTGAACAAAGGCGTCACAACCGGTAGCAGCAGTAACTGACTTTGGCACACCGAGCATCAGCATTGGGTCGTTGAAGGATACCAAAGGAATGTTACGCCAGGAAACAACAACGAACTTCAGGTGGTCTTCTTCGTTCGTGATAACCGCGTGCCGGGTCAATTCTGAACCAGTCCCGGCGGTGGTGTTAACAGCCATCAGAGGTGGCAGTGGGTTATCCAGCGTTTCAATTCCGGCCAACTTGGTGATGTCATCACCGTTAGTCAGGATAATACCGATTCCCTTACCACAGTCGTGAGCAGAGCCCCCACCAACAGTGATGATGGAGTCACACTTCTCTTCTTCGTACATCTTCTTACCAGCCTTGATGTTACGAATCTTTGGGTTAGGTTCAACACCGGTGAAGATGGCGTAGTCCACGCCAGCCTTCTTCAGTGATTCAATCGTTTGAACAACGGGGCCGTTTTCGATCTTTTCCAAGCTCTCTTGGGTAACGACCAGTGGCTTGTGCATGTTAAGCATCTTAGCACGGTCACCAATCTTGGCGATAACGCCAGGACCAAAGAAGTTAACACTTGGCATTAAGAAATCAAATTGTCTATTCATAAATAGTAGCCTCCTTATGACATTTGAATGCGCTTCCATAATCACATAGTTTTTCAACAAATTCAAGGAAAAACGGCTATTTCTGCTCGTAATTGAGCAATCTTTAATAATTGTTTCATTTATTTAATTTTACCATAAAGAAATCGATTCCAATCTTTGACCGTGTCATAGGTGATCTCGCCGATAAAGCGCGGATCATGCTTGGCATAGACGTCCAACGCAATCTTGGCCTGTAGCGGATTTTCGCCCACGCCTACCGTGGTAACCAGCTTCAGGCGGTCATGAACGGTCTTTTGGATCTTTTTAACGACCGCAATTGGATCATCCCCGAACAGTCTCCAGGAATGAGTGATGTCCAGAATCGACTCGTCAATCGAATACGGCAGCAGGTCCTCATCGGCCACGAACTCGCGATAGATGTTGTTGACCTCGATGTTCTTCTCGATGTACGTATTCATCCGTGACGGCACCACAATCAAATGGTTGTCGCGCGGCAGATCACGCTGACGATTGACGTTGGAGATGCCGTAAAGCTTTTTGGCCATTGGAGATGATGCCAGCACCAGCCCGCCATTGGTATTTTCGGCTTCCGACATGACTACGAGCGGCGTGGTGAGCGGATCCAGCCCGCGCATCGTACACTCAACCGTGGCATAGAATGATTTGTTGTCAATGACCAGGAAAATTCCCTGCGGCTCTTCTGAACAGTCCATCTTGCTGCCCTCCTCGAACTTTTGTTTGCATTCTATTATAATATGCGAATAAGTGTTCGTAAAGATAGAAATGATGATAAAGGGTTTGAGAGTAACAATACGACAAACAGGCCCGTGGAAATTCCGCGAGCCTTTTTTTGATTGCCAGAACTGCACTATGACTGAGCTGAATTGTATTTGGCAACCGAGCCACGTTCCTTTATTTGATACGGCAGCTCAACTGAAGAAACATTCTGGTTGGTCAAATGTTCAATTGCCAACTGTCCCATCTGCTTGAATGGCTGATCAATCGTTGTAATTCCAGGATAGATCATACTGGCTACTGATGAGTTGTCAAAGCCCAAAACTGCTAGTTGCTCAGGTACCTTTATGCCGTGTTCCTGAGCAGCATAGATAACCCCGGCTGCGGCATCGTCACTGGCTGCAAAAATTGCCTCGGGAAGTTCTCCTTTTGCTAAGAGAAGTTCTGCGGCCTGCTTTCCTGCTGCAAACGAGTAGTCGCCGGGAATGATAGATGGTGTAAGTCTAGCTGACTCCATTGCCTTTTGATATCCTGCGCAACGCGTCCTACCAGTTTGCGGGTCGTTAGTGTCAACGGCAACCAAAGCAATTCGTTGGTATCCATGACTAATTAGGTAGTTAGTCCCAGCCATGGTAGCTTTAAGATTATCAATAGAAATCATCGGCTGATTGGAAACTTTGACGCCTAGAGAAATTAATGGCAACTGCAACTGATCAAGTAGTTTCAGATTGTCCTCATCAAATTGAACCGAAACCGATATGATTCCGTTGACTTTACGGCCAGCCATTAGATTTAAGCATGCCTTTAGTCGTTTTGAATCATTCAAACCGCAGTGAGCCAAAAGGATTCGTCCACCATTTTGGTAGGCCCAGTCTTCAATGCTGTCGATAATGGGGGCGGCAAAGCTCGTTGTGGCATTGGTTACGATTACCCCAATCAGATTTGAGGTCTGTGCAACCAGATTAACGGCAGCTTCGTTTTTTTGATAGTGTAGCTCATCTGCAATTTTCTCAACCCGACGGCGAGTTTTTTCGCTGTATCCCCCACTATGGTTTAATACACGGGAAACGGTTGATGGGGTTACTTTTGCTAGTCTGGCTATGTCTTTAATCGTGGCCATCGGGATCCTTCTTTCGAAAAAGGTTATTGACTTTTTAAGTCAGCTGTATTTATAATACTCCGTGAAAACGGTTACTGATACCGCTTTTATTATTTTAGCATTTACTCAAACGTTTGCGTAACTTTTATTTTTAAAATTTTTACAAGGAATGATAATAATGGCATATACACCAAAATGGTGGTGGCAAAATTCAGTTGTCTACCAAGTCTATCCACGGAGTTTTCAAGACAGCAATCATGATGGCATTGGTGATTTAAAAGGTATCATCAGTCGGCTTGACTATATTAAAAAACTAGGTGCTGATATTATCTGGCTCAATCCAATCTACCGTTCGCCAAACGTTGATAATGGGTATGACATCAGTGATTATCGGGCAATTGATCCAACTTTTGGCTCATTGACCGACTTTAAGGAGCTGCTGACAAAGGCTCATGAACTTGGATTAAAAATAATGATGGATCTGGTGGTCAATCACTCATCAGATGAAAATGAATGGTTTAAGCAAAGCCGCCAAGGAAAAGAAAATCCATACCGTGACTATTATATCTGGCGTGATCCAGTCGATGGCCATGAACCAACTAATTGGGGATCATACTTCTCTGGTTCAGCTTGGCAGTACGATGAGGCAAGCGGTCAGTACTACCTGCACCTTTTCGCAGTAAAGCAGCCCGATTTGAATTGGGAAAACGAAGCAGTTCGTCATTCGGTATACGACATTATGAATTGGTGGGCTGACCTTGGCGTTGACGGCTTTCGAATGGACGTCATCAATTTGATCTCAAAGCCAGCTGTTTATAAAGACATTCCGACCGCGCCAGGAATGAAGTATGGTGATGTTGAGCCGGTTGTTGCCAATGGTCATCGGATGCACGAATTCCTTCAAGAAATGCATCAAGCTGTAATGGACAAGCATGATTTGGTAACAGTTGGCGAAACACCTGGTGCCACAACAGATGATGCTAAGAAGTATGCCAACCTAGAACAGACTGAGCTGAACATGATTTTTGAGTTTGAACATGTCGGCTTAGATGGTAACGACAACCCAGCTTTAGGAAAATGGAGCGACAAAAAAGTCAGTCTGCCAGAATTGCGAGATAACCTGGTGAAATGGCAGACTCAGCTGAGTGGTAAGGCCTGGAACTCGCTTTACTGGAACAACCATGATCAACCACGCGTCGTATCCCGTTTTGGCAATGATGATCCAAAATATCGTGTCGTTTCGGCTAAAATGTTGGCGACAATGCTGCACTGTCTGCAAGGGACTCCTTATATCTACGCAGGTGAGGAACTGGGAATGACCAACACGACCTTTAATTCTTTGTCTGACTATCGTGATTTAGAGAGCATTAATGCCTACCATCAGCTGGTTGACGAAGAGCATCTGGTTGATGGAAAGACAATGAGCAGATATCTGGCAATTCATTCACGAGACAATGCCAGAACGCCAATGCAATGGGATGACAGCAAGAATGCCGGCTTTTCCGATGCTGAACCTTGGATCGCGGTCAATCCCAACTATTCAGAGATCAACGCAAAGGCGGCACTGGCGGATCCATCATCCGTCTTCTATCACTACCAGAAACTCATTCAAATGCGCCATGACCTGCCAGTAATGACTGAAGGAAAGTTTGCACTGGTTAACGGCAACGAATCGGATGATCAGGTCTTTGCCTACACGCGGGATGATGGTGAAACAACGCTGCTTGTAGTAGCCAACTTTACCAAGGAAACGATCACGCGAGAATACGCCGCTGGTAAAGGTAAGCTCTTATTAAGCAACTACGAGGATGACATGGGAGAAACTCTGCGTCCATATGAAGCTAAAGTATATGAATTCAGTTCAAAGAGGTAACAAGTAATATGGAAAATCAAGAAACAACTACTGGACTACCGAGTCTGCCAATAAGTACCCTGTTTGCCATGACTTTTGGTTTCTTTGGCGTTAACATGGCATTCTCGCTGCAAAGCTCACAGATGGGAAGAATCTTTCAAACAATTGGTGCCGATCCTACCAAGTTGGGTTTCTTCTTTATTCTGCCACCACTGATGGGGATGATCGTTCAACCATTAGTTGGCAAATATTCTGATTTAACGTGGAATCGATTTGGTCGTCGGATGCCTTATCTTTTAGTTGGTGCGCCAATCGCGGCCCTGGTTCTGATTCTCTTGCCCAATGCGGGATCGTTTGGGTTCGGTTACGGTTCACTGGCCGCTCTTTGGTTTGGAGCGATTGCGGTTCTGTTCATGGACCTTTCTTCAAACGTCTGCATGCAACCATTCAAGATGATTATTGGTGATATGGTTAACGAAGACCAAAAAGACTTTGCCTGGTCCTGGCAGCAGATTTTCTCCAACATGGGCGGAATTCTCGCGACCCTGATGCCGTTTATCATGACGCTTTTAGGGGTTTCCAATACTGCTAAGAAAGGTTCTCTGCCTCACTCAGTCATCTGGACCTTCTACCTTGGCGCGGCTGTACTGCTCTTAACCAGTATCTTCACACTGGCCAAGGTTCATGAATACAACCCTCAAGACTATGCCAAGTACCATGGCGTTGATATTGCAGCCAATCAAGAAAAGCTTAGTTTCGCAACTTTGCTGAAGAACGCACCTAAGGCATTTTGGCAGATCTCTCTCGTTCAGATGTTCTGCTGGTTTGCGTTCCAATACCTTTGGACTTATGGTACAGGCGCCGTTGCAAAGAATGTATGGAATGTAACTGATCCATCAACGGCTGGCTATCAGGCTGCTGGCAACTGGTTCGGTGTTCTGTCCGCTGTTCAGTCGATTGCGGCTGTATTGTGGGGAATGGTTCTGTCAAAGACTAAGCCAAACCAACGTAAGACGATGTATCGTTTAGGCCTGGTTCTTGGCGGGCTTGGCTTCATGTCAGTGTTCTTCATCCACGACAAGATACTTTTGATTCTTTCTTTCGCTCTGATTGGTATTGGCTGGATTTCAATGAACTCGATTCCATTTGCCTTGCTGACGACTGCGCTGGCCGGTAAGCATGAAGGGGCATATCTGGGACTGTTCAACTGCAGCATCTGTCTGCCGCAAATCATTGCTTCCGTTGCCAGCTTTGCCATCTTCCCATTGATTGGCAAATCCATGCCGGGGATGCTCTTGTTGGCTGGTATCGTTTTTGCCAGTGGCGCGCTGTTTGTTGGTCGAATTCAGGAACAGCCGAATGCTTAATTGAAACATTTATTACTTACTCATATCTATCCTAAAACTCCTAAAATGAAATCCCTGTCTCAAAATCGAGGCAGGGATTTTGCTTTTGTGAGGTATCAGAATATAAATGCAATTGCACTGATAATCGTTTATACTTTGATACGATTTTCAAAAGAGTGTCCACAACAATGGGCATTAATTTATTTTTAGCGCTTACATTGACTGATATAGTTTAGACAAGGAGGGAGGAAAAATGAGTGGAAATCGTGACAAAATAATAAAGATTCTGTCGAAAAGCGATCGTTTTGTCACAGCCGATGAGTTGGCAAAGTCTATTGGCATCTCGACAAAGACCATTTATCGAGCCGTCAATGGCATCAATGACCACTATGACGAACCAATCATTGTCTCCGAGCGTGGCAAAGGGTTGAAGCTGAATTACGATCGGTATCTTGAATTGATGAAGCAGACTGGTTCTGAAAACGCCAAGCTGGACAGTACGCCATTGGAGCGACGCAACCAGATTCTTACCAAGCTGCTGTTCAGCGCGCCTTTGGCCAATCGAGTGTCAGAGATGTATGAGGACTTCTTCGTAAGCATTGAGCTGATTCATCAAGATTTAACGATTATCAGCAAGCAGCTTCAAAAATATAACCTCAGCTTAAAGCGGGATGGCAGCTTTGTTTCGGTAGTTGGTGATGAGCGGAACATCCGGCGAGCCATCAATGCAGTCTTGATGCAGAGCAATGCCATGAACCAAGAGAGCATCAATGATTTCGTCAGTGAGTTTCATGATCTGAGCCGATTTGACAATCAATTCATAACCGCGCAGCTGGAGTTGATTCAGCGCCTGCTTAATACAACGATCCCCTACCCTTATAACGTAAACATCTTTTCCCACCTCTACATTCTTATGAAGAGAATTCGTCAAGGAAAGATGATCGACTCTAAGGGCGGGCAGATCAAAAACAAGCGATATGAAAAGGTCATTCAGGCCAATCCAAAATTCTACAAGGTAAGCAATGACGTGATCAAGAACGTGGCCGATTACCTCAACTGCGATATACCAGCCATTGAAAGCTATTATTTATTGGAATATCTGATTTCGATGCGTTACAACAACAATTACGTATACGACAAAAAGACTTCATCTGAATCGATGGAGCTGGCTGAGTTCTATATCAAGCAGTTTGGATTGAATCCAGGGTCATCACGCGTCATCTCGCTGCAGAATGATTTGGTCAGTCATATTCGACCTATGATCAACCGTCTGAACAATCATATCGTAGTTACCAACAAGGTACTTGCTGATATTAAGCTGGAATACGGTCAGCTTTTTAAGAGGGCCGCGGCAATTACCAAAAAGGCAGAAAACGAACTGCAGCTGCCTTGGAAGATCAATGATGATGAGATTGGCTTCCTTACGCTTTACTTTGCTAAATATATCGAAGAATCCAGCCTGCCAAAACGAGTGCTGATCATGTGCTCCAGTGGGATTGGAACCTCAAAACTCCTGTACGTAAAGATTCATAAGGCATTTCCGGATCTGAATATCGTAGGAGTTACTTCAAAGACCGACTATGTTGAGAATCCCGACAAGTACGATGACGTTGACGTGATTGTCTCAACAGTACCGGTCGTGCCGCGAAAGGACGCTAAGGTTATCCTTTCAAGCGCGATGTTTAACGAACAGGATAGGAATCGATTGAGTAGGTTGTTGAATGATGAAGACTAAGCTGATTCTAGACAAAAACGTAATCGTGCCTAACCGTGATGAATGGCTTAAACACGTTGCAGGCATCATCCCCGATTTCTCAGATGATCCAACGGCGCTCACTCAGGCATTAAGAGAACGAGAAAAAATCGGGAGCACAAGGCTTGCGGATAAGTTGGTAATGCCGCACGTGGTAATGCCCGCGATTGCCAATAGCTGCATCATTGTTAGTCAATTAGAATCACCGATTGAATGGTTCGATAATCATTCAGTGGATACCGGAACGTTTCTGATTGTAAAAGGCAACGATGAAACGATAAGTAATTTTGTAGTTCATATGGCAGATGATTCTTTTGTAGAACAACTGTCTGAACGAGGCATAGAGAAGAAGACAATTGAAAGTCTTTTAGAAGAATAGAGGGAAACGCATGTTGTTTGATAAAGAGGTTATTTTATTTAACCAAGATGCTTCTGACAACGTAAGCGCCTTAACTCGGCTGGCTGACAGTATGTATGCCAAAGGAGTAGTAACCAGCGAGTACAGGGATGCCTTACTGAAGCGTGAAGAAAGCTTTCCCACCGGACTGATGACCCAAACGATTGGGGTCGCGATTCCCCATACGGATCCAGATAAGGTGATCGAGCCGCAGATTGGATTCATGAGTCTGAAACATCCAGTGACTTTTCATCAAATGGGCGATAATGCCGAGATTCAAGTAAAGCTGATTTTCATGCTCGCGCTCAAAAAGTCCGATGACCAATTGAGCATGCTGCAAAAGCTGATGGCGCTCTTCCAGAATCAGGAAGCCATGGATGCTTTGCAAAGCGTTGATCAGAAGAATGATTTTCTCGCTTTGATGAAGAAGAACGAAATAATTGAATAGAGCTAAAGGGGGATAAAGATATGAGTGCTATAGCATCAGGGCTCCAATGGTTCGTTAACCTTGGGGCAAGCGTAATGCTTCCGATACTGCTGTTTATCTTTGCTTTGATTTTACGGATCAAGCCAAGCAAGGCCTTCAAAGCTGGCTTGATGGTCGGGATTGGTTTTATCGGTTTGAACCTGGTTATCGGCGTTTTGACCAAGAATCTCGGCCCTGCCTCGCATGCCATGGTTAGAAACTTTGGGATGCACCTCGGCACGATTGATATTGGCTGGCCAGCTGCTTCCGCCATTGCTTACGGTACCGTTCTGGGGAGTCTGGCCATTCCGGTTGGGGTTGTCACCAACGTTGTACTGTTGCTGTTGGGATTGACGCAGACGCTGGATGTTGACGTTTGGAACTACTGGCACATTGCCTTTACTGGTTCCCTCGTCTACGCGGTTTCACACAGTTTCTCGCTTGGGATTTTTACGATGATCGTTCACGTAATGGTTATCTACCTGCTTGCTGACATGTCTGCTCCATATATTCAGAAGCAATATGGCCTTGACGGTATTTCATTCCCACAAGGCGCCTCAGCACCAGGATACGTATTGGCACTGCCATTGAATTGGCTGATGGACCGCATCCCTGGCATCAACAAGATCAAGCTGACGCCAAAGACGATTCAAAAGCGTATGGGAATCTTCGGCGACTCTGGCGTGATGGGTCTGCTGATTGGTATCGTAATCGGTATTCTGGCTAAGTACTCCGTCACTAAGACGCTGCAGCTTGGTGTCTCAACGGCTGCCGTGCTGGTCTTGATGCCACGGATGGTTTCATTGCTGATGGAAGGTCTGACCCCAATCTCTGAAGGTGCCAACGAACTGGTTCAAAAGCACTTCCCAGGTCGGAACCTCTACATCGGGATGGACAGCGCGCTTGCCGTTGGTAACGAAACGGTTCTGTCCGCTTCACTGCTGCTGGTTCCAATTACGCTGCTGATTGCCGTAATCCTGCCAGGAAACCACGTGCTGCCATTTGGTGACTTGGCAACCATTCCTTACATGATTGCCATCATGGCTGCCGTATTTCGCGGCGACATTTTCCGGACGCTGGTTGGCGGTATCGTTGACATCATCTTGAGTCTGTACATTGCTTCCTGGGTTGCTCCGCTGGTTACGGCTTCCGCAAAAGCTGCCAACTTCAGCCTTCAAGGCAACGCTTCAATTTCCGTTCTTAGTGACGGTGGTGTCTGGACTACCTGGGTCGTTGTTGGCCTTGGCAAGATCATGACCTGGGGCGGTATCGGTTTGATCGGTGTCGTTACCTTGGCATTGATGATCTGGTACAACAAGTTTCACAAGAAGAACCAAGCTAAGAAGACGGAACCTGCTGCCTAGATTTAAATTTGGAAGGAGATTATTACTATGAAGACGTTAATGGTTGTTTGTGGTAGCGGTGTTGCTACCTCCACTGTTGCTGAAGGAAAGATTCGCGACTTTTTGGACTCAAAAGGACTGTTGGACAAGGTAAAGATCTACAAGAGCAACATTGCCGAACAGCTCAACAACATTGATGACTACGATGTATTTGTCAGCACGACGGTCGTTCCAGAAGACGTTCGCGACAAGGTTATCAATGGCCTTCCGCTGCTGACTGGAATCGGCGTAGACAAGGTTTACGATCAGATTCTTGCCAAGCTTGGTGAAGACTAGATCAATGTATGAAAAACAGGCCCGTGGAGATTTCCGCGGACCTGTTTTTTTGATTGCTGATGGTGCGTATTGAACGAAAATTGCCAAGCAGCTCGAGCAAATTTATCTCCGCTTGCTGTCGCAAAAATTAATAAAACGGCAGTCTAAAAATAATCAAAAATGGCAGCGTGAAATTGTACAAGAATGGCAATTTCAAAACGTATACAGCCACGCGTGTCGCGCGGAATTTGCGAAACACTGATGGACGCATTGCGGAGTCATTTTGGGCAGCGAAACGTACTCGTTGAGGGTGCATTATAGGCGCGAACCGAGAAATTGGTATCCACGTCAAATCCCCGTCACTGGCGGGTCCATGAGCATTCATGGATCGATTTCCCTTATGCTCTTTAAATTACAGAAATCCGAAAAAGGAGATTTTTTTAGCTGCTTGAAAAATCTTGTCATCTATCGGCATCGTAGAATTTTATATCGAATATATAATTTGTAGAATCAGTTCTTATGATCGAGCAGAATATGTCGCTAAATTGAGTTATCCTAATATATAAACAAGCATTCTCAATTTGATTGAGAATGCTGAGTAAGACGTTAGGGGCAGTATGATGAGTATTGCGGTAAGAGCTTTAGGGATCGCGGTTATATTGATGATGGCGGGATTGGCAATTCGACTTTTGAATGAAAGAGAACAGTTGTCCCGTAATTTAGAAGACACACCCAGATCAGACAAACGCAGTCGATTAAGATGGAAAATGAAGATCCTAGGGTCGAGAAGAAAGCTTAAGCAGGGAAGACGTGCTTTGTGTCAGATGGTACTAGCTTTTTTGGTTGGCTTCCTAACGATGCGCGCCTACGCAAATGAGTATTTCTTTATGATTGGCGGCGGCGTCAGCGTGATTGTTTTTGTGCGTTCATTCTTTGTTTGGAAAAGGATTACGCGCGAGAGCAGACCAGTCATTCTTAGTGGTTCAGCAGCCAGAATCATCAAAGAGTTCTTTGATGACGGGGCGAAGAAAAACTCACAAAATGATGACGGATCTAAGAAAGACGATTAGAATAAATGAAAGCGTGATTGTTGTGAAACTATTTATTATTTTCGGTTACCTTTAGGGGTACTATAGATTCTTGCGAGAATAAAAAGAAAGGAGCTGTAGAACAATCGAAAATGCAATTGAAGTCAGGCATCTTTCCAAATCTTATGGTGACTTGAAAGTTGTCAATGATATTTCTTTTGATGTCCGTGAAGGTGAACTTTTAGCTTTTCTTGGCCCTAATGGAGCTGGCAAATCAACGACGGTGGACTGCTTATCGACTTTGACCAAATTTGATTCAGGAGAGATTAAGTTGGCAGGCTTTGATATAAAGACGCAATCTCAAACTATCAAACAGAAGATTGGGATTGTGTTTCAAGAGGGACTTTTGGATAAGAAACTCACGGTTGCTGACAACTTAACGCTTAGAGCCGGTTTTTATTACCCCAACAAGGCAGAAGTTAAAGAAGCCGTGGATCGTGCAGTCGAATACACAGAGATTAAGGACCTACTTAAGCGTCAGTATGGGAAACTGTCAGGTGGACAAAGGCGACGAGTGGATATCGCAAGAGCCCTTTTAAACACGCCAAAGATTCTCTTCTTAGACGAACCAACAACAGGGCTTGATCCACAAACAAGGCAGCATATATGGAAGACAATCCAATGCTTGCAGAAAGAGTATGGGATGACAATTTTTCTGACGACCCACTATATGGCAGAAGCCGCTATGGCAGACTATGTAATAATTCTAGATCACGGGGAAATTGTCGCAAAGGGAAGTCCAATCAGTCTAAAAGAGCGCTACAGCTATGATCGATTGAGACTGTACCCAAAGAAAGAGCAGCATCTGGATAGTTTACTGGGAAGCTTTTCATTTACCTGGAGCAAGATGGAAGACTACTATGAGGTTGAGTTAACAGACACACTGGATGCCATTGATATTGTCCAAAAAGCACGGAACCAGCTACAGAGTTTTGAAGTGTTGCACGGAACGATGGATGACGTGTTTTTGAACATTACAGGGAGGAGCCTACGAGAATGAAAATAATGGTCAAGAGAAACCTCAAGATTTACTTTCAAGACAAAGCTGCTGTTTTCTTCTCAATGCTGAGTGTAATCATTATTTTTGCCTTGTACATCTTTTTTATTGGTGACTCGATAAGCAGTGGTTTAAAGTTTTTGCCACATCCTAACCGGCTGATGAGGGCTTGGATGTTGGCGGGGATGTTGGCTTCGGCATCGATCACTACTAGTTTGGGAGCTTACGGGGTAATGATCAGCGACCGAGAGAATAAAACTATCAAGGACTTTTATTCATCCCCAGTCAGTCGACGACAGATTGCAGGAGGCTATATCATTACTGGCTTTATCATAAGTATCATCATGTCGATTTTCACCTTGATTTTTGGAGAAATCTACATGGGTATGATTGGCGGAGCAGTACTGGATATGGATATTTTACTCAAGCTATTTGGTGTAATCGTCTTGTCAGCCTTTGCTTCATCAGCAATTGCTTCCTTCATAATTTCTTTTTTGAAGACCAACAGTGCCTACTCAGCTGCCAGTATGATAGTCGGGACTTTAATCGGCTTTTTGGTAGGGGCATATATTCCAATCGGTAATCTGCCAGAAAACGTTCAATGGCTGGTAAAGTATTTTCCGTGTGCTCATTCAGCCGTCCTCTATCGGCAACTATTAATGAAAGATTCTATCAAAGAGAATTTTGCGAATCAACCGACAGCAGTTTTAAAAGAAACTAAGGAGATTCTAGGAGTTGTATTTGTGTATAATGGGCATACCGCGTCAGCATGGATGTCCGTAGCAGCTTTGTTGATTACCGGTGTAGTTTTCTATTTGCTGGCAGTTTTAGTGTTGATTCGGAAAGAGAACGAGATTTAGAAAAACAGACATAGCGCTAGGCTATAGTCCTGTCAAGTGAACAAGATAAATAGATAAAATTTGATTATGTGGCTTGATCGCGGAATTTTTCCGTATTCAAGCCGTTTCTGTTTAAGAGCTTGCCGTCAGTGATATTATTGGTTTCCCCGCCCGTTGCAGCTTTTTGAGCTTAGTAGTAACCAGTTCTTCTGGAAGTTCAGCAAAGGATTTGACGTTTCCTACATAGATTCCAATGTTGGCCTGTGCTGGTTTCGTGCGTTGAATCAGGAGATGGTTTGTGGACATGCTGGTCAGCCATTTTCTTAACCGTTCCGCTTGTTCTGAAGTTATCTTTTGGCCTTTGCCTGTACAGACGATATAGCATATTGTTTTAGGTAATAGATTGGTCGGTAGTACTCTGCCATTCATTAGTTTTAGTTGAGCGGGTATGATTATCTCTGTTCGCGAGGTGATATTTTGACTCACGGTCTTTTTAGTCAATTGATTCATCGTGGCACTGAGTTCATTACGATTAAAAAGGTAGGCATATACTTCCGCGGTCATCTCAACATCGGTAATGGCGACATCTTTCATCTTTGCCAAAGGGAGATGCAATTGATTAACGGTATCTCTTAGACTGGGAAGATTGGCCAGATTATGTTTCTTCATTAAATAATGATCGATTGAGAAGAATTGAATGGCACTGCTGTTTAGACAGGACAGTGAATCCAAACAGCTACAAAGAACGTCCAAGTCATGCCTTACATTCCATCCCACGAACGGCAGCGGCTTTTTCGTGAATGAATTCAACTCATCCACAATAAGTGATAGCTGCCCTTTCTTCATGTATTCAGAGAATTGAAAGCTGCTGTGGCTGATCCCTCTTTTTAGGTCGCGTGCCAGCATATTGGGCCAATAGAGATACTCAGATAGGCAGCTTATCCGTTTTCCATTAAGATAATGGCCAATTGCAATCTCTAAAGGAACGGTTCTGATCTCTTTAGACTGGAGATTCAGCTCAGTAGCAAATTCGCAGTCCAGTAAATAATATTCATTCGGAGGTTCTAAAAGCTGCTTAAAAGTCATTACAATCAACTCCCAATAATTGAATTTCTTTAGTGACTATCTATTTTAAAGTAAGCACACCATATTGAACCGTGTTGTCTGCTAAGCAGTGGGCAATTTCAAAAATTAAAGAATAAAAAAGCAGCGGTCGACCGGCGCATTTCTGCGTGGTCGACCGCTGTTCATTTATCAACTAGGCTTTGCAGCTTTCTTGAATTTTATGAGCCCATGGCAAATAAGCCTCTATTTCTGACGTTTCGCGTTTTGCAAAGGCGCTAAGCAGAGTCTCTAAATATTTAAAGACATCCAAATGGTTTAGTCTTGCGGTTTGCACGATGCTATACCAGATTGCATTAGCTTTGGCCCCAGCCGTGGACTTCGCAAACAGACTGTTCTTTCTGACCAGCGTGGTAGGACGAATCAGTTGCTCATTGTGATTATTATGCAATGGCAGCTCTCCATGCCTGAACATCTGGTAAACCCGCTTCTTCAATTTGAGGGCATTTTTGATCGCATTGCGTAGCGGTTTGAGTGGCGATTTCGTCAAGGCTTCTTCAATCAGCTGATAGAAATCATCAATCATCGCTTTTAAATGTTGACGCCTTTGGGCTGCCTTCTCACTTGCTGATGAAGTTCTTCAACTTGTTCTAGGCAATCAAGCAATTGTTTACGTGATTCCTTTGATTTGCATTTTCTCTGATGACTAGTAACGGTAGTGGTCAACTTTTCAACTGTTGAATCATTCGTTGGCGCGGTTTCCTGTTCTTTATCATCAAACAGATCCAGCTGGCCAACACTTAATTTTTCAGTTTTTTTTCCAAAAAGTTGCTTTTGCAGATAGTTTACCATCTCGGTCAGTTCCGCGATCTTAGCCTTTAGTTCTTTGTTCTCACGCAAAGCTTCTTCTAGAGTGATCTTCTCAGCCATTACCAATCACCTCCTCCATTATCTGATGACCATAGGTTATCAGATAATGGAGGCAAATAAAAGAGGAACTTGTTAATACCTTGGTCCCTTAATAGCTGGCCTGATTCGTTTCTGAGGCAGTGGCGAGATACCTTCTAACAATGCCTTAATCTGACTCTTGGTTAATGCCACTGCGTCTTCTCGATGTCGCGGCCATCGTAATCCGCCATTTTCAAAGCGTTTATAAAGTAAGATGAATCCTTCACCGTCCCAGTATAAGCCCTTGAAGCGGTCATTACGATTGCCACAAAATAGGAATAACGAATCATTATCTAATTCCAAGTCAGGCCTGCAGGTGATCATCATAATAGCGATTGCCGTTTGCGCGCCGCGGCACTTTGGGAAGCAGGCCAATTCGTTCATAATAGCGAAGCGTCGCCGCATTGAGATGATATTTATGGCTTACTTCAGTGATCGTCATATCAGACATTCCGGTCCCCCTTTTATAATTAACCCTACTACTTAAAGTTAACTATAAGTCAATGATAAATAAAAGATGCTTGACCTGACAACTGATCAATTCTAGACATATCAAGCATTACCGACAGCTATTTTGAGCAGAAATGGCCTTCATCAATCTAATTTACCAAGCTCTAAAAAACGCCACGCTGGCTCAAAGTCAGGATGGCGTTTTGAGTTGAAGGCTGCAGTCTCGCTTAGTCGTGGCTGCTTAATCTGATTAGTGGTTCTGGGGATGATTGACGATACGCTTAGGCTTTTGACCTTGAGCAATCAGCCGCAGATCCTCATCAATCATGGCATAGCCACGATAAAAACTGGCTGCAGTAATGCCGCCAATATGCGGACTAAACAGCAGGCGACTGGCAATTGATTGCGGCTGATTCAACAACGGATGATCTTTTAAGACCGGCTCATGATCCAGCGTATCGAGACCAGCCATCGCTAAACGCCCAGACTTGAGTGCTTCAATCAGTGCCGCATCATCAATCAGTTCGCCACGAGCCGTATTGACCAGGTAGCTGCCTGGCTGCATTTGGGCAAAAAAGTTCTGATTTGTCATGTGCCGCGTTGCTTTGGTTACTGGCAGATGCAGACTGATGATTCGACTCTGCGCCAGTAAGTCATCCAATTCACGATACTGCACGCCATATTGCTGCTCTTGTTCTGGATCCAGTCGATGACGCTTGTAGTAGTAAATATTCTTAACCTGGTAGGCTTTTAACAAGCGGGCAGTCTGACGTGCAATATCACCAAAGCCAATCAGTCCCACGCTGCAGTCAGCCAGTTCAAGCAGGTTGGCATTTTGGATATAGGTTCCCTTGGCTTCAATCTGATGACCAGCTCTTACTGCCGCATCATTTACGACAACATTGCGCAGCATCCCAACCATCAGTAAAATCGTCTGCTCAGCTACTGCCATTGCATTCATGCCCTGCGCGTTGCAGACATAGACACCACATTCATCTGCAGCTTCTAGATCAATTGCATTAAAAGCAACGCCTTCAGAATGGATTGCCAACAGATTAGGCATTTGTCGAATCAAGGCTCCTGGTACAGATGCAATCGCGTCAGCAACGATAAAGTCCACGTCGCCAGCTTGACTAAGATATTCTTCAACTGGCAGATCTGGTTTTAGATCAACCAGGTCCAACGAATTCAAAAAGCCGTCAGCAGCTGCGAACCGCTGTAGATTTCCCTGCTTGCCAATATGCAATATTTTCATCTAGATCACCTCATAACCGATTAAGTTGACGCCGAAGCAGAAACGGCTGATCTTTTCAACAGTTCATCACCTAGCGATTGATTCACAGTCTACTCCAACCAGTCCAATTTCGTAACTGCATTAAGCAGATTGATTCATCGAACTTGTGATGCTCACCGAATTTGATTACGAAGCTTTTGATACGTGAGCTCCAAAAGGCCAATATTAAGCACCGCAAACACCAGCAGATAGTATGGCATGATCCAAATGCCGAATTGCTGCTGCAAAAGGCCAAAAATCGTCGGCATAAAAGTAGTGCCAGTATAGGCTGCCGCCATCTGCAGACCAATTACGGCGGCACTGTAGCGCTGGCCAAAGTTAGCAGGTGCCATGTGCTGAATCGACGGATAGATTGGTCCCATCCCCGTACCGATAACGACAAAGCCAACTGCTGCAATCTGGTAGCCAGCAGTCGGCAGCATAACCAGCACAATGCCAACCAGCTCAACTGCCGCGCCAATTCTGATCATCAGGCGATCACCAAAGCGGTTGGCAGCCATTCCCGCCAACAAGCGCCCCAGCATTAGTCCCCCAAAGATCAGCGAGCCAAATGAGGCAATCGTCTCCTCGCTCAAACCGCCTCTCGTCCCGGCAAAGTAGCTTGGCGTCCATAAAAAGCAAGTGGCTTCTCCAGCACAGTAGGCAAAAAAGGCCAGCAGCGTCGTTATCACGCCCCGCTGTCTGATTGCTTCTTTGATTCCCGCACTGGCCGCCTTGGCTTGCTTTTCATTAGGCTGCTCGTTTTGATGCCAGAGTGGCAATGAACATAATACAACCAGCAGAATCCCCGTCTGCAAAAAAGCCGTCCAGCGATAGCCCTCATTCCAACGCGCCGTCTTTAGAGCCAATGCCATGATATACGGACTGATCACGGCCCCCAGTCCATAAAAGCAGTGCAAAAAATTCATCACGGCGCCTGAATAATAGCTGGCGACATAATGATTCATCGCGGCATCAATTGCGCCAGCCCCTAAGCCATAGGGAACCGCAAAAATCAGCAGCATCCAATACTCAGTACAAAGTGAAAAGCCAAACAGACCCACAATCGTTAATAAAATTGAGCAAATAACGATCCACTTGGTATGAAATCTTTGAATCAGTTTAGGACTCAGCAATGCCGAAATGATGGTCATAAAAGCAATCGTCATTGAGACGTAGCCGGCATATGATGAAGGAACGTTAAATGCAGCCTGCATCTGTGGCCACCCCGACCCCAACAGCGAATCAGGCAGTCCCAGACTGACAAAGATCAAATAAATTACCCCTAATAGTAAAGAAGCCATTTCATCATCCTTTAAATAAATAGTCGTGTTTAGGAATTAATTAATGATAACGCCTATTCCATTCTTTTTTCAAAGCGAAAATCCAGCCAGCCGACCTGATTATCAGCAGCCGACCAGCTGGGATCAGGATGGCGCGGATTATAGAACTCAACGATCTTAAAGCCGCACTTGTTAACGTAAAAATGGATGTTGCGCGTTTCAAAATAAGGCGTGATCGTTTCCCAGACTTTGACTTTTGGATAGATCTGCTCAATCGCTCGCCAGGCAGCTTTGCCAATCCCGTGACTATGCATGGTTGGATTGACAAACAGCAGTTCCAGACTGCCATGATCACCTTTAATGTTTACAACGGCCCCGCCTGCTTTTTGACCATTTTGCCAGATACGATAGGCCGTGCCTTGATCAATACAGTTCTCAATCGTTTGGCGCGCGATTATCTCGTCGCCCTCTTCAAATTGGTCGTTGCGCTTGCCAAATTCTGCCAACGCGCCATATCTAAAGGCCCATTGATTGTCTTTAATAAATCGTTCACGATCCTCTGGCTACAGCAAAATCAGTTCTACCATAATTAAAGACGGCGAAATTATCAAAGTAAATAAATTAATTTTAAGATATTCGGCACTCAGCTATTTTGGCTGGGTGTTATTTTAATAGGCCAATTTTTAAAGGGATCTAGTTCAGGATCTATTTTTACTGGCTTAGAAAACTCAAACTCATTAGTTGGCCTTGTACCCCATCGTGGATTACTGTATAAAATTGCTTCAAGTTTAGCAATTCTGCTTGTTGGGACAAAAGTTACTACGCTATTTAAGCTTCTTAATTTAGAAGTTTTTTCATCCAAATCATAACGACTAATTTCAGCAGTTTGAACTTTACCTTGTCCCAGAAAAGAATCCCAAAATCCGGTATATATTTTACCGTCATCCATTGTTGCTCTAACTTTTTCGCCAATCGGATTAGCTTTTAACTGATCAAAGTCACAAGAATATTGCTCAACGATTTTTCCAGATAGATTATACTGAACGAACTTCATAATTTTCCCCAATCTAAAATTAATACATCCTTTCCCATATGGACAAGAGTTAATAATACATCCATTGTTACTATGGGCAACTAAGTAGGGGGCAGAATTTTTTCTATACTATATTCATCCATGTAATCGTCAGTATATTCTGGTGCTAGCACTTCACCATCAATGACATCTAACATTACTCGTTCTTTATCTTTCAATTTGTCTATTTGTCGTCTTAAACTGTCATAATTGTATATTTTCAAATTGCCATTTCTGTACAATTTTTAATTGCCCTTGATATCTTCCAACGCTACATGGAGTTCACGTTCAAAGATGGTGAAGTTATTAGAATTAATATGTGAAAATAATCTGGTAATACAGCACTCAGCTACTTTGGCTGGGTGCTGTTTTTTATTCAAACATAGCTGCATTTCATATCGTCATAATTGCCACTTATCTATCCAGTCATCACAAACATTCATCCTCTTGATATATTCACAAAATTCATAAGGAGGACAACTTATTATGTTAATCGAAGCAACGAATCTTACTAAAAAATATGGATCAAAATTAGCACTGAATAACGTAAGTATTCAAATTAAACGTGGACAATTAATCGCATACCTTGGAACCAATGGAGCTGGGAAATCAACCACTATCAATATGCTTGCCGGATTATTGAAACCAACTTCGGGAATTATTTCCCGTAATCAAGGTATGAAGATTGGTATTGTCTTTCAAAACAGCATTTTAGACAAAGAACTGTCGGTGAAAGATAATCTTTATTACAGGTCAAATCTTTATCATGACGATCATTCTGAATGGCTCCAGAAATTAATTCATCTAATGGGACTCACTAATTTCTTAAACCAGCGCTATGGAACATTATCTGGTGGTCAAAGGCGAAGAATTGATATTGCCCGAGCTTTGATTACAAAACCGGACATTCTCTTTCTTGATGAGCCAACAACAGGATTAGATTTGCAAACCAGATTAGTCATTTGGAAACTTCTCCAAAAAAATGCAAAGTGAACATGGCTTAACAATTTTCCTAACCACTCATTACTTAGAAGAAGCTGAAAATGCGGATCAGATGTACATTTTAGAGAACGGTAAAATCTTAGCTTCTGGCTCAGCAACTGAGATTAAGAAACGTTATGCACCCACTAAATTAGTAGTTACAACAAATGGCAATCGACTCCGAACTGACTACCCTAGTGAACAATTAACAGCTCAGAAGTTGTCTTTTGATAATCTGACATCTTCAGAAGTGATTGAACTATTACATCATAACCAAGACTATATCACTAATTTTTCATATAGTCCTGGTCCCATCAACGATGCTTTTGTCAAAATTACCGGAAAGGAGCTTCAATAAAATGTTTGCACTAATCAGAAGAAATTTAAAAATCTACTTTGCAAATAAAATCAGCGTATTAATGTCTTGCCTTGGTGCTTTAATTTCATTCTTTATTTATATTGGTTTTTTGCAGGAAAATCTGACATCCGCTTATCAATCACTACCCCATGCAAAGGAAATGTTAGATTTATGGATGATCAGTGGAATTGTCGCCATTGCAGGTATTACTACCTCATTCCAAGCACTTGGTCAATTAGTGAAAGATCGTGAAAGTAGGACGTGGGACGATTTAAGCCTAACAGATTTAACTCCATTCAAAATTAATTTGAGCTATTTAGTGTCCTCAATTTTTATCAGTACACTCATGCAAATTATTACGTTTTTCATTATGGCAATTTACTTTATTTCAGTTGACGATATTACAATACCAGACTCTGCTATACTACCAGGATTAGTTTTTATCGTTTTAGGTTCTCTTGGAGCTAGCACTATCAATTTAATCATTATTGACCTAATACATTCTTCCACAACTTTTAGCCGACTTTCAGCAATAGTTGGAGCAGCTGCCGGATTTATGATTGCTACTTATATGCCATACGGGACTCTATCCAAGTCAGCGCAATCTATAGTAAAATTATTTCCTAGCAGTTATGAAGCCGCTAGTCTACGAAGTTTTCTCCTAAATAAATTAAGTAAAAAAACTTTACCTACAGTCAGTCGCCAACAAATGATTGAATATCTTGGCATCCATTTCAAAATTCATGGTTACCAATTAGGTAATTATAATAATGCATTAATAATTTTGGGAATGTCACTGATATTACTAGGACTCGCAGCGGTTTTGACAAATCTATATCAGAGGAAGAATTAATTGTGCAAATTTATTTTCAGTCAGACCCATCATTAGGCCCTGACGATCTTAATATTACTGTGAGCACAGTCACCAAAAACAATAGGGTCGTCAATCTTCTTAATTATTTGGACAAGTATAATCAGAAAAGTAGCGTGTTCATTCCCATAAAAACAGAAGACCGAATTTTAACTATTAAGCAAGCAGAGCTAATTAAAGTTGAAGTAACTAAAAACACTCTAACTTTTTATACCAAAAGTGATGAAATCCAAGCAAATGGCCGATTGTATCAGGTACTAGAACGACTTAATGAAAATTTTGTTCAAGTATCAAAACACGGCATTATCAATTTAAATCACTTAGTTTCCTTAGAAGCTGGTTTTACTGGTAATATGGTTGCTAAATTAAATTTCAAACAACGTGCAGATGTTTCGCGAAAATATCTACCGGAAATAGAAAGAAGATTGGGATTATAAAATGAAAAATTTTAGAAAAAGCATCCGTTACTTTATCCGTGGAATGGGATATGGATCTATTACCTACCTTGTAATTATCACATTTTTCACATCAAATATGATTGTCTCTAAAACTAGTGTCATCACTGTTTTTATTTTTAGTGGATTAATCGGGGAATTAAGTTTCTTATTCCAAACGGAACTATCATATTCAGTTGCACTTGTTATTCACCTAATTGGGACCTTTATCCTATATTCTGGAATGATGTTGATCAATCATTGGCTATTTGATTGGCGGACCATTCTAATCTTTGTGATCGTCTATATCATAATTTGGCTCATTATTGGTCTGGTTGAGAAACAACATATTAACCGAATCAATCAACAGATAATGAATAGGAGAAAATAAATCTATATTTACAATTACCAACTAATTGTTAGGATCGGTTGGTGATTTTTTAATTAAAAATTGTTTTAACAAGATAAATCAATAATTTATTGCTATACATTTGTCTACTCAACTCTGAGCCCCAAATCAGTCTATTTTCGTATCAGCTATATATGCCTTCATATCAGCTTTTGCACGCACTTTCACTATCCTAATCAACACGACCTGCCAAAATGGACATTCGCCTACTCGACTATCGAAATAGGACATTGAATACTCGACCCGCCAGCTTCAAATAGAAAAAGTGTACTAGTTCCAATTGTAAAAATCAGGGTCTACACTATCTTGTATTGGTGAGTGCTAATATTAGATTTTGAGTATAAAAAAAGAGGACAAAAGCCGTCCCCTTTAGCTACAATTTAGCTACCAAACAAAATTGAAAGAAGGTTTTGCTTTTGTCCCTTACTAATCATTCTATGCTACAGTTCTTTAAAATTGAAGACCCTAATATCAAAATTCTTGATTTTTCTACCACGGTTGTCGATGGCGAGATCCGCAACGTCATCAAGGCCCGCCTGTCTTATCCCGTTGACCGCTGCCCTTACTGCGGTTTTTCAACCGTAATCAAAAACGGTACTCGAGTTACTCATGTCCGCTTGGGCGAGCTGCGTCAGGAACGCTGTGAGATGGAGCTCTGGAAACAGCGTTACTACTGCCGCAATTGTCAGACAACCTGGGGCGCAACGACTGATCTGGTTGAGGAGAATCACTCGCTCTCGCACCAGCGTCATGGCAATGGTCCGCAAAGGCATGACCAATAAGACGATTGCCAAGATGTGCCACTGCTCGGCTTCCAGCGTGGCCCGCATCGTCCGGGAATTCGTCACGCCCAAGCGCAGAATGGCCGTCCTGCCCAAGCATCTCTACTTTGACGAGTTCCGCTCCGTTGATCACAAAATGTCGTTCATTTGTTGTGATGCCGAAAACGATCATGAAATCGTGGCGATTCTGGCTGACCGGCTGACCAAAAACATCGTCGACTACTTTCTGAATCGCTATTCTGTCACTGAACGCCAACGGGTTGAGACCATCGTCATTGATCTAAACGCCCAGTATGCCTCGTTTATCCACCAGCTCTTTCCCAACGCTGAGATCATCATCGACCGCTTCCACATTATTCAAATGGCCGGCCGTTCGCTAGACAATGCCCGCATTCAGCTGCTCAAGCAAATCAAGGATCATCGCTTTCGTGAATACAAGGTCTTGAAGTCTCAGTGGCGGCTTTTTCATAAGGACGACGACCAGCTGGAGTCCGCCAAACCGGTCTTTCTGCGTGGAATCAATGAGTTCATGACCCAACAGGATGCGGTTGACTTGATTCTCCGTAAATATCCTGACTTTGCGTGGGTTTACGAAACCTATCAGGGGCTTCAGTCGGCGCTAAAGCAGCGTGACGTTGACGAGCTTAACAGCGCTATTTTTGCCTATGAGAACACCAAAACCGCGATGGATCAAACCATTCGCACGCTTCGTCATTCTGCCCATTATATCGCCAACAGTGCCAAATACGACTATTCCAACGGGCCGCTGGAAGACATCAATCGAAAAATCAAAAACTTAAAACGCAGCTGTTGTGGCTTCCGCAATTTTGAAAATCTATTGCGGCGCATTGACTGTATCCGTGCCTAAAAAAATTCCCCACTTCATTTTTGAAGCAGG
>OLRR01000725.1_pt1 | contig 24218 bp, 30 predicted proteins | sample 1671941 | NCBI WGS metagenome assembly OLRR01 (sample SAMEA3136628, study PRJEB25190) | human gut metagenome
AAAAAGACGGCTGAGACTCGCAGACGCAATTGTGCGGTGCTGCCTTAGGTAAAAAAGGGCACGGGCTGGTTTTTCAGCCCGTGCCGTTTGTCAATTACTGGTTTGCCTTGGCGGCTTTCAGAGCCTGCGCCAGCTGATCGGGGCAGGAGGTGGACTTCATGCCGCACTTGACGCCCTCGATACGGGCGATGACGTCGTCAACGTCCATTCCTTCCACCAGCTTGCCGATGCCCTTCAGGTTGCCGTTGCAGCCGCCTACAAACTGAACATTCTTGACCTTGTTGTCCTCAATGTCGAAGAAAATCTTCTGGGAACAGGTGCCTTTTGTCTTGTATTCGTACATGCCGATTTCCTTTCTATACAATAATATCTGTCAGTTCTGCGCCAACCAGATCCGCGAGGGGCTGGGGCGGAACGATCATCTGATGTCCTCTGGCGCCGGCGGAGACGGCAATCTCATCCCACAGCGTGCAGGTCTCGTCAATAAAGGTGGGGTAGTGTTTCTTCATGCCCACGGGACTGCATCCGCCACGGATATAGCCGGTCAGGCCGAGAAGTTCCTTGACGGCCACCAGCTCCATATTTTTGTCCCCGGCGGCTTTGGCGGCCTTTTTCAAATCCAGCTCACAGCAGACGGGAATGCAGAACACGTTGATGCCCGTCTTTTCGCCCCGGGCGACCAGCGTCTTGAAAACCTGTTCCTCCGGCATTCCGATGGCCTGCGCGGCATGGACGCCGCTCAAATCCTGCTCGTCGAATTCATAAAACGCTTCGCGGCAGGGGATTCCCGCCTGCTGAACCAGACGGACTGCGTTTGTTTTTGTAGCCATATCATCACCGCACCTTATTATACGACAAAACGCAGCCGCTTTCAAGTGTGAATTGCGAAAAACCGGTTATCCTATGGGGGAGGAGGTTACGTTATGAGCGAAAACAAAGACGCGGAAATGAAAAAACAGGAGCGGGAGCAGATCGTGGAGCTTGGCTCGGATATCACGAAATCCAGCAAGGGAAGCATCTACACCCTCACCATCATCGGTCAGGTGGAAGGGCACATGATCGCCCCGGAAACGGTGAAAACCACCAAATATGAGCATGTTCTGCCGCTGCTGGCCGGAATCGAGGAAAGCGACGACGTGGACGGTCTGCTGCTGCTTCTGAACACAGTGGGCGGCGACATTGAGGCAGGACTGGCCATTGCGGAGATGATCGCCGGGATGAAAAAGCCAACGGTGTCTCTGGTGCTGGGCGGCGGACATTCCATCGGTATCCCTCTGGCAGTATGCACGAAAAAGAGCTTCATTACCCCGACAGCCAGCATGACGGTGCATCCCGTGCGGATGACGGGGCTGGTAGTCGGCGCACCCCAGACCTTCCGGTATTTTCAGCGGATTCAGGAGCAGATTGCAGATTTTGTCACCGCGAACTCCCGCATCAGCCGGGAGGACTTCGAGCATTATATGATGGCGACGGGAGAGATCGCCACGGACGTGGGAACGATTCTCTACGGCAAGGAAGCGGTGGCTTCCGGCCTGATCGACAAGCTGGGCGGGCTGAATGACGCGCTGTCCACGCTGCACAGGATGATCGAGAAACAGAAAAAATAGCTTTCACCGCGCAGGCGCAGCCGATTTTGGCTGTGTCTGCGCAGACAAAAAATAAGACTGGAAATTCTCTCTGACCTATGCTATAATAAAGTGAATTATTATGTTGTAGGAGGGGCAGACTTGGACTTAAACTGGCTTGAGAGTTTCTTATACGGTCTGTTTTCCGGGCTCGCGGATATTCTGCCCGTTTCCGCCGAAGCCCACCGCATTCTGGTGCTGAAATGCTTCGGCATTCAGAGCAGCACGGAGCTGATGAAGCTGTTCGCGCATCTTGGCGTGTTCGGCGCGATGTATTTCAGCTGCCGCAAGCAGATCGTCCGCATTCATCGGGCGCGCCGTCTGGCGCGGGTGCCCAAACGCCGCCGCCGTCGGCCGCTGGATACCCGGAGCCTGATGGATTTCAGCCTGCTCAGGACGATGCTGATTCCCGTGATTCTCGGATTTCTCCTGAACCGGTACGTGGAGCCGCTGAAAGAAAAGCTGATCTGGATCGCCGTATTGCTGTTCCTGAACGGCATTATCCTGTACATACCTCAGTTTTTCCCCACCAGCAACCGGGACAGCCGGATGCTATCCCGGGTCGAGGGACTCCTCGTAGGGTTGGGCGGCGCGCTGGGAATTTTGCCGGGCGTTTCCGCCGTGGGTTCCGCGCTGTCCGTTGCCAGCATCTGCGGCGTGGAGCGGAGCTACGGTCTGAACATGGCGCTGCTGATGAACATGTTTATTCAGGTCGGTTTGATTGTGCTGGATGTGCTGGCGCTGATATCGGTAGGGGCGGGAACGCTGTCGTTCCTGATTCTCGTCCGATATCTGGTGACTGCCGCTGTGTCTTTTGGCGCCGCGTTGCTGGGTGTGAAGCTCATGCGTCTGCTGGCCGCCAATAACGGCTATGCGCTGCTGGCGGTCTACTGCTGGGGTGTGTCGCTGTTTACCTTTATTCTGAATCTGATGGCTTAATGGGAGGAAATTATGGCTGAGAAGAAAACGGCCAGTCGGGCCGAGCAGGCGGTTTCGGGCGCGAAGAAGAAAACGTCATCCGGTTCCGCTTCCAAACCTTCCGGAAAAAAGAGTACGCCTGCCAAGAACACCAAGTATAAGACGGAATATGAGCGTGCCGTTCCGCCGCATTTTCTCATTGCGGCGGTCAGCATTCTGCTGTTTGCGCTGTTTGTTGTCATCAGCGTGAACCCGGATGGTAAGTTGCTGGAAATCATTCAGTCTGTGGTGCTGGGTCTGGTTGGACAGGCCGGATTTTATTTTGCCATCCCGGGGCTATTGTATCTGTTCGTCATTCACACCTTTGGCCGGAAAAATGCCCCGACCATGCGCAGCGTCTGCACATTGATTTTCGTATTTTTGTGCGGGTGCATTTACCACCTTGCCATGCAGGAGCAGGAGATGTCGAAGGGCTTTGCCCTGATCAAAGACCTGTGTACCGGCGGCGTAGCGGGAAGCACCGGCGGCGTCCTCTGCGGCGGCGCGGCCATGCTGCTGCGCTGGCTCTGCGGCAAAACGCTGGCCTTTGTGCTCTGCGTGTTTTTTGCAATTCTGACGCTGCTGGGGGCAATGAATATCACCATTCCCAGCATTATCAGAGCCATTGCCAACCGCCCCAAGGACGATTATGTGGAGGAAGAGGACTACATAGACCCGGCGACGGCTGTAGTCAACAATATTGCGAGCAAGCAGATCGCCCGCAAGCGTCAGCGCCGGGAACAGCAGCGGGCGAGGGAGAACGCCCCGGAAGAAACACCGCCGGAGACGCCCCAGCAGCTTCCGCCGGAAAAGCAGCCGCGTCCTGCCCCAAAGCAGGAAAAAAACCATGTTCCCGCACCGCAGGATGAAGTCAAGCAGGTTCCCGGCAAGGGTGCGGCGTTCATGGAGCGTATCGACGGAGATATCAACGCGCCGCTGTCCGGCACGGCCGAATACGTGAAGGACGAAACGCCGCCGGTTCCCGAACCGCTCCCCGCGCGTCCCGCTCCAGCGAAGCCCGTCCGGGTGGAAGGGGAGGACATCGGGGAAAAGCTGCCCAGCAAAATGCCGGAATTTGTGCCAAACGCGCCCATCCCGCCCGCACCCAAGCTGGACGAAGGCAAGATAAAGCCCACTCCGGAGGCAAAGTCCGGGAAGGTCACCACCAAGGACGCCGCCCAATCCGCCCGGCAGGTGGCCGCAGAAATCGCCCAGACGCAGGCGGTGCAGCAGCCGGATTACTGCTTCCCGCCGCTGGATCTGCTGAAACGCCCGGTGCGTGCCGGGACGGACGGCACGGAGGAAATGCGGGAGAATTCCCGCCGCCTCAATGAGACCCTCGCCAGCTTCAATATCGACGCCCATATCATCAACGTCACCCGCGGCCCCAGCGTCACCCGATACGAGGTGGAGCTGGACAAGGGCGTCCGGCTGAATAAGATCACAGGCTGCGCCGATGATATTGCCCTGAGTCTGGGTGCGTCCGGCGTCCGCATCGCCGCCGTTCCCGGAAAAATTTCCGTGGTGGGCATCGAGGTGCCGAACCGGGCGGTCACGACGGTCTCCCTGCGGGAGGTTATCGATTCCACCGAGTTTGCCAAGGCAAAATCCATGACCTCCATTGCGCTGGGCAAGAGCATTGACGGAAGCTGCATCGTGGGTAACATTGCCAAAATGCCCCACCTGCTGATCGCCGGTACCACCGGTTCCGGTAAATCCGTGTGCATGAATTCCATCATCATTAGCCTACTGTACAAGGCAGGTCCCGACGATGTGAAGCTCATCATGGTTGACCCCAAGATGGTGGAGCTGGGCATTTACAACGGCATTCCCCATCTGCTGATCCCTGTGGTCACCGACCCCAAGAAGGCTGCGGGCAGTCTGCAATGGGCGGTGACAGAAATGCTTCGCCGCTACAGAATGATGTCCGACATGGGCGTCCGGGATCTGGAATCCTACAACAGCATCGTTACCGCCGAGGAGGACGGCCAGAAGCTCCCTCAGGTGGTCATTATCATCGACGAGCTGGCGGATCTGATGATGGTCGCCGCCAAGGAGGTGGAGGATTCCATCTGCCGTATCGCGCAAATGGGCCGCGCCGCCGGTATGCACCTGATTATCGCCACCCAGCGTCCTTCTGCCAACGTTATCACCGGCCTGATGAAGGCGAATATTCCGTCCCGAATCGCTTTTTCCGTTGCCTCCGCCATGGAATCCCGCATCATTCTGGACACCATGGGCGCGGAAAAGCTGGTGGGCAAGGGCGATATGCTGTACGCCCCCATCGGCTGCGGCAAGCCGCTGCGTGTGCAGGGCTGTTTTGTCACTGACACCGAGGTCGAGGCCGTGGCCGGGTATGTCAAGGACAACTACACGGCGGATTACAGCCAGCAGGTGCTGGACGAGATCGAGAAAAAAGCCCAGCAGACCGGCAAAAAGCCGGCGAGCGTCTCCGACCCCGACCCCACCGACGAGGAGCTGGAGGGCGACGAAATGCTGCCCGCCGCCGTGGATGTGATTCTGGAGACCGGACAGGCTTCCGTCTCCATGCTCCAGCGCCGTCTGAAGCTGGGCTATGCCCGCGCGGCGCGAATCGTGGACGAGATGGAAGAAAAGGGCATTGTAGGCCCCTTCCAGGGTTCCAAGCCGAGAGCCATCCTGATCACGAAGGAACAGTGGGCGTCCATGAAGGGCGGCCAGACGGAACAGATGGGCTTTGACGATCTGGACTCCGTGCCGGATGAACTGATGTAATGATTTAAAACGCCCGGACGAAAACGTCCGGGCGTTTGACTATTACAGCACATACAAGATTTAATCAGCATGGAAGTCCGCCTGTTCCACCCGATAGTACCGAAATATTCCTTCTTCTTTGACGAAGCGAAATCCCACCTTTTCAAGAACGTGCTGACTGCGTGTGTTCTTAAGAACAGCATCGGCGTTGACCGCAAGCATCCCCAGCTTCTCAAAAGCGTATTTGATCGCCAGCTTTTCCGCTTGCGTCCCATAACCTTTGCCCTTCACGGAATCATTTTGCATGTGAATACTCAGCGTACACTCTTTCCTGTCGCGGTCTATTTGCTTTAGCTGCAACTCCCCAATCACCTCGGCATCAAGCATAATTGCGAATACAACCCTCGACACATCCTGCTTCGATTCAAAATACCGGTTTACAGCATCTTCGTTATAGGTGTATGGCTTGAACAGCTTCATATCCATATAAATGGATGCGTCATTTGTCCACCCTTTATAAAGGTCGTGACATAACTCCCTTGTCATGATCTGTAGGCTGATCTGTCCCATTTAATCTTCTCCGATTCCGATTTGCAGGTATGGGCGCTTTTACGGAGCCAGCCGGACTGCCGCGCCCAGAATGGCGTTTGCGGCGCTTTCCTTGGATTGCAGCGGGAGTTCGGTGGTTTCATTCCGGGTGATGATCGTGATCACGTTTGTGTCAACCCCAAAGCCCGCGCCGGACTGCTTGAGATTGTTGGCGCATATCATGTCCACGTTCTTCTTTACGAGCTTTTCCCGGCTGTTTTCCACCATGTTCTGGGTCTCCATGGAAAAACCGCAGATGACCTGCCCCGGTACACGGTTCTCGCCGAGATATTTCAGGATGTCCCGGGTACGTTTCAGAGGGATGGACATGTCTCCCTCGGATTTTTTGACCTTGTTGTCGCTGTAATTTGCCGGGGTGTAGTCCGCCACCGCCGCCGCCTTGAAAATGAAGTCGGATTCTGGGGCGTTGGCGGCCACGGCTTCAAACATATCCTGAGCGGAAACGACGGGGACCACCGTCACAAAGGGCGGGGGGGCGATGGCCGTGGGGCCGGAAACCAGAGTCACGTCCGCGCCCCGAAGCATGGCCATTCTGGCAATGGCATAGCCCATTTTCCCGGTGGAATGGTTGGTCAGATACCGGACGGGGTCGATGGCCTCCTGCGTCGGCCCGGCGGTGACAAGCACCTTTTTCCCGGCAAGATCGTGAGGGAAGGCCAGCTGACGCAGGATATATTGCAGAATTTCCTCCGGCTCCGGCAGCTTGCCCTTGCCCACGGCGCCGCAGGCAAGACGTCCGCTGGCAGGTTCGATGACTTCCCAGCCATAACGGCGCAGAAGCGCCAGATTGTCCTGTGTCACGGGATTTTCGTACATGTTGGTATTCATGGCGGGGGCGATGAGTTTGGGGCAGCGGCAGGCGAGAATGGTGGTGGTGAGCATATCGTCCGCCAGCCCGTGGGCCAGTTTCGCGCACACATTGGCCGTGGCCGGGGCGACGATCACAAGATCCGTCCGTTCCGCCAGAGCGATATGCTCCACATGATGGGAGAAATTCCGGTCGAAGGTGTTCACCATCGTCCGGCGGCCGGTGAGCTGCTCGAAGGTCAGAGGCGTGACAAATTGGGTGGCGTTTTCGGTCATGACGACCTCCACCGCGGCGTGCTGCTTGACAAGGGCGGAGGCCAGCGCGGCGGCTTTATAGGCGGCGATTCCGCCGGTAACGCCCAGAAGGACGGTTTTTCCTTTCAGCATAGGGAACCCTCCAGAATAGAAAATTGCTTACCCTCATTATATCCCGATTTTGAATCGCTGTAAAGATGATTTTTTTTCTTGTATTTTTCGCCGCACCCTGCTATAATACCCTCGGAGTGAGAGCTCCCAAATTTGCGCTGTATCTTCATAAGAAGAACGGCAGCAGGAGGTAATTTCATATGGAAAAAAGGAAAATGAACACCCGGTACATGGCGACCCTCGCTATGTTCTGCGGTGTTCTGCTGGTCATGGGCGTTACCGGAATCGGTTTCATTCCACTTCCGGTGATCAAGGCCACAACCATGCACATCCCGGTCATTCTGGGCGCGGTTTTGCTCGGCCCCGGCGCGGGCGCTGTCCTTGGGGGCGTGTTCGGGCTGTGCTCCATCTGGGCAAATACCACCAGTCCCGGACTGCTGGCATTTGCGTTTTCGCCCTTTATGACCACGGAGGGTCTGCCGGGGGTGCTGAAAAGCCTGTGGATCGCACTGGGGTGCCGGATTCTGTTCGGCGCGATTGCGGGATGGCTGTGGAAGCTGTTTAAGAAGCTTACGAAGCAGGACTTTGCGGCGCTGCCCCTGACTGCGGCAGTTTCCACGCTGTGCCACACAATTCTCGTCATGGGCAGCATTTATGTGCTGCTTGCCCGGCAGTACGCACAGGCGAAAAACGTGGCCATTACCGCCGTTTTTGGACTTGTGATGGGGACGGTCACGGCGTCCGGAATCCCGGAGGCCATCATTGCCGCCATTCTGGTGACCGTCATCGGAAAGGCGCTGCTGCACCTTTCGGAGCGGATGAAAAAACGTTAAGGAGAGATCGTTATGCTGCTTGCCATTGACATCGGTAATACCAATCTGGTCATCGGCTGTATTGAAAACGACAAAATTCTGTTCAAAGCCCGCATTGCCACCGATGCCATCCGCACCTCCGACCAGTACGGCGTGGAGATCAAAAACATGATGGAAGCCTTCGGCGTGCAGGTGAAGGATATCGACGACTGCATCATTTCCTCCGTCGTGCCGCCGGTGTTCAATTCGGTCAAAACCGGCGTCATCAAGGTTATCCGGAAGCAGCCCATGGTGGTCGGCCCCGGGCTGAAAACCGGGCTGAACATCCACATGGACGTTCCCAGTCAGGTAGGCAGCGACCGCATCGTCATTGCCGTGGCCGCCCTCGCGGAGTACGAAGCGCCCATGATTCTGATGGACTTGGGGACGGCAACCACCATCGAGGTGGTGGAGCCGAATAACATGTACTTGGGCGGCATTATTTTCCCGGGCGTCCGGGTTTCGCTGGACGCGCTGACAAGCCGCACCGCGCAGCTTCCCGGCATCAGTCTGGACAAGCCGAAGCATGTCATCGGAAAGAACACAGTGGACTGTATGCGCAGCGGCATGATGTACGGCACCGCCGCCATGCTGGACGGACTGGTGGAGCGAATCGAAGCAGAGCTGGGACACAAGTCCACACTCATTGCCACCGGCGGCCTTGCCCAGTTTATCACACCGCTGTGCAAACGGGAGATCATTCTGGAGAAAGACCTGCTTTTGAAGGGCCTGAACGTCATTTACAAGAAGAACAAGCGGTAACGGAAAGCCGGCAGCCCTGCGCTGTCGGCTTTTGCATCCGAAAATCCTTTCTGCGGCGGGGTGCTATTATTGCGCCCCGCCGCATAGTCTTTGGCAGGAGTGATGCAAATGATGTGCGCATGGAAACAGCTGCTGTCCGTCTTGCCGCCAAGACTTCGGCCGGAGGTGGACAGGTTGGGGAAAAACGCTTTGCAGGAGCTGCGGCTTCGGCTGGGGATGCCGCCGGAACTGGTTTTGAGCGGGGAAAGCCGCTGGCTGGGGTGCTGTGTCAGCAGGGAAGACCTGAATTACTGCATCAACGCCGCCAGCCGGTATTCTCCATGGGCGGCGGCGACAACAGCGCAGGGGTATCTTACCGCCCCCGGGGGACACCGCATTGGTCTGTGCGGAGAGGTGGTCTGCAAGGATGGCATTGTGACTGGCATCCGGGAGATCAGCTCTCTGTGCATCCGTGTCGCGAGAGATTTTCCGGGAATCGCCAAGCGGGCGGCGGACGCTCCCGGCTCCATTCTGATTCTGGGTGCGCCCGGGTGGGGAAAAACCACCCTTTTGCGGGATCTGATTCGGCAGATCGGAGAAAAGCAGTGCGTCAGCGTGGTGGACGAGCGGGGCGAACTGTTCCCGGAGGGACTGGAACGGGGGAAGAAGACGGACGTCCTCACCGGCTGCCCCAAGTCCCCGGGAATCGACATGGTGCTCAGAACCATGGGACCGGACTGCATCGCTGTGGACGAGATCACGGCGGAGGCGGACGCCCGGGCGCTTCTCCGGGCGGCGAACTGCGGGGTGCGGCTGCTGGCAACTGCCCACGGCACGTCGGCGGCGGATTTTCGGCGCAGGTCGGTTTACCGGCCGCTGGCGGAAAGTGGGGTGTTCCAAACGCTTCTGATTTTACGGCAGGACAAGTCCTTCAGGGCGGAGAGGGCGGCGCTATGAGCTACAGATGGTTTGGCGCGGCGCTGGTCATTGCGGGCTGCGGTGGTTTCGGGTTTTCCATCGCTTCCGGGTACAAGCGGGAGGAAGGAATCCTCCGGCAGCTGCTCAGGGCGCTGAATTACATGGAGTGGGAGCTTCAATACCGCCTGACGCCCCTGCCGGAGCTTTGCCGTCAGGCGGGAAAGGAAACGAGAGGAACGCTTCGGGAAGTGTTTTTCAATCTTGCGCGGGAGCTGGAATGGCAGACCTCCCCGGACGCGGCCAGCTGCATGACCGCTGCGCTGAAGCGCAGTCACGAGCTGCCCCGGCGGATACGGGGAATCATGAAGCAGCTGGGGCATACCCTCGGCCGGTTCGACCTCCCGGGGCAGAAGCAGGGCTTGGAGGAAGTGCGGGAAGCCTGCCGTATGGAGTTGGAAGCTCTGGGGAAGAACCGGGAGACACGTCTTCGCAGCTATGGGACGCTGGGACTGTGCGCCGGCGCGGCGCTGGCCATTTTGTTTCTATGAGTATGGATATTGACCTGATTTTCAAAATCGCTGCCATTGGCATCATCGTATCCATTCTCAATCAGGTGCTTTCCCGTTCCGGCCGGGAGGAGCAGGCCACCATGACCAGTCTGGCGGGGCTGGTGGTCGTGCTGATGATGCTGGCGCAGAAAATCGCCGATCTTTTCGATCTGGTGAAGACCCTGTTTGAATTCTGATGAGCCTGTTCTGGAAGGCCGCGGCGGCGGTGCTGCTGGCGGTGGTGCTGGGGCTTTCTCTGGGAAAGCAAAAGGATATTGGGGTTCTTCTGACCATGGCGGTGTGCTGCATGGTCGCCATGATCGCCATTTCCTACTTGGAGCCGGTGCTGGACTTCCTGCGTGAGCTGGAAACGCTGGGAGACTTGCAGGGGGACATGCTGGGCATTCTCTTAAAAGCGGTGGGCATCGGGCTGGTGTCGGAGATTGCGGGGCTGGTCTGCAACGACGCGGGAAACGGCTCTCTTGGAAAAACGCTGCAAATGCTTGGCTCGGCGGTGATTTTATACTTGTCGCTTCCCATTTTCACCGCCATGCTGGAACTGATACGGGAGATTTTACGAGAATTATGAGCAAACTGATTTTGGCAGTGGCGTTGATATTTGCCCTGGCGGTACCTGCCTCCGCCGTGGAGTTTACGGCTCCCCAGGTGCCGGAGGGAGGGGTGGAGCTGATGCCGGAGGACACCGGCTCCTTTGCGGCCGGACTGACGGAGCTGCTTCGGGACGCGATTTGGCATCTTCGGCCGGATTTGAAGGAAGCCTCCAAGGTCAGCCTTGGGGTGATCGCGGCGGTGATGATGGTGTCACTGCTCCAATCCTTTTCCGGAAGCGTGAAGACCGTCGCAAACCTGGCGGGAGCCACGGCCATTGCGGCGGGGCTGCTGCTGAGCGCCAACTCCCTGATTCGCCTTGGGTCGCAGACCGTGACGGAGATCAGCGAGTACGGAAAGCTGCTGCTTCCCGTCATGACGGCGGCCATGGCGGCGCAGGGCGGGGCGGCGTCCTCCACGACGCTGTACGCCGGGACGGCGGTGTTCGACTCGGTGCTGAGCTCCCTGATTTCCCGGATGCTCGGCCCCATGGTGTACCTGTTTCTGGCGCTGTCGGCGGCAAACGGCGCAATCGGGGAGAATATTCTGGGAAAATTGCGGGATTTGGTCAAAAACGTCGTCAGCTGGAGCCTGAAAACCATATTGACGGTGTTCACGACCTATATGACCGTCACCGGCGTGGTCAGCGGCACTACCGACGCGGCGGCGCTGAAAGCAACGAAGGTCACCATTTCCTCCGTAGTCCCCGTGGTGGGCGGAATTTTGTCCGACGCTTCGGAAGCGGTGCTGGTCAGCGCGGGGCTAATGAAAAACGCGGCGGGCATTTATGGAATTCTGGCGGTGCTGGCGGTGTTTTTAAGCCCCTTCCTGAAAATCGGCGTCCACTATCTGATACTGAAACTGACCGCCGCCGTGTGCGGCATCTTCGGAGAAAAGGGACTGACGGAGCTGATCGGGGATTTTTCCACCGCCATGGGGCTGCTGCTTGCTATGACCGGATCGGAGTGTCTGCTGCTGCTCATCAGCACGGTGTGTTTTCTGAAAGGAGTGGGATAATGGAGGCGCTTCGGCAATATGTTATTTCTGTGGTAGCTGCCGCCATGCTCTGCGGCATTGTGGTCAGGCTGTTCCCCAATGGAAGCGGCAAGCAGGTGGGGAAGCTGATCTGCGGGCTGTTTCTGGCGTACACTGTTCTGAGTCCCATTTCGAGGGTGGATTTTTCCAAATTGCCGGACTTTTCCCTGCGGTACATGGATGACGCGGAGGACGCCGCCGCGATGGGAGAAAATCTCGCGCGGGATTCCATGGCGGATATCATAAAGGAAGAAACGGAAGCATATATCTTGGACAAAGCCGCAGACCTCCACGCGAACCTGCGCGTTGAGGTCGCTGTCGGCGAAGACAATCTCCCGGCGGCAGTCACGATCTTCGGGGAGGCGTCCCCTTACGCCCGGCGGCAGATACAGGCCATGATCGCAAATGATCTGGGTATTTCAAAGGAGAATCAGAAATGGATTGGGTAACGCTGAGAAGCAGGGGAAAGGAGCTGGTCAGGAAATACCGCTATGTCCTTTTGGTGGTGCTGGCAGGGCTTTTTCTCATGGCGCTGCCCGACGGAAAAAACACAAAAGCAGCCCCGGAACCCGCCGCCGCGGAAACGGAACCCCGGCAGGATCTGCAAACCGGGCTGGAAGAAATTCTCAGCCAGATACAGGGCGCGGGCAGGGTGCGGGTGCTTCTGACCCAGCGGGAAGGGGAGCGGACGGTATACCAGACGGACGAGGATTCCACATCCTCCGGCATCCGGTCGGACACGGTTTTGCTCAATGGCTCTGACCGTTCTCAGACCGGGCTTGTGCAGCAGGTCAATCCCCCTACTTATCTCGGCGCGGTCATCGTATGCCAGGGGGCGGACAGCGCGTCCGTCCGGCTTGCCATCGTATCAGCGGTGGGCAGCGTCACCGGGCTGTCCACCGACAAAATAACCGTTTTGAAAATGAAATGAATGATTGGAGGCATTTTTATGAAGGTATGGAAGAAGAATCTGATTGCGGCGGCGATTTTGGTGACGGTATGCGCAGGCATCTACGTCAACTGGCGGTACACCGAGGATCAGGCGGCGGCAAATCTCACGGATACGCTGGACACGGAAAAGGTCATGTCCGACGACAATCTGGTGCTCAGCGAGGACATGGCGGCCATCTCCGCCGGGGAAGACGTGGCGACCACCTCCACCGATTACTTTGCCGCCGTCCGCCTGTCCCGGCAGCAGGCGAGGGACAACGCCGTGAATCTGCTTCAGGAAGCCATGTCCTACAGCGAAAGCTCCAAGGAAGCGGAGTCCGCGGTAGAGCTGGAGCAGATCGTGCAGACGGCGCTGAGCGAAGCCCAGATCGAGAGCCTGATCATCGCGAAGGGCTATGCCGACTGCGTGGCCTACATGTCCGGCGAGGGCATTTCCATTGCGGTGGCTTCTCCCGAGGGCGGCTTGCAGCGGGAGGACGTGGCCGTCATCGCGGACATCGTCATGGCGCAGTCCGACTATTCTCTGAACGATATCCGTGTTGTGGAAGTTCAATAAGTTTATGCCCCGGATGAAGACCATCCGGGGCAATCTTGTAAATCCGTGCTTTGCTTGCAGAAAATGGTTGTATTTTTCTGGATTTGTGGTACAATAAACAAAAGTATGTCAAGCCCACGGGCGGGACAAACATTTAGGAGGTAAAACCTTATGGCTGAATATAAGCAGTACATCACCCAGATTCAGGAAAATGGAAGCGTCATGATCTCTGAGGACGTGGTAGCGACCATCGTGGCCCATGCCCTGTCCGAGGTGGAGGGCGTCGGCTCTCTGGGCATCAAGCCCGGCGTCAGCATCGCAGACTTTGCCAATAAAAAGAATTGGGGTAAGGGGCTGAAGATCCTGATCGCGGAGGATAACACCCTTACCATTGAGTGCGGCATTATGGTCTGCTACGGCTACAGCGTCGTGGACGTGGCGAAGGACGTGCAGGCGGCAGTGACCGCCAGTGTGGAGTCCATCACCGGCACGAAGGTCGAGAGCGTCTCCGTCAACGTCTGCGGCATCGTCCACAAGTAAGGTCGGGCGGTATGAAAAGAGGCGACGCCAGAGAACTGGCAGTACATCTGATTTACGGCCGGGCGTTTACCGGCGAGGAGCCGGAGCAGGTGGTTTCCACCCGTCTGGACAAGGAATATTACGGAAAACTGGCCGAAGAAAATGAGGTATATGCCCAGCGTCCTGACCGGTTCCAGCTGCGCTATATCGACTCGGTGGTCACCGGCGTTGCCAACCGGGAGGACGAGCTGGACGATGTGATCCGGCAGTTTTCCATCGGCTGGGACATCAGCCGCATTTCCAAGCTCGCCCGGTGCATTCTCCGGCTGGCGATCTACGAAATCCTTTACGTGGACGACGTTCCCACCGGGGTTGCGGTAGCCGAAGCGGTGCGCATTGCGAAAAAATACGACGGCGACGATACCGGCGCGTTTATCAACGGAATCTTAGGCAGCTTTGTCCGCAGCCGGAACACGGAGATGGAAGCCCCTCAAGAGGAAGCAAAATGAGCGTCATCGGCATCGACACCAGCAATTACACTACCTCTATCGCCTTTTTTGACGGTGAGGGGGGCGAGAATTGCTCCCGTCTTCTGCCCGTCAGGCAGGGGGAGCTGGGTCTGCGTCAGTCCGACGCGGTATTTGCCCATATCAAAAGCCTGCCGGAGCTTTCCGGCAGGCTGTTTTCCCATATTCAGAAGGACGCCATCACGGCGGTGGGCGTCAGCACCCGTCCCCGGGCGGTGGAGGGGAGCTATATGCCCTGCTTCATGGTTGGCTACTCCCATGCAAAGCTGTTGTCGGACGCTCTGGGCGTGCCGCTGGCGGAGGTTTCCCACCAGCAGGGACACGTGGCCGCGTCATTGTGGAGCGCAGGACGGATGGACTTGCTGGAGAAAACCCATCTTGCATGGCATTTGTCCGGTGGTACCACGGAGCTGCTTCTGGTAGAGCCGGAGGGCAGAAATGTGAAGTGTACCCGCATCGGCGGTACCACGGACATTTCCGCCGGTCAGCTGATCGACCGGACGGGGCAGCTTTTGGAGCTGCCGTTCCCATCGGGCAAGCATCTGGACAGCCTCAGCCGGGAAGCGACGGGGAAGGATGTGTTCCGGGTGAAGTGCAGGAACAGCGAATTTTCCCTTTCCGGCGTGCAGAATAAGGTGCAGCAGTTCCATGCCGCCAGCGCTGACCCTGCCGAAACTGCGGCTTACGCTCTGCGGTGCGTTGCGGGCGCGGTATATCAGGCGACGGCGCAGGCGCTGGAAGCCTATCCGGGGTTGAGTGTGGTGTTTTCCGGGGGCGTTGCGTCCAATTCCATGCTCCGGGAGCTGACCGCGCCGCTTCATCCCGTTTTTGCACAGCCGCAGTTTTCCACGGACAACGCCATGGGCGTCGCCGTGCTGACAAAACGACTGACGGAGGAATAACATGGCTCAGAACGTTCTGTCCATCACCCAGTTAACCGAATATATCCGTGGACGGCTGGATGACGACCCCTTTCTGGGGCAGGTGGCCGTCCGGGGCGAGATCAGCAATTATAAGGTCTACCCATCGGGGCACCACTATTTTACGCTGAAAGACGAAGGGGCGGCATTGAAGTGCGTCATGTTCAAGGGCAATGCTATGCGTCTGCGCTTTCGGCCGGACAACGGCATGAAGGTCATTGCCATGGGCAAGGTCACGGTCTACCCCAGAGACGGGGCGTATCAGCTGTACTGCGCCGCCATGGCCATGGACGGCGTGGGTGACCTGTACGCCGCCTTTGAGCAGCTGAAGAAAAAGCTGGCGGCGCAGGGGTTATTTGACCCAGCCCACAAAAAGCCGCTGCCCAAATGCCCCGGCACCATCGGCATCGTCACCAGTTCCGCCGGTGCGGCGGTGCATGATATGCTCCGCATTCTCAGAAAGCGGTATCCGCTGACAAAGGTGCGGCTGCTGCCTGTGCGGGTGCAGGGCGCGGAAGCGCCGGGGGAGATCGCCGCGGCCATCCGGTATGCCAACCGCTACAGGCTGGCCGACCTGCTGATCGTGGGTCGGGGCGGCGGCTCCATTGAAGATCTGTGGGCATTCAACGACGAACTGGTCGCCCATGCCATTTATGAATCGGAGATTCCCGTGATCTCCGCCGTGGGACACGAGCCGGATGTGACCATTTCCGACTACGTGGCCGATCTTCGTGCGGCGACGCCCTCCAACGCGGCAGAGCTTGCCGTGCCGGATCAGGACGCTTTGCGGCAGAATCTGGACGCCATGTCCAGCGCTATGGCGTCCGCCCTGAGCCGCCAGTTGAAGGCGGCGCGGCAGCATCTGAACGTGTTGTCCCAGTCTCCTGCGCTGCGAAGCCCCACGGGGTACATCGAGCAGCGGGAGAAGAGTCTGGAGCTGTTGAAAAACCGCCTGATCGCGGCGCAGAATCAGAGCATCACCCGGAAAAATCAACGCTACATTGCCGCCGTTTCCAAGCTGGACGCCATGAGTCCCCTGAAAGTGCTGACCCGGGGCTATTCCATGGCACAGACGGAAGCGGGGGAGGTACTCCGCTCCGTTCGGCAGGTGGAGCTGGGAGAGCGCATCAGCGTCCTGCTGAGCGATGGAAAACTGTCCGCAACCGTAATGGATAAAAAGGAGGAAGCGCGATGAATCCGCAGAACAAAACCTTTGAGGAGTCCATGGCACGTCTGGAGCAGATCGTCCGGGCTATGGAACGGGGAGACGTGGCTCTGGAAGAGTCCTTGAAGCTCTTTCAGGAGGGCACTGAGCTGGTGCGAAGCTGCCAGAAGCTGTTGGACGACGCCCAGCTTCAGGTGAAGAAGATCATGACCGCCCCGGACGGCAGCCCTGTAGAGGAGGACTTTCAGGATGAGCCTTGACTCTAGAAGCCGGGAATACCGGGAGTACGTGGAAGCCTATCTGAAGGATTTCTACGCGCAGTTCCACGACGCGCCCCAGAAAGATCTCTACAAGGCCATGGAATACAGTCTGCTTGGGGGCGGCAAGCGTCTGCGGCCGATTTTTGCCTTTGAGTTCTGCCGCCTGTGCGGGCGGGACTGGAAGGACGCCGCCCCCTTCGCCGCCGCCGTGGAGATGATACATACATACAGCCTGATCCACGACGATCTGCCCTGCATGGACAACGACGACTACCGTCGGGGACGGCTGACGAATCACAAGATTTTCGGCGAGGGAATGGCCGTTCTGGCGGGGGACGCCCTGTTGACGGACGCTTTTATGGTCGCGTCCAAGGCCAGGCTGGCAAAGCCGGAGGACATGGCGACGGCCATCGGCCTGCTGGCGGAGTGCGCCGGTTCCCCCGGCATGGTGGGCGGTCAGGTGCTGGACATCATGAGTCAGGAGCGGGAGCTGAGCGAGCAGGAGGTTCTGGACATTCAGTCCCGGAAGACCGGCGCGCTGATCAACGCCGCCTGCGCCCTGGGCGCGATTGCCGGCGGTGGGTCGGAGGAGCAGTTTGAGGCCGCCTGTCAGTTTGCGGCGGGACTGGGGCTGGCGTTCCAGATCCGGGACGATATGCTGGACGTGATCGGCACCCAGTCGGAGCTGGGAAAAGCCACCGGCATGGATGGGGAGAAGAATACCTTTGTCCGCCTGTATGGTCTTGAAAAGTGCGAAGAACTGGTGAAAAAATACACGGATTATGCCATTTCGGCGCTGTCCGCGTTTGAAGATACGGAATACATCACCGCCCTCGCTCACAGCCTGACCACCCGGCGGGTATGACAAAAACCGACAAAAGACAGAGCATGCCCCCGGCCATATGGCCGGGGGCATTTGTGCATTATTCCAGTTTCTCGGTGACCTCCGCCATCCGCTCAATGGGGAAGGGCGGATTGCCGATGGGCTTCATGGCGATGGACATGAGCTTGACGGGATTATCGTCCGCCGCGACCCGGTTGGAGCTGAACGCGCCGCACCGGCGGCAGCGGTGGATGATCGCCCATTCGCCGTTTTTCCGAACCCACACCGCCACCGGCTCCATCAGTCCGCCGCAGTCTGACTCCCGGTCGCCCGGCTCGATGTCCAGATGCACGGAACACAGGCAGTTGGGGCAATGGTTCCGATGGTCGCTCCCCGCGCCTGCCGGGACGACGGGATAGCCGCAGTTCCGACAGATAAAGCTTTCATCACAGGGGTGGGTTTTATAATAGCCTTTTTCGTACTGTTTTCTTTTGTTTTCCCGGTTCATTTGGGGAATTCCTCCTAAAAGTTTTGTAAAAAATTCTTTTGGGAGGTTTGCGGAATTGTGACTGCCAACCTCCCGGTCAGATCACAATATCCATTTGGTTCATATTAAACAAACAATTACCTCATTATTTCATATTTTTAGATGCGCATTTTGCGCGGGGAATTGGATTACCGGATGTCCTCGTCGTCGAACTTGTCGCCGCACTCAGGGCAGAATTTGGGCGGATGCTTGGGGTCTTCCGGCTCCCAGCCGCACTTGTCACAGCGATACAGCGGCTCAGACGCGGGCTTCTTCGCGCCGCATTCGGAGCAGAACTTGCCCTTGTTGACCGCGCCGCAGGAGCAGACCCAGCCGTCGGCGGGCTTGGAAGCGCCGCACTCCACGCAGAATTTGCCCGTATTCACCGCGCCGCAGGAGCATTTCCAGGTGTTTGCACCGGCAGCAGGAGCAGCGGGGGCGGCAGGAGCGGAAGCAGCGGGCTGCTGCTGACCCATCTGGAACAGGGAAGCAGCGTTGAAACCGCCGGCGGACTGCGCCATGTTCATGCCCATGAAGCCCATCATCGCACCGTTTTTGTTTCCGGCGGCGGTCTTCATTGCCTCGGCCTGTGCCTGCACCATGTGCGCCGCCGCCATGTTGGTGTTGCGGAAAACGGCGGACTTCTGCAGCTCCTTGATGGTGGCCTCGTCCTCAGCGGAGGCGGTCACGGAGTTGACGCCCACGGCGACGATGGCCAGACCCCGGGTTGCACCCCACTTGCCGGACAGAACTTCGTTCATGGCCTGCGCCAGCTCCATGGTGTGGCCAGGCAGGGCGGAATACCGGATGCCCTGGGCGGAAATTCGGGCAAATGCGGGCTGCAAAGCAGTGAGAAACTCGGATTTCAGCTGGCTGTCCAGCTGGTCGCGGGTGTAGTCCTGAGACACGTTGCCGCATACGTTCTTGTAGAACAGCATGGGGTCGGCGATCTTGTAGGAATACTCACCGTTGCAGCGGATGGAAACGTCCATGTCAAGGCCGATGTTGTTGTCCACGACCCGGAAGGGGATGGGGGCGGGGGTGCCGTACTTGTTGCCAACCAGCTCCTTCAGGTTGAAGAAGTACACCCGCTGATCCTTGGCGGTATCTCCGCCGAAGGCGAAGCGGCGCTTGAGGGTTTCCCAGCTGCCTTCCAGACCTTCCAGCCCGCCCTGGAAAATGGTGGGTTCGCTGGAGGAATTCCAGGTGTATTCGCCGGCCTCGGCGGCGAACTCCACAATCTTGCCCTGCTCCACGATCATCATGCACTGCCCTTCGTTTACCGCGACGACAGAGCCGTTGGAAATGATGTTGTCAGAGCCTTTGGTGTTGCTGTTGCGGGAGGAGGTGCGCTTTTTGCCCTTGGTGACCAGAACGTTGGCCGCCATGCTGTCACAGTAGAAATCCTCCTTCCACTGATCGGCAAGGACGCCGCCTGCCGATCCCAATGCTGCTTTGATCAGACCCATAATGTTTTCTCCTTATGTAAAAAATTTTTTGATATCAAAACTTTCCGCCACCGCCGCCGTGGGTGCTTCCGCTGGAGGACGTATGGACGGAGCTGCCGCCACCGCCGGAGCTGCTGCTTTCCTGTTGGATGCGGGTTTTGGTGACGTTGCTGTACAGGAACAGATCCCGATTGGTGCGCAAGTGGTAGGAGCTGTCGTTCAGGTAGCTGCCCGCGCTGCGCTGGGGGCGCTTGGTATTCATGCAGGCACGCATGATGAGGACGGTGATTCCGCCGACAACCGCGCCGATCACAATGGAAATCCAAATGCTTACGTGCCGGGGCTGCTCATAATAGACGACATCTTCCTGATCGCCGTGGTAATAGTCGCCCGAGGTATCCGCATAACCGTCGATGGGTGTACCATCATTGTAGGCGGAAAAATAGGTGGGCAGCGCGTCCAGGAATGCGTCGAAAGCACCATAATAATCGCCGTTTTTCAGGTACGGAAGGGCGCTTTCGCCGACCTGCTGAATGCCATAGTCCGTCAGAGCGTAGATGGCGTTTCCCTTGGTGGAGATGTACCAGTCCCGTTCCTCCATGGACAGGAGGAACAGCACGCCGTCAGCTGCATAGCCGTTGTAATCGTAATAATCGTCGGCATAGTCCTGAGGACGTTTTCCGTCCAGACTGTCCACCGTCAGGATGACCACGTCCATTCCGTATTCCTGCCGAAGCGCCTGCGCCTTTTCTTCCAGCGCCGCTTCCTCCGAGGAGGACATGAGATCGGCGTTGTCAATGACGTATTGCTGTTCTGCGCCGACGCTCAGGAACAGGGAGGGGAGAAGCAGCAGGCACAGGATCAGGCAAATCACTTTGTGTTTCATACTGTTTCCCTCCTTAAAGCATCAGAAGCTGCACCAGCGACGCAAGCAGCGCGACACCGGCGGTGACTCCGGCGAACCATGCGGCTGTCTTCTTGGGGCAGATGGGGAATGCGCCGGTCATTTTGCCGGTCTGGCCGTTCATGGCGAAGGTGTAGATTTTGTCCTTGTACTTCGTGTTCAGAATCCACACGGGGAAGAATACGTAGCGCGCTTTGTTGTGCTTGATGTTCAGCTGCCGGGAGGTGGGAACCACAGAGGAATAGCCGACAAAGGTGCTTTGCAGCCGGTCGTCCATGGCGGCGTCTACCCGCTGACGAACCCGCGGTTCGCCGTTTTCCGAGGGAACATCGTACTTGTCGGCGAGATAACCGGTCAGATACGCCATGTCGAAGGACGTAAGCTGTTTGTAATCAAACGGCTCAATGGACTCCATAAAGTCGTCCTCCATTTTGGTAGAGCCGTCCATGGGAATGCCCACGAAATCCGCCGCCGCGTCCCGCTTCAGCAGGAAATGGTCGGTTTTGGTGTATTCGTATTTGGAATCCGACCATGTATGTATCCGTGTGGCCTTGTAGCTGCCGCTGAAATCTGCGGCGCAGTCATACAGCCAGAAGGGGACGTACATTCCGGTGATCTTCTCCAGCCGCTGTTCCGAGGTGAAGCCTCTGGGAAGAAGGGGCTTGCCCTTGCAAAGGCGGAGAAACGCGGCCTTGGCGTCCTCCTTGCCGGTTTTGAAGGGGATGACGCCGTCGGGTTTCAAACCGCCGCTGAGACGGGTGGGCATGATGGTGGGGTTTTCGCAGTAGGGGCAGAAGGAAGCGGCAGTATTCTCGTCGCAGAGAATTTCTCCGCCGCAGGAGGGACATTGAAAAGCGCGAAGGGTGCTTTCCTCATCCTCGCTGAATTGCTCCGTCTGTTCCTGCTCCCACTGAAATTCCTCGGCGCCCTGGGGGTTCTGGCTTTCGTTGAACGCCCGGACGGTGTCGAGGTCAAAGGTGTTGCCGCAGTATTCGCAGGTCAGCTTCTGGGCGTCCGACCCAAAGTGCAGACCGGCGTTGCAGCATGGGCATTTGTATTCCAGGACGCGGGTTTGTTCCTCCATGGTTTTCTCCTCCAATCATTCTCTCAGATATTGTAGGGCGCAATCCACAAATACGGCCGCACCTGTGGAAAGAACGCTCTCGTCGAATTTCACCTTGGGATGGTGCTGGGGGTAAACATAGCCCTTGGACGGTTCACCCGCCGCCAGCGCCAGCATCAGGGACGGAACCTCGTGGCTCACGTAGGCAAAATCCTCCGAGCCGCCGCCCCGGGCAGGCTTCCCGCCGCTGAGTTCCGCAGTGGTGAACGCACGGTTTGCGCCCAGCAGGTCTTTGAGATACCCCGTGACTTTTTCCGAAAGATCTTTGTCGTTGACAAGGGTGGGGCATCCGCTGCCGAAGCTGACCTCGGCACTGGCGCGGAAGGCTTCCGCCACGTTTTTCGCGATGGCGGTCATGCGCTCTTTCAGATAAGCGCGGGTTTTCTCATCATAGGTGCGGATAGTGCCGCCCATGGTCGCCGTGTCAGGGATAACGTTCCCGGCCTCTCCCGCGTGGAAGGTGCCGATGGTCAGGACTGCCTCGTCAGACGCGGACAGCTCCCGGGCGTGTATCTCCTGAAGGGCAATGAGAATATGCGCCGCCGCCGTCAGGGGGTCAATGCCGTTCTGGGGTGCGGAGCCGTGACAACCCTTGCCATGCACCCGGATGGTAAAATAGTCCGCCGCAGGGGCGCTGACGCCGGGGGCGGAGACCACCACCGTCCCGGCCGGAAGCGGCATTCCCGCCGCAACGTGAATCATCAGGGCTGCGTCGGGTCTGGGATTTTCCAGCGCCCCGGACGCGATCATGTCCTTGCTGCCCTCGAAAATTTCCTCCGCAGGCTGGAACATGAGCTTGACCGTACTGCCCAGTTCCGATTCGTGGGCTTTCAGGATTTTCGCCGCGCCCAGCAGCATGGCGGTGTGCATATCATGGCCGCAGGCGTGCATCCGTCCGTTTTTGCAGGCGAAATCCACGTCGGCTTCCTCGGCAATGGGCAGGGCGTCCATATCCGCCCGAAGCAGCAGAACTTTCCCGCCGGGCTTGCCGACGGTTGTAACAAGTCCCGCTTTTCCACACTCATGGACGGCATAACCCATCTCCGTAAGTGCAGATTTTACATAAGGCTTCGTTTCCGTCAGGTCAAATCCGGTTTCCGCGTGGGTGTGAAGCCACAGACGATGGGCTTTGATCTCCTCCTGAAGCGCCGCCGCTTCCTGCATGATCTGTTCCTTCGTCATATAAATCAGCCCCTTTCATCTTTAGTATGCCTCGCTACAGAGAAAAGTCCTCATTGTCGTACTTGGAAAAATCTACAGCCTTGGGCTTGGGCGGGATGCGCTTGCAGGGGTCATATTTGAATTTGCGGCACTGGTCGTCCACCGTTTTCAGTCCCTTTTTGGCGCACAGGATCTGCCCGCCGCCCAGACGGGCACCGTTTGCGCAGTAGGCGCAGGAACGTTCTATTTTCTTGCGAAACAGCATGGCGGCATCCTCCCAACAATCGTTCTTGTATTATACACCAAATACTCCGGAAAAGCTACCCCTTTTTTGAAGCTTTATCACCAGCGCCCCGACGGACAGCACCCCGAAGGGAAGCCAGATGCCGTATGCTATCAGCGCGGCAAGGGCGAGAGAAAAAAGCGTTTGCAGCAGCTTCCCCCAAAAGTACGGTTTTAAGGAAAGTCCCGCCGTGACGGACACGGTCTGCATGGTGACGCACAGGCCGCCGAAGGCCAGTATCCCCGAACAGATGCAGAACCGGGCGGAAACGTCCGTGACGGCCAGCAGCTCACAGCAGCCGTTGGAAAGCTCCAGAATCCCCGTGATCGCGACCTGTACTGCCGCTGGGAGAATCCAGAAAATCCACCGTTTCAGAAATGCCAGCAGAACCCGGAAAAGCACCACCCAGCCGCATACCGTTGCCATGACCGTAATCGCGGTGTTCAGGGCGGAAGCGGGGGAGTGGGGACTTGTCTTCGTCAGCCTGACGGGGGCGGCGGGTTTCCCCGGAATCAGCAGCGCCGCAAACAACGCGCCCACGATGTGGATGCCCCACAGCGCCCACGCCATCCACCGGCGGGGGAACATGGCCGCCGCCATGCCGAACAGGAACGCAGGCCCCGCGTTGCTGCAAAAAGAAAGCAGCCGTTCCGCCTCCGGTTTTGTCAGCTGCCCGCTGCGGAATGCGGCGGCAACGTTCTGCGCCCCCACGGGATACCCGCCCAGAAACGCCGGAATCAGCAGGGATTCCGCCCCATCCGGCATTCCGAACAGCCGCCCCAAAGGCCGCAGAACCGTCAAAGAGCTGCCAAGCAGGGAGCTTGTCAGCAGAATGGACAGCACAAAAAAGGGAAACAGCGAGGGGATAACCGTCCGCAGGCACAGCTCGATGCCCTGACGCGCCCCATCGATCGCCGTTCTTCCATCCAAAATCAGCGCCAGCATCCCAAAACTCACACAAATTCCTGTCCAGAAATTTCTCCGTTTCACCAGACCTCACCTCGGAAGAATCTATGCAAATCGGCCGCTGTCCATTCATATGCTTTTCCCAAGGGGGCTGGTTTCATGGGGAAGGGACGAATGATTTTGCAGCGGCTGGCGGACGGGGCTGACCTTTCCGCAGAGCCGCTGCCGGGGCAGCCCATTGTGGAGATCGCCGGCGACCGCCGGGTGCTGATCGAGAACCACTTCGGCGTCAAGGAATACAGCCGGGAGAAAATCGGAGTCAAGGAACTTCACGCACCGGCGTTTGCACTGAAAGAAGAAAAGATCGG
>OLRR01000731.1_pt1 | contig 24112 bp, 20 predicted proteins | sample 1671941 | NCBI WGS metagenome assembly OLRR01 (sample SAMEA3136628, study PRJEB25190) | human gut metagenome
GCCGCACCTCGCTCGCCGTATCGGCACTTAGAATTATGCGGTATTGCCCTAACTCTGTTCTCCCAGTTCCAGCCGTTTGAACCCTTCGCCTTCCACCTCATTCGCCTGCAGCATCACGATAAAACTGCCGGGGTCAATGCGCTTGGTTTCGCGGTTGATGATATACAGCTGTTTGGAGCTGCAGGCACACAGCACCACATCGCGCCCATCCTGGGAATAGCCGCCGTAACCTTTCAATATCGTGGAACCGCGGTCCACTTTTTCGCCGATCATCCTGCACACGGCGGGGCCGTCGCTCGTCACAATCAAAGCCATCATACAGGCGTTGAAACCGAACATCATCCGGTTGATGATGTAAGAGCTCAAAAAATTGAAGATCAGGCCGTAAATGATGGAATCCACATCATGGAACACCAGCCCGTTTGCAAGGATGACCGCCAGCGCTGCCGCAAAGGTCAGGTTGCCGAACGGCATGTGCGGGTGGCGGGATTTGATGGCCATGGTGATAAAATCCAGGCCGCCGGTGCTGGAATTCTGCATATAAATCAGCGCATCCCCCACGCCGCTGATCACACCGCCGCAGATGGTGGCCAGCATGCGGTCCCCCTGGTACACCGGCAGCGCAGCCAGCACATAGTCCGTAAAAATGGCAAACAGCACCATGCACCGCACGCTGCGGAAAAAGAAATCCTTGCCCAGGTACTTGAAGCAGATCAGCACAATGGGGATGTTCATAATAATGTTGGTCACACCAATGGGCAGACCAAACAGGCGGAACAAAATGGCACCAATACCGGCCACACCGGTTACCGGCACCCCGGCCGCCACAGCAAAGCTGTACAGGCCAAGGGCCGAAACAAAACAGCCGATGACCTCCAGCGCCAGGTTTTTCCAGCGGGAATCCGTCATATCCTATCTCCTGCTTCCGCAGCTTGTGCGGGTATATTTGTGGGGGCAGCGGGCATTATTTGCCGCCCTTCTTGCGGTGGTAAGCAGACTTTTCGTCCTTCTGCTTCTGGGTCTGTGCCTGGGTGTTCTGCAGCTGGCGGCTGATCAGCACGGCTGCCACAATGCCGGCGCACACCACGGCAATGCCCACCGCCACATACAGCGGCAGTTTGCTGCTGGTTTGGGCGGCCTGTTCCTGGCGCTGCACCTGCTCCGGGTCCGGGGTCGGCTTTTCGGTCGGCTCCGGCGTGGCGGTGGGTTCCAGGGTGGGCATGGGGGTTGCTTCCGCCTGGGCGGCGGTGGGGTCTTTCAGGGTAGCCTTCGTGGTCGGGTGCGGCATGGCAGCCGGGCGCTGAGTTGCCGTTGCCGCCGCGGGGGCCGATGTGGCGGCAGCAGCGGGGGGCTCGTCACTGGTATTGTTTTCTTCCTCCTGCTGCGGGGCCGCGGTAATGGCCGGGGTGGCTGTAGGCATCACCACAATATCCGGCGCGGGGTACACCTGCGGGGTACCGGTGGGCGGCAGCGTTGCCGCACTTTCCGGTGTGGAGGAACCGCCCGGCGTGGGGGCCGGGGTCGGGGTTGCCGTTTCCGGGGTGGCCGTGGGGGCAGTTTCCGGGGTAGAGGTTTCCGGCGTAGCGGTTTCACCCGTTGCGGTTTCCGCCGTTGCCGCCTGGCTCAAAGGTTCCTCCCCGCTGAAAAACCGCAGAATATCCCCCAGCACCGGGATGTCCAGCAGCGTTTCCACAAAGCTGGTCCGTGGGGTCTGACGGGTGCTTTCCGCATAGGCGGGCGCTGCTGTTGCCACACACAGGCAAAGCGCCGCACACAATGCCAGCATACGCATGTTTGTTTGCTTCATGTAAGTGTTCCCCTTTTTTACATCTTTGGCTGTTCTGTAAAATCAAAAAAGCCGGGGCGTGCCGGTTTTGAACCCGCACTGCTCCGGCTTTGGTGCCCGATGATTACTTTACGGTCTTTTTGATTTTGGATGCGCTGTAGGTCTTCATCACGCTGGCGGAAAGGTTATTTTCCATCTCGGCGCCCTCTGCATAGAACTCGTCCTGCAAAGCATCGCTCTTCATAGCGTCCAGCAGATTATAGCGGCTCACAAAATCATCCACCGTGCCCTGCTCCATGGGGTCCAGGCTGCGCACGATCATGTAGCTCATGCCAAGGTCGGCCACCGTCCAGTTGCCGGTACCGGCTGCTTTTACCGCATCGGTAATGCTGTTGCCGCCGTCATTGGTGTTGTAGCTGGACAGGTCCGAAGGCGTAAACAGACCGCTGCCGGTGTAATACAGTGCCTGGGTTGCTTCCACGCTGCTGCCCAGTGCGGTAAAGGCCTGCGGCACATAGGTCATTGCAGCACTGTACAGGGCAGATTCGCTGGTAGCCGCGGCCAAGTCATCACGGCACTGGTTGGCCAGGGCTTCAATCTCGGCTTTCTGGTCGTCGCTGGCAAAGGTATAAGTGCTCTGGTCAAATAGCGGCAGCTGGACCAGCTCCAGGTAGTAGCAATCGTTGTTGATGTAATCGGCATATTCCTGCTCGGTGACCGGGCTGCTGCCGTTTTCGCCGTAGATCAGCTTCAGGCAGGCATCTGCCTTTTTGCTGTTCAGCTGGTACTTTTCCAAGGTTGCCTTGGAAATGCCGTTTGCTGCGTACAGATCGCTGTTATTCTCCCACTGGGTATCGGCGGTCTTGGCGGCTTCGGCGGTAGCGGCTTCGTCCAGTGTGCCGCCCAGCTCGTCAAACTTCTTTTCCACTGCTGCGTAATACTGCAGGCTGCGCAAGGTCAGGCGGGCAACGTAATCTGCGCCGTCGGTGGTAACTTCCTCGCCGTTAATGGTGCCGGTGCACTCAGCTTTCAGCACGGCTTTCACGTTGCTGGCGGTTTCGCCGGTGGCAAGCTTTGCTGCGCCGGAAGCGGTGTTGTAGGCGTTATACTGGGCCAGCAGGTAGATGCCGGCCGGGATATCAACGCCGCCAATGCTGCCCACGCTGGCCGGGGTGGACATGGCACAGCCCGTTACGCCCAGCAGCAGCATGACTGCCAGAGCCAGACTGATGAATTTTTGTTTCATGTTGTGGGGTCTCCTTACTATACTTTCAATTTGCCGCGCGGGCACCACCCGCAAATGGCAATGTAAAAACATTATACCGCGTTTGACCGCCCATTGCAAGCACGGTGTGGGGGCAAAATCGCCCGCCAAGCAACAAAAAAACAGGGCAGTCGTCCCAAAATGGCCAACCGCCCTGTTCTGTTTTTCCTTATTCCTGCCTCCGGGGCTGAAAGCCAGCCCGCCGGGCAGCTGAATTTACTGGCGCAGTGCCTGGATTACACAGTCCAGGTCATGTTCGTCCTCACAGACGATCTTGACCGGATGGCTGTAGTCCAGACTCATCATACCGAGAATGCTCTTTGCATCAGCAATGCTGCCCTTCATGTCATGCACGCCGACCTCATTGTAACACTTGGCAGCGGCAGACACGATTCCCTGTACTTCTGCGAAGTTGGAAACCTTGACTTGTCTTACCATAATAATGACCTCCATAAATAAAACCCGGCACAGGCCATCATGCCTGCGCGGTAAGGGCGGAACCCACATCTTCTTTCCCTTACAGCTGCATTATAGCATAATTCTATCCGGCGTACCTATGTTAGATTCATTGTTGCCATTTTTTCATCGGGATGCACAAAAGACAAATTTGTTCATGTTCCGCTTTGTACAGGCTGCCAAAGTTTTTTCGCTTTATTCACGAATTTTCTTTATTTTTTGACTTTTCTGATTTCAGTTTTTGTCTTTTCAACTTTGTATTTTAACGGTTTTTGTTCCTGTTTTGGCAGGTTGCACATTCAAACTGTCCATTTGGCTTTTCCTTCCGGCAACATAATTCCATGCTCTGCCGAAAAGTGCTGATTTTTGCGGTTTTCGGCCAGGTTTTCAGCTCTGGGGCACGCCTTTCATGGTCAGGGCAATGCGCTTTTTGGCTGTATCCACGCTCAGTACCTTGACCTGCACCACATCGCCCACTTTCAGCGCATCTCTCGGGTTCTTGATAAACTTATCACTGATCTGGGAAACATGCACCAGTCCGTCCTGATGCACGCCGATATCTACAAATGCGCCAAAGTCAATCACATTGCGCACGGTACCTTTCAGCTCCATGCCGGGCTTCAGGTCCTCCAGCCCCATCACATCGCTGCGCAGCAGGGGTTTGGGCAGGCTGTCGCGCACATCGCGCCCCGGCTTGCACAGCTCGGACACAATATCCATCAGGGTGGGTTCGCCCACGCCAAGTGCTTCGCACAGGGCTTTGGTGCCGCAGTTCTTCACCCGTACCGGCAGGCTCTGCATCGCGTCCGTTCCGATCTCTTTGGCGTCACAGCCGCAGGCTTCCAGCAGGCCCTTGGCGGCGGGGTAGCTTTCGGGGTGGACGGCGGTTGCATCCAGCGGGTTCTTGGCACCCGGCAGGCGCAAAAAGCCTGCGCACTGTTCAAATGCCTTGGGGCCAAGGCCCTTGACCTTTTTCAGCTGCGCACGGGAGGTAAACGCACCCTCCTCCTCACGCCAAGCCACAATATTTTTAGCGGTAGCGTTGGTAATGCCGGCCACACGGGCCAGCAGCGGGGCGGACGCCGTGTTCAGATCCACGCCAACGCTGTTCACGCAGTCTTCCACCACACCGTCCAGCGTTTCGTTCAGGCGCTTCTGGGGCATATCATGCTGGTACTGGCCCACGCCCACGGCCTTGGGGTCAATTTTAACCAGTTCGGCCAGCGGGTCCTGCAAGCGGCGCGCAATGGAAACCGCGCTGCGCAGGTTGACATCATACTGCGGGAACTCCTCCGCCGCCAGCTTGGACGCCGAATACACCGAAGCACCGGCTTCACTGACGACCATATATTGCAGGTGCAGCCCCTTTTCCTCGGCCAGTTCACGGATTACGGCGGCGGCAAACTCCTCGGTTTCATGCCCGGCGGTGCCGTTGCCGATGGCCATGACCTCCACCTCGTTTTTCAGCACCATGCTCTTGATGGTTTTCTTGGCCTGATCCACCCGCTTGAATTCCGGCACCGGGTATACCACGTTGGTATCCAGCACCTTGCCGGTGGGGTCCACCACGGCAACCTTGCAGCCCATGCGGTAGCCGGGGTCCAGGCCCATCACGGTTTTGCCGCGGATGGGCGGCTGCAGCAGCAGCTGGCGCAGATTCTCGCCAAACACAGTGATGGCACCCTCGGCGGCCTTGGCGGTCAGTTCGGCGCGCAGTTCGTTTTCCAGGCTGGGGTGGATCAGGCGGCTGTAGGCATCCAGTGCCGCGGCTTCCACAATGGCAGCGCTGGCGCCGCCGGTCTTTTTGCGGGCGAACATCCAGGCCACAATGCCCCCGGCGCGCTCGGCTTCCACGGCAATGCTCACCTTCAAAAAGCCTTCCCGCTCGCCGCGGTCCAGGGCCAGAATACGGTGGCCAGGGATTTTGGCGACAGGCTCGGTATAATCATAATACTGGGTGTATACGCTGTCTTCGTCCTTAGCTTTTACGCTTTTGACCATGCCGAACGCATGGTAGTAGCGGCGCAGCTCGGCGCGGCAGTGAGCGTCATCGCTGATGGTTTCGGCAATGATATCTTGTGCCCCGGCCAGAGCGGCTGCTGCATCGGGGACTTCCTCGTTCAGGTAGTCGTTGGCGGCTGTCTGCGGGTCAAAGTTAGCATCCTGCTTCAAGGTAGCATCGGCCAGCGGCTGCAGGCCGCGAGCGCGGGCGATGCTGGCGCGGGTCTTGCGCTTGGGCTTATACGGACGATAGATATCCTCCACCTCGGCCAGTGTTTTGGCACCAGCCAAAGCGGCCTGCAGTTCCGGCGTCATGGCGTTCTGCGCTTCAATGGAGCCGGTCACTTCTTCTTTACGCTTATCCAATCCGCGCAGGTATTCCAGGCGGTCGCCCAAGTTGCGCAGCACCTGGTCATCCATAGAGCCGGTAGCTTCTTTGCGGTAGCGGGCAATAAATGGGATGGTGTTCCCGGCATCGATCAGGTCAATGGCACCCTGTACGTTTTTCAGGCTCAGGTTCAGTTCCTGCGCCAGCTGTTCGGCATGGTTCGGCATCTTTGTTCTCACTTTCTGTTTTACGAGGAATTTTCCACGCGGGATTTTCCAGCCTTTTTTGAAAAAAAGGCTTCGGCGAAAAAACTTTAATACTTTAATATATAAATTATAGTAGATAGTTAAAAATCAGCTGTAGGGCGGGATGTTGTGCCATGATTCCACATATCGGGCTGTATCCGGGTATATCACCCCATCATATGCCACACACCCGCATGCGCACAATGTGCGCCCCTACGGTCTCCATCGGGATAAAACGCAATTTTCCGCCCCCGACTACATCCTAAGGCAATACCGCATAATTCTAAGTGCCGATACGGCGAGCGAGATACGGCAGATGCTAAGCCAAAAGCGCAGATAATACTTTGTGTATTATCGAGCATTTTGGCAACGCAGATGCCGTACCGCAGCCGCCGGAGCGGTGCTTAAGCCGTAAGGCGGGAATTATGCGGTGTTGCCCTAAATTTGACCGTGCACACTCCCAACGGTTTGGCGGGGCATCATTTACCCCACACTGCTCTCTTCCCGGCGCTTTTTCCGGTGCAATACTGCCACCCACACGGCATACACCACAATAGCGCCGGCGCTGACGGCAACGCTCTGCCGCAGACCGGCCGTGTGGTAGGTGAACACGATCTCGCTGTGGCCCGCCGGGGCGGCAACCGCCATCAGGCCGTTGTCCACTTTCTCCACCTCCGCCGGCACACCGTTCACGGTTGCGGTAAAACCATCGTCATAGGGCACGCTGAACAGTACCAGATTTTCGGCTTCCAGATCCGCCTGCGCGGTAAAGCCGGTGCGCGTTGCGGTAAAGCTTGTCACAGCGCTTTCCCGCCGGGCCGTACAGTCCTGCACATAATCCTCATAGCTGATGTTATTTTTCTCATCATCCGTCAGGTTCTGCATCATCTGGCCGTACCGTTCCACCTGTTCATCGGTCAGCAGCAGGGCTTTCATCAGTACATTGCCCGCGTTGGTATCGCTCACCGTTTCAAAGTTCTCTTCCGTAATATAGGAATCATAGGTAAAGCCCATCGGCACCCAGTTCTCGTTCTCGTAAATCAGGTAGCTTGTGGTGCTTGAAACAAGGTTCCAGCCTTCCAGCTTTTCTTTTTCCCAATCCTCAACTTTTTCTTTCGGCACAAGGGTATACCGCACGCTCAGCAGACCGCGCAGGGCATACAGGCTGGCTTCCGGCTTGGAGTTCACATCCCGCTTAACGCCCACCGTAGGGTAAAATTCCAGAATGCTGGGTGCTACCGTGGAGTTAAAGAACTGGATGCAGCTTTTGTCCAGCCACAGACCAAGGTTGTTATAACTGTCGTAAGCGTCCAGCCGGTAAAAGACATCGTCCGGCAGAACGGCGTTCAGCTCCGGGGCTTCGCGCCAGGTCTGCTGCACATAGTCTGCATCGTGGTACCACTGGCCGTATTTGGTGATGGAAAGGTGTACCTGCCCATACACAAAGCTGAACCCCAGCACCACAGCCAGCACCGCCGCCGGGAACCGTGCCGCCAGCTGCCTGCGGTAATGCAGCAGCAGCCAGAACAGCCCCACGCCCAACATGCTGACCAGCAAAATGCCCCAGTAGCGCAGCGGTTCCTCCACCACGCCAATGGTGGTGGTGCCGTCTTTTTCATTGGGCACCAGCGCAAAGGCAATGCTGCTCAAGGTACACAGCGCCACAAGGCCCAGCGCGCGGCGGTACTCGGTTTCGCACAGGTTGGCTTTTTGCAGCGTCATAGCCGTGGCGGCGCAGAGCACCAAAACCGGCATATAATACCAGCGCGCATAATAGCTGGAATTGAGGGCATAGAACATGCTGTTCAGCACCGGCACAAAGGCGCAGATAAGGCACACTTTCATGATGCGTGCAAAGGGGTGGCGCCGCCGCACGCGGCAGAACACCAGCCCGCCCGCAATTCCCACCACCGGCAGGTAGACGGTCATGCTGGTGTGCTTTAAGATGCCCTCCTGGAACAGGTCTTTCAGGTAGGGGGCATCCGGCATCAAAAAAGCGCTGTAAAAAATGGCAAGGTACTGCTGGGCGCTGCCGTATACAAGGTAGCCGTACCCATTGAATGGATCGATTGTGCGCGGGTTCTGCACCAGCGAAAGTGCCGCCGGAACCAGCAGCGCACAGCCCATGCAGCAGCCCAGCACCGTCTGGAACGCCAGCGCCCCAAACAGGCGCAGGTTCAGCTTGTACCGGCCGCCCGCCACCATGCAGACAAAATAAATAATCAAAAACACGGCCTGCCCGGCAAAAAAGAAATAGTTGTTGAGCAGGTTGACCGCAACCCAAAACGGGAATGCACCGTGCCTGCGGTCCAGCACGGCGTCATCCAGCGCTTTGAGCATGTAGGGGAACAGCGCCACAACGTCCAAAAAGTGGTTAAAGAACACGTTGTACACCGTAAAGCCGGAGAACGCATACAGACACGCACCCACCATGCTCCAGCGCTCGTCTTTTACCCAGCGGCGCATCCACAGGTAAGCCCCGCCGCCCGCCACAGCAAATTTAAGGCAGAGCATTGGCACCATGGCCCAGGGCGTCCACCGATAGGGCAGCAGCAGGGTGAGCCAGAAAAACGGGCTGCCGCACAGATAAAAGCTGTAGGAGTTCACAAACCCGCTGCCCAGGTCCGTTGCCCAGCTGAAACTGCCCCCCTGCTTAACAAAATTGTTGGCATAGGAATAAAAGGAAATCTGCTGGTCGTTAAAGTCCCCGGCGTAGTGGAAAAAGTCGCCGTTCAGGCCATCAATGATGCAGTGGGGCAAAAACAGCGCCGCCGCCACCGCAAAGCAAAGCCAGAACACCTGCCAATACCGTGACCGCCCGCCTGTTTTGCGCTCCAAAAGCTTGCCGCCAATCTTCAATGCAATTCCCTCCTTTGAAGGGATGTGATATACTTTATAATTAGAAATGAGAAATGAGGAATTAGCAATGAGCAATTATCTGCCATTCTTTGGCTCCTCGTATTTTATGGCAATACCGCATAATTCTAAGTGCCGATACGGCGAGCGAGGTACGGCAGATGCCAAGCCAAAAGCGCAGATAATACTGGATGCTGCAAAGGTGAGCGCCGCCAGTGGCGGAAACAGCGAACCGAAGCAGGGGCAGCGGTCGCAGAGTGCGAGGGGCTTTTGCCCCCGAAGCACGATGCGGGTACCGCAACCCGACATTATCGAGCATTTTGGCAACGCAGATGCCGTGCCGCAGCCGCCGGAGCGGTTCTTAAGCCGTAAGGCGGGAATTATGCGGTGCTGCCTTAGCAAAAGGTCTGCCCCATTGCCCACCATTTAATTTCTCATTACTAATTACTAATTCCTAATTTTTTTCAAGAGTGAGGTGCTTTGTTTTGTCTCTATACCCTTTTCACGCTCTTTTGGGGCGCATGAAGTATATTACGCGGTGGGCGCTGATGCGCTGCATGCGGCAGGAAAGCCTGAGTGAGCACACGGCGGATACCGCCCTGCTGGCCCATGCGCTTTGCCTGATCGCCCGGAACATCACCCACACCGGGGCCGATATCCGCCCCGACACCGTGGCCGCCGCGGCGCTGTACCACGATGCGCCGGAAATTTTGACCGGCGATATGCCTACCCCGGTCAAATACAAGAACGAAGCCCTGCGCACCGCCTACAAAGCCGTGGAACGGGAAAGCGCCCTTGCCATGGCGGATCTGCTGCCGCCGGAGCTGCATGAGATCGAAGGCAGCTACCTGACCGGCAGTGTGCTGAACGATGCCGAGCGCAAGCTGCTGAAAGCCGCAGATCGGCTTTCGGCCCTGATCAAGTGCATGGAGGAGGTGGAAAGCGGCAACCGCGAGTTCACCGCCGCTCTCGCCCAGCAAAAAGCCGATCTGGCCGCCATGCACAGCCCCGAAGCCGATTATTTCATTGAGCACATGCTGCCGTGCTATACGCAGAACCTGGATGAGCTAACGAAAAAGTAAGTAAATAGTTAGGAGGTAGGAGTTGAAGGTGCGGCTTGCGCCGCATTTTCGAAAATTTGAAAATAAGAAAAGGTTAATATTCAAAATCGTGCGCGTCAGCGCACACCATAAACTCCTAACTCCTACTTCCTAACTCCTAACTACCCTTGGAGCTTATATACCGCCTCAATCAGCTTGTCCACATCGGTAAAATGCTCCAGCATGGAACAATAACGGCGCAGGGACGCGGCGCCTTTCAGACCTTTCATATAGTGCATGGCCTGGCCGCGGGCCTGGGGCATAGCGGTCCATTCGCCTTTTTCTTCGCACATTTCGTAGATTTGGGCGCGCAGGGCGCTCATCCGGGCGTTCAGGCTGGGTTCGCCGGGCTCCGGCTGGCCAGTCAATACGGCGTTGATGCGCTCAAACAGCCAGGGGTCGCCCAGCGCGCCGCGGCCGATCATCACGCCCGCACAGCCGGTTTGCTCCAAAATCTGCTTTGCGCCTTCCGCCGTGGTGATATCGCCGTTTGCCAGCACCGGAATGCCGACCGCTTTGCGGATCTCCGTGATGGCATCCACATCAATGGGCGGGATGTACATCTGCTCCCGCGTGCGGCCATGCACGGCGATCAGGTCTGCACCGTTTGCTTCACACTGCCGGGCCACGGCAACGCCGGTCAGCTGCTCGGCATCCCAGCCAATGCGCATTTTAACGGTCAGAGGCTTATCCGGCCCCAGGGCTCCGCGGGCAGCGGCCACCATGCGGCCGCACAGCTCCGGGTCCTGCATCAGTTTGCTGCCTGCACCGCTGGATGTGATCTTGGGGGCCGGGCAACCCATGTTGATGTCCAGAATATCAAACTGCACGCCTTTTTCCTGAATGATCCGGATCGCCTGCGCCATCGTTTCGGGCTCGGCCCCAAACAGTTGCACGGCATAAATGCCGTGGGGGGCCTTGTCCCGCAGCAGGCGCACGCTTTTGTCATCGCCAAAGGTAATGGCCTTGGCGCTGGCCATCTCGCTTACCGTCCACGCCGCGCCATGGTCCGCCATCAGGTGCCGGCACGCCGCATCCGTAAACCCCGCCATCGGCGCAAACACCGCAGGCTGTGCATATGGAATGGTTAGATTGCGTAATTGCATATTTTTGATAGGCAGAAGTGAAGAGCGAGGGGTTAGGAGTGAGGAGTTAAAGGTGCGGCTTGCGCCGCGTTTTGAATTTTTGGGGTAAAACAATAAAACCTAAGGCAATACCGCATAATTCTAAGTGCCGATACGGCGAGCGAGGTGCGGCAGATGCCAAGCCAAAAGCGCAGATAATACTGGATGTCTTATCGAGCATTTTGGCAACGCAGATGCCGTGCCGCAGCTGCCGGAGCGGTGCTTAAGCCGCAAGGCGGGAATTGTGCGGTGTTGCCCTAACATTCAAAATTGTGCGCGCCAGCGCACACCAATAACTCCTAACTCCTACTTCCTAACTCCTAACTCCTAACACTCTCCCAACTTTTGTTTTTGCTTCAGCTAAAATATTATTTTACCACACTCCCCACACCAGTGCAATTTGTGATATACTATTTTTATTATTGCGATCGATGTGTTTCGTTTTTTCGGAGGTTCCTGTATGAAACTGCTGGTTTTGGATGGCAACAGTCTGGTGAACCGGGCTTACTTCGGTATCAAGCTGCTGACAACCAAGGATGGGCGCTACACCAACGCCATTTTCGGCTTCCAGAATATCCTGCTCAACCTGCTTTCCGCCCACCACCCGGACGCTGTGGCCATTGCCTGGGACGAAAAAGCCCCCACCTTCCGCCATACCGCCTATGACGGCTACAAGGCCACCCGCCACGGTATGCCGCAGGAGCTGGCGGAGCAGATGCCGGTATTAAAGCAGCTGCTGACCGACCTTGGCTTTGTGCAGGTCAGCAAGCCCGGCTGGGAAGCGGACGATATCCTGGGCACGCTGGCCGCCGCCAACGAGGCCGCCGGGGGCACCACCCTGCTGGCGACCGGTGACCGGGACAGCCTGCAGCTGGTAGACGATGCCACCACGGTGCTGCTTGCCACCAACCGCGAAACGCTGCCCATGGACCCCGCCGCCATCCAGGAAAAATACGGCGTGGCCCCGCCGCAGCTGATCGAAGTAAAAAGCTTGATGGGCGATGCTTCCGATAATATTCCCGGCGTGCCCGGCATCGGCGAAAAGACCGCCCTTGCCCTGGTGCAGAAGTTCGGCAGTTTGCAGGGCGTGTATGAGCACCTGGACGACAAAGCCATCAAACCCAAACAGCGGGAAAAGCTGGAAGCCAACAAGGAGCTGGCCGAGCTTTCCCACATGCTGGGCACCATCCGCAAGGACGCTCCCATCGAAACTGCGCCGGAGCACTACTGCCGCACTGCCGGGGACCCGGCTGCCGCAGCCCAGCTGCTGGCTGAGCTGGAAATGCACAAGCTGACCGCCCGCTGGGGGCTGGATGAATCCCCGGCAGCGGTTGCCGCCAGCGCAGAGCCTCTGCCGGAAGTGCAGCCCGACCTGCTGCCCCTTGCGCCGGAAGGCCGATATGACCTGGCCCAGAACAAGGACGGCAGTTGGTACGCCGTGCAGGGGGATTCCGTTTACCTGCTGGATAACGACCGCCTGCCCTCTCTGCTGGATGCCGCCGGGGTGCAGCTGCGTGTGTTTGATGCAAAGCCGTTGTACCACATTGCACTGGAGCATGGCGGCGTTGGCGCGGCCATTGTGTTTGATGGCAAGCTGGCCGCCTACCTACTGAATCCTTCGGCCAGTGATTACCAGGCCGGGCAGCTGGCGGCAGAATACGCTGCTGCCCCCGCCTTTGCCTGCGCCGCCGCGCCGGATGCCGGGGCGCTTTCCGCCTTGCTGGATGTGCTTTCCACTAAGCTGGACGAGCAGGGCGGCCACGACCTGCTGGCCACGATGGAGCTGCCTCTGGCCCGCGTGCTGGCCGACATGGAGCGCATCGGCTTTGCGGTGGACGCCGAGGGCATCCGCCAGTTCGGCGATAGCCTGCGCGCCGAGCTGAACGGCATTTTGCAGAACATTTATGCTGAGGTCGGGTACGAGTTCAATCTGAACAGCCCCAAGCAGTTGGGCGAAGCCCTGTTTGACAAGCTGGGCCTGCCGCCCCGCAAAAAAACGGCCCGCGGCTATTCCACCGACGCCGAAACGCTGGAAAGCCTGCGCGCCTACAGCCCGGCGGTGGATGATATTTTGAAGTACCGCACCTATTCCAAGCTGCTTTCCACCTATGTGGAGGGCCTGCTGAAAGCCCTGGGGCCGGACGGACGCATCCATTCCACCTTTATCCAGACCGAAGCCCGCACGGGACGCATCAGCTCCACTGAGCCGAATTTGCAGAACATTCCCATCCGCACCGAGCTGGGCAGCCGCCTGCGCGGCTACTTTGTGGCCGCCCCCGGCGAAACGCTGGTGGACGCCGACTATTCCCAGATCGAACTGCGCATTCTGGCCCACATTACAGGCGATGAAGCCATGCAGCAGGCGTTTTTGTCCGGGGCAGACATTCACCGCGCCACCGCGGCCAAGATCTACCACATCCCGGAATCGGATGTCACCCATGAGCTGCGCACCTCCGCCAAGGCCATCAACTTTGGCATCATGTACGGCAAGGGAGCGTTCTCTCTGGGCAAGGACCTCGGCATTTCGGTCAAGGAGGCAGATACTTTCTTGAAAACGTATCTGAATACCTTCCCGAAAGTGGACGGCTACATGCAGAACTGCATTGAACACGCCAAAGAGAAGGGCTATGTAGAAACGCTGTTTGGCCGCCGCCGCCCGCTGCCGGAGCTGGCAAGCTCCAACTTCCAGGTGCGCAGTTCCGGCGAGCGCATGGCCCGCAACACACCCATCCAGGGCACCGCGGCGGATATCATTAAGCTGGCCATGGTGCATGTCTGGCAGCGCCTGCGGGACGAAAAACTGCAGGCCCGCCTGCTATTGCAGGTACACGATGAACTGATCGTGGAAGCGCCGGAAAACGAAGTGGAACAGGTCAAGCGTATTCTGAAGGAGGAGATGGAACAGGTGGTATCCTATTCCGTCCCCCTCACCGCCGAAGTCGGCACCGGCAAGACCTGGCTGGAAGCACATTAACAGATAGGAGGTAGGAAGTAGGAGTTAGGAGTTAATTAGGAATGAGAAATTGCAATGCTCCCGCCAACCTTGCTGCAAATCCCGTCATGGCATCTGTAGCAAGGTTTCGGAACGGTCAAGACCGTTCCCTACAGATCAAAATAAAAGGTTGCTAAAATCTTTTCGTTCCTATTAACTCCTAACTCCTAACTTCACACGGGGGTATACAATGTATATTTTAGGCATCGAATCGAGCTGCGATGAGACGGCGGCTGCGATTGTGGAGGATGGAAAACATTTAATTTCCAACGTTATTTCTACCAGCGTCAAAGAACAGGCGCTTTACGGCGGTGTTGTGCCGGAAATTGCCAGCCGCCGCCATGCGGAATACATCAGCGCAACGGTGCAGCAGGCTTTGCAGGATGCCAACATGGCCATTGCGGATGTGGACGCGGTGGCCGTCACCTTTGCCCCCGGCCTGATTGGGGCCGTGCTGGTGGGGGTCAACTTTGCCAAGGGCCTGGCTTACGGCGCGGGCAAGCCGCTGGTGCCGGTACATCACCTGCGCGGGCACATTGCAGCCAACTATCTGACCCACCCACAGCTGGAGCCGCCATTCCTCTGCCTGGTGGCCAGCGGCGGCCACAGCCATATTGTGCAGGTAGAGGACTGGTGCAAGTACCATGTTCTGGGCCGCACGGTGGATGACGCCGCGGGCGAAGCGTTTGATAAAGTTGCCCGCACCCTGGGGCTGCCCTATCCCGGCGGGCCCAGCGTTTCGCAGGCCGCCAAAACCGGCGACCCGCACTATTACAAGCTGCCCACCCCGCATGTGGAGGGTAAATACAACGTGAGCTTTTCCGGCTTAAAGACTGCCGTTGTCAACGAGGTTCACAACGCCCAGCAGCGCGGTGAGGAAGTGCGCGTGGCCGATATGGCCGCCAGCTTCCAGGAGCGCATTGCACAGATCCTGGCCAAAAAGCTGCTGGCCGCCGCAGCGGATACCAACGCCAAAACCATCTGCCTGGCGGGCGGCGTTGCGGCCAATGGCCGTCTGCGCCAGCTGGTGAACGATGGTGCCCAGAAGCTCGGCGCGAAAGTGTATCTGCCGGAACTGAAATACTGCGGTGACAACGGCGCGATGATCGCCGCGCAGGGCTACTATGAATTCAAGGATGGCAACATTGCAGACCTTACCCTGAACGGTCTGCCCACCCTTGCCATCGACTATCGCTAAGCGTTTTTTTGCTTAAAAAGCGGTTTTGCACGTTCAATTCTGCATTTTGTCTCTGTTCCCCATATTGCAAAACCCTGCCGCTTATTGTAAAATAAGGGCAATACCGCATAATTCTAAGTGCCGATACGGCGAGCGAGGTACGGCAGATGCCAAGCCAAAAGCGCAGATAATACTTTGTGTATTATCGAGTATTTTGGCAACGCAGATGCCGTGCCGCAGCCGCCGGAGCGGTGCTTAAGCCGTAAGGCGGGAATTGTGCGGTGTTGCCTAAGAAAATCGACAATATTACAATCTACAATATTTTATTGGAGTGGAATACATGGCTGACGAAAAGTTTTCCAATTTTTTGACTGAGATCATTGACGCGGATCTTGCCGAGGGCAAGGTCAAGGAGATCCATACCCGTTTTCCGCCGGAGCCGAACGGCTACCTGCACATTGGTTCCGCCAAGGCCATTTACATCAACTACATGACCGCCAAAACCTATGGCGGTAAGTTTAACCTGCGCTTTGACGATACCAACCCCGCCCGCGAAGGCGACGAGTATGTGCAGAGCATCCTGAAAGATCTGGAATGGCTGGGTGCCACCCCCAACGGCGGAATTTTTTACGGCAGCGATTACTTTGAAAAGTGCTATGAATACGCCGAAAAGCTCATTCAGGAAGGCAAAGCCTATGTGGATGACCTGACCCGCGAGGAGATGCAGGAATACCGCGGCAACGATGCCGGTAAGCCCAGCCGTCCTTCCCCCTACCGCGACCGCACCCCGGAAGAAAACCTCGACCTGTTCCGCCGGATGCGCGCGGGCGAGTTTGCCGATGGCGAAAAGACCCTGCGCGCCAAAATCGACCTGGCCAGCCCCAACATGAACCTGCGTGACCCGGCGATTTACCGCATCAAGCATGTTTCCCACCACCGCCAGGGCGATAAGTGGTGCATCTACCCCCTGTATGACTTTGCCCACCCCATTCAGGACGCCATTGAGGGCATCACCCATTCCATGTGCAGCCTGGAATTTGAGAACCACCGCCCCCTGTATGAGTGGGTCGTGACCAATATTTTTGGCGCCGGCTTCCCCAAGCAGCGCGAATTTGCCCGCCTGAATGTGACCAACACCGTCATGAGCAAGCGCTACCTGCGCGAACTGGTGGAAAAGAACATTGTGGATGGCTGGGATGACCCCCGCATGCCCACCCTGTGCGGTCTGCGCCGCCGCGGTTATACCCCCACCAGCATTTTTGAGTTTGTGCGCACCGCCGGTGTTGCCAAGGCAGACAGCCTGGTGGATATGCGCCAGCTGGAAGCCGTGCTGCGCGCCGAGCTGGAGCTGAACGCCGCCCGCCGCGTTGCCGTTCTGGAGCCGGTCAAGCTGGTGATCGACAACTACCCGGCTGACCAGGTTGAGTATTTTGACCTGCCCAATAACCCCAACCGCGATGCCAATGACACCACCACCCGCCCGGTTGCCTTTACCAAGGAAGTCTGGATCGACAAGAGCGACTTTTTTGAGGTTCCCCCGCCGAAGTTCAAGCGCCTGACCCTGGGCAGCGAAGTCCGCCTGATGGGCGCTTACCTGGTGCGCTGCACCGGCGTGGACAAGGACGAAGCCGGTAATGTGGTGACCATCCATGCCGAAGCCGACCTGGAAACCCGCAACGGCAACCCCGCCGATGGCCGCAAGGTGCGCGGCACCATCCATTGGGTCAGCTGCGAGCACTGCGTGGACGCTGAGATCCACCTGTACGACAAGCTGTTTACCGAAGCCAACATGAACGGCATTCCCGATGGCGCTGACTTCAAGGATTACCTGAACCCCGACAGCGTGCAGGTCATTGACCACGCCAAGCTGGAAGAGAGCTTGGCCGATGCCAAGCCCGGCGAGCGGTTCCAGTTCGTGCGCACCGGTTACTTTACGCCGGACAGCAAGAACCCCCACGTTTACAACCGCATCGTCACCCTGAAGGACAGCTTCAAGTTCTGATTTTTCAGGCTTTCCCTTTCATCGTTCAAATTATAATTCAAAGGCCGTTGTGCAAGCCAAACTGCACAACGGCCTTTTTGTTATGGCAAACGCTCAGCCAGCCATGTACTGGCCTTCAAAGTCAAACACGGTATTCCAATAGGTATCACCCAGAACATCCATCGCCTCGCCGTGGCCTGCGCCCTCGGCGGTCAGAGTGGCCTTGTTGGTGCCGGGTTTGGCGTTATACAGGGTACCCATCATCTCATAGGGGATAAAATCATCCGCGGTGCCGTGGATGAACAGCATCGGCTTTTCACAGTTCTGCACCTGCTGCAGGGCGGATGCTTCCTTAAAGCCATAGCCCGCTTTGGCTCTTGCCGTGGCGCTGGCGGTATACAGAATTGGGAACTCCGGCAGGCCGAACCGCAGTTTCAGCTCACTGGAAAAAATATCCCACACGCTGGTGTAGCCGCAGTCCTCCACAAACACTTTTACCTGTTCCGGGGTGTCCTCCCCTGCTGTCATCATGGTGGTGGCGGCACCCATGGAAACGCCGTGCAGCACAATTTCAGCTTCGCTGTCCTGCGCCAGCACCCAGTCGATCCATTGCAGCACATCCTTGCGGTCCAGCCAGCCCATGCCGACATAATCGCCCTCACTGTCGCCGCAGGCGCGCAGATCAGGGGTCAGCACCTGGTAGCCTGCATCGTGGTAGTGCTGGGCCAGGTTGGTCACGCCGGTATGGCTGCCGCGGTAGCCGTGCAGGGCAATCACCCACAGGTGGCTGCCCGTATTGGGGTAATACACGCCGTTCAGCCGCAGGCCGTCCGCTGCCGTGATCTGCACCGTCTGGCCGGGATTCTGCTGCAAAAATTCCTCATTGGCCTGCTTTTGTACGGCGCGGTTTTCGGCAATCAACTGTTCCACGCCATCCGTGGGGGCTTCCACATCCAGCGCCACCTCACGGTCACCGCCGTCCCCGCTGCGCCCAATGGCATAATTGACCAGGTAGCTGCTGGCAAACGCAATGACCGCCGCCACCAGCACCACCACGGCAATCAACACGCCAATGACAATCTTTCTTCTGTTCTGCTTTTTTGTTGTAACTTCCATTCTGTTTTCCTTTCCCTCTGTGCCCGTGCCATATGTTGCACGTTTCAATCCAGAATGTTCAATATTATACAACAATCAGCAAGAATGTTCAACGGTTATTTGCCGGCATACAGCGGGTTGGCCGCGCGGGTCTGGGTGCCATAAACCGCTTGCAGCCGTTCAAATGCCGCCTGTACCTCCGGTGGGATGTCATCATGCGCAATATAATTTTTGCCGTAGGGGGCGCACATTGTGTCAAGCCCCCTCGCCCCATCATTACTTATCATCTTAATATTACCACATTTCTACCACATTTCTCCCGCCCCCAAAATCCCGCGTCATCTTTTTCCCGCCGCCCGCATACCCATGGTGCAGGGGTGAAGTCTTATGATCGGGATTTTATGGCTTTTTTTGCAGTCGGCTGCTTCGCATCTGCTCTACCTGGCCCTCCGGCTGGAAACCGGCAGCTTTCCCAAGCCGCTTTCCGCCAAGGAGGAACAAGCCGCCTTCGCCGCCATGCGCGCCGGGGATGCCGCCGCGCGTGAAACGCTGATCTGCCACAACCTGCGGCTAGTGGCACACATTGTAAAAAAGTATTATACCGTTTCCGGCGGGCAGGATGATTTTATCAGCATTGGCACCATCGGCCTGATTAAAGCAGTAGATACCTATGACTGCACCCGTACCACCCGCTTTGCCAGTTACGCCAGCCGCTGCATTGAAAACGAGCTGCGGATGCAGCTGCGCCACACCCGGCGCGAAGCAGGCACCGTTTCTTTGCAGGAGCCGCTGGAAACCGGCGCGGACAGCGGCATGCTGACCCTGGCGGATGTTCTGCCCGACCTGGCCACAATGGAAGAAGACTGCGAACTGCGGGATGCCGCCGCTCAGCTGCGCCAGCTGGTTACCGCCCTGCCGGAGCGCGAGCAGCAGATTTTGACCCTGCGGTACGGCCTGGATGGCGCCGTCCCGCAGACGCAGCAGCAGATTGCCGCACAGTTCGGCATCAGCCGCAGCTATGTATCCCGGCTGGAAAAGCACGCCCTTGCCCGCCTGCGCCGTGCGTGGAACCAACCGCATCCGCTGTAACTGCTCAAACGTTTGCATTTTGTAATAGCCGTTCATCGGCGGACAACTGTTTCTGTAAAAGTCAAAAGTATGACTTTTCAAAACTACTTGCACTGTCCCCTGCTTTTCCTTTATAATAGTATATATCTGTGTGTTTGTGCGGCTGCGGGGGTTTCCATTAAACTTATGGGTTTGTAGGAACTGTCGGCAACCGATGCACAAATTTCAGCAATTTTCCATAGTTAAAGCAGTTGTTTCGCTGTATTCTTTGTGATAGAATAATAAAAGGGGTGTGTTCTCTTTTGTAGGGCAACACCTACAAGAGAGCGAGGACTTCCACCATATGAACGCGCAAACCATTATGATCTGCTCCGGCAAGGGCGGCACGGGCAAAAGCACCGTATCTGTCCTGCTGGGTGCCCAGTTGGGTGCCTGGAGCCGCCGCGTCCTGCTGATCGAGTTGGACTCCGGGTTGCGCAGTGTGGACATGATTGCCGGGGTATACGGCAAGACGGTTTACGATATCGAGGATGTTCTGTGTGGTCGGTGTAATGGCAGCAAAGCTATTGTGCCCAGCCCCTTGTACCCTGGGCTGTCGGTCATCAGCGCTCCCTATGAGGGCGGTGAGGTCCGCGCAGCACCGCTGGCCGGGCTGATTTTGGCCATGCGGGAATATTTTGATTATATCCTGCTGGATACTGCAGCGGGCATGGGCGCACCGTTTACCGCCGCCAACCGCTTGGCGGACCGCGCACTGGTTGTTTTAACGCCGGATCCGGTCGCCCTGCGGGATGGGCGCATTGTGGCGGATGCCCTGTTACAGAGCGGCCGCCCCGCCAGCGCCGTGCGGCTGGTGATGAACCGTGTGTCCCGTTCCAGTTTTGGCAAGGATGCTGCGGTGTTTGACCTGGACGAGTGCATTGACACCGTTGGTTTGCAGCTGATTGCCGCTATCCCGGAAAGCCGCACCTTGCAGCGCGCCGGTGCCGCAGGCACCGCCCTGCCGCAGGACTGCCCCGCCGCCATTGCCGGGCACGCCCTTGCGGGCCGCATTTTGGGCGAGCGCATTCCGCTGACCTGTTTTTGATAAAAACGCATAGCCATGCTATGCTGTAACTTATAGAAAGTGGGGGATTTCTTATGACGATTGCCCTTGTTGCACATGATACAAAGAAAGAACTGATGGTTCAGTTCTGCATTGCCTATCGGCAGATTCTGAGCGAGCACAGGCTGATCGCCACGGGTACCACGGGGCGGCTTGTGGCCGAAGCCACCGGCCTGAACGTACAGCGCTTTTTGCCGGGCGGCCACGGCGGTGACCAGCAGATCGTTGCCCGCATCGCCTGCGACGAAGTGGACATGCTGCTTTTCTTCCGTGACCCCATCTGCGCTAAGCCCTCGGAGCCCAACGAGATGAACCTGCTGCGCATCTGCGATGTGCACAATATTCCGGTTGCCACCAACATTGCCACTGCCGAGGTGTTGATCCACGGCCTGGAGCACGGCGACCTTGACTGGCGTACCATCCTGAACCCCCAGCACTAAGGGCAAAATTGATGATACAGGGCGTTCACCGAAGACCAAAGAGACAAGTTAAGAATCCACACGCAGGCCCCTCCGCCATCCGGCTCCGGGGCCTGCTTTCTTTTTTGTTTCCAATCCTCTCTCATTCTGTCCCATGCGGGAAAACAGGAGATAATGCGTTGATTTTGCTTGGTGTGGTCTTGGAGTTGGCTTGGAGATTAGGCGGATTGCGAGCGGAACGGAGTGGAGCGAGCGCCTATGCGCTCTCTTGATTTCCTCTGCGCCTTTCTGGATTTTTTCGTGTGCCCGCGCATATAGTACGGTCAATGCAAAATCGGAAAATGTGGAATCCGTCTTTGCCTCTTAGTAGCACTTTACGCCATCGCAACGATAAATCCATGAGGCAAGCAAAAATTCAAGATTTTCCAAAAGGCACACTGAAATTCCACTTTTTCCAAATTTCGCTCTTTTCAGTTCTATATTTGGAAAATGTGGAACGGAAGTTTGCCCCAAAAGGGCACAGGTGATTTTCCTTTTTCTTCGGTGAACGGACGCCCCAAATTTACAACAAGGAGCGTCAAGGAAATGCGAAAACAAGTCCAAAAAGAGCGCTGTACCAAAATCATGCTCACCAAATGTAAGGCCGTCTGCTGTCTGTATGACAAAGTGCAGCTTGCCGCCGCGAAAATGCTGAATCATTCACTATGCAGCTAAAAAAGCAGTCAGCAGAACCCGTACCGGGCTGTCTGCTGGCGTTAGATTCATTATTGCATGATACTTTAGATTCAAGTTTTGATTATCGTGACGGCTCTGTTTACCAAGCCGTCCTTGACTGCGCATTACGTTCCCGTGGCTGGCGCTCCCTGACCGGGGGACGTACATACGCCACCAAAATCGAAAATGCACTTTTAAACCTATATGGCAGTTATGTTTCTGCGACTGACATATCCGCAAAGCAGCTGCACGCCACACTATGCAACAAGTCCGTTGCGCCGCGATATGTTCTGCAACTTGCCGTTCTGCTGAGACTGACTCTCTATGACCTGCTGCACGCACCCGATGCCGTGCTAGACTATAAGGCCGAGATGAAAGAAATGTATCAATCAGGAGCCAGCATGTACCATATAGCGCAGCTGTACGGCACGGACGCAAAGACTGTGGCAAGATGGGTGAAACAGTAAGGGCAATGATTCTGTCGGCCATAGTTTATAATGGCAGCTGCATATCTATGCTGCCGCTTTTTCCTTATCTGCCTCCTTTCTTTTACTATTTTTACGTGCTTTTCTCTTCTCATCGTATTCCCTTTGAATCAAGATGAATTTATCCATCAGTACCTTTTCTTTACTACGATTTCCCTTGATTACCATTGATGGGTTAATCAGCCAAATGCCATCAAGTTGCATTGCCACAAACCCCTTATCCGCAAGGGAGTCCATCGCTCTCTGTACGGTGGCTTTCGAGCTATTGATATTTACTGCAATCTTTTTCATTGTTCCAACGTACATATTGTCACCGCTCTGCATTGCACATACCAGAAAATCCAGCACCAGTGATTCCTTTCCGCCCAGTCCGGAAACAACTCCAAAAAATGAATCATACACTTTAAAAAAATTCATTTTTACATTGCTTATGCTTTCTGGTGTCGAATATTCTCGCGGCAAAAATAACGGGTCATTGCCATCGCCATCCGTTATAAGTAAATCACTTAACGGGCGGTTAAGCAGAGTGTCATATTCCGACATTAGCCGTGCTTGCACATAAATGTCGCCTTTAACAAGCAGCCTTGGATTTATCATCCAAACTCTTTCATCCTCAGTCTTTGCCAGCATATCACTTTCCTGCATCTTTTTCACTGTATTACGTACTGTTACGACATCGCAATTCAATTTTCTTGCTATCGTTTTGTACGCCCCAACGAATTTATTTTTCGTCGGCTGTGTTTCCTGCAAGATGTATGCCAACACCTTGCTTTCCGCAGCAGAAAAGTTTGAAAGAAGTTCAAAGAACTTAGCATCGGCTTTCCAAAAGTGCTTTGTCCCGTATCCAGTGTTGTGACACTCGTGCTGGATTTTCTCAGCCACGCCAGTTTTAGCGTTTTTCAGAACAATCGTTTCAACATTTTGTTTCTTCATTACATTACTCCTTTGATACTTAAGGGGTGATTCCATGATACTTTTTGTTTCATTTCCATATATTTCCATGCAGAATATACGGCTATATATCGCTATATTTTTCAAGTCTTTCGTTCACAAATGCCAAGTCTCTCTTCTTATCTATTCAATGTTAATTCATTTCATGAAATATCATTGATAAAATAAGAAATGTCGCGGGAAACATACAGCCAACCCGCAGAATCTCTGCTGTCAGTTTGTTGCCTCTTATTTGCTCCTATATAAGTTCGCGCCTTGCGGGGAAAGATAGGAATAAATAAGAATCGCCAGCAGAACTCTTATTGTCTCCTATGATTCCGCGCTCCGCGAGACAAATAGGAAACTATAAGTAATCTGCCGAAGTAGTAGTTACCGCTTTGTCTTGCCGTTCTGGCTTGCTGAATATGCTTACCTTACCACCAAAAGTTTGCGGCTTTCCCGTAACCATTCTACAGAGGGCAGGGCCTTCCTTTGGCCGAAGTGAAGCACTGCTTGCGGGAGAAGTTCAGACCGTCCCGTAAAGTCGCGGCAGTGGGTAAGTTCCTTTCGTTCTGGAGACTGAACGCCAAACTGCCGTAAGCGTTCTTCTCGGCAGCGGAAGTTAGCGTCTTCCGGCAAGTTGAGCCTTGACATGTTGCAACCATTTTGCGATTGTCAGCCATCCTAGGGTTGCCGATGCTGCTTGTTATTTTGTTTTCAAGGTACAAAAAAAGGAGCCAGTACAAACGCTGCTTACACTATCCCCGTAGAGATAATGTCGCAATTTTCGTACTGGCTCCTTAGAGCTTTACCATTCAGTATGATTATTCAGTTTTAGATTAACGGACACCCAACAAGTCTTTAGACACTTATTGAGTTTACATTTATATTATACCACAATTTTGCACAGAACGCAAGTGCGTTAAAAGAATTACACAAGCCCGAAGTATTTGTCAAAGAACGCTTGCAATTTTGCAATAATGCCA